>Ga0335075_10002998_pt1 | contig 26962 bp, 26 predicted proteins | sample Lox_Sample_24_FD_206723 | JGI IMG/M metagenome (GOLD analysis project Ga0335075, IMG submission 206723) | Soil microbial communities from Loxahatchee National Wildlife Refuge, Florida, United States - Lox_Sample_2.4 | ecosystem: Environmental > Terrestrial > Soil > Wetlands | place: USA...
GCCTTGACGCGTGATTCGAGGCCGAGGCTGGCGACGAGGTCGGTGACGTCGACCCGGCCCGGGGCGATCCACAGTCCGTTGAACAGCGGCCCGAAGCCGGCCCAGGTCAGCTGGGAACGCAGTTCGTGGCGCTGGCGCTGCCAGGATTCGGGCAGGGAGAATCCGAGCAGGGTCCAGGATCCGTCCCAGTCCCGGTTGACCGCCCCTGAGCGCCAGATCCGGTCCTCGCCGTCGTGCAAGATCCGCTCCGCCTGCGGTGTCAGGCCGAAATACATGGCGCGGCCGTGCCGCTGGCGGGTCAGCATTCCGCGGTTAACCATGCGCGCCAGCGTTGAACGGGCGGCGTGCTCGCCGACCCCGGCCCTGGCGAAGACTTCGATGACGCTCGCCGCCGACACCACGACTCGCCGGCCAAGCAGGTAACGGCCGAGGAGGTTAAGCATCAGCGTCTGCGGGCGGACGGCGCCGTCCTCACCCGCGGCATGCCCGGCCGCGACACCCCCCGGCCTGGCCGGCCGCGCCAGTTCCTTTCGCGCCACCACTGGCCTCCCCGCGTTCTCGCGTCCGTCCGGCCGTCACGATACCTGACTGCACGTCACGGCCCTGATGATCTATATTCGGCGAATTATTGACCGCTGCATAATTTCTGCCTATCGTTTCCGGCACGGGGCCAGCCTGCCCGTCACCCTCGTGAGGAGCACTCTCATGCGCAAAAGCAAATTGAGAATCATGTCTCTAGCGTCTGCATTCACCCTGACCTGCGCCGCGGCGATCGGCGCGCAGGCGGCATCCGCGTCCGCGGCCACGACGACCAGCTACAGCGGCACCCTGGCCGACAGCACGCAGTGGATCGCCCAGGTCCCGGCCAACTGGAACGGCACCGTGATGCTCTACAGCCACGGCTTCGGCCCGCTCACGGCGCAGGACGCGCCATCCCCGGGCAGCGCCACGCAACTGCTCGCCCAGGGTTACGCGCTAGTAGGCTCGTCCTACGACGTCAACGGCTCCTGGTGGGCGCTCGACACGGCCGTGTCCGACCAGTTCGGCTCGCTCGAGGCGTTCCTCAGCGCCAGCGGCCTGCACCCGCGGCGCACCCTCGCGGTAGGGACATCCATGGGCGGGCTGATCAACTCCCTGATCGACCAGGAGTCGGACGGCCGCATGCAGGGCGCGGTCACCTTCTGCGGCCTGGTGGCCGGCGGCGTGGATCTCAACAACTATCAGCTCAACGCCGAGTACGCGATGACCGAGTTGCTGCCGGGCGCCGCCGGCGTGCAGATCCGCGACTACGCGTCGATGGCGGCGGGCAGCGCGGCGGGGACGGAGCTGAGTGATGCGGTCTCCGCCGCCCAGTCCACGGCGGCCGGCCGGGCCCGGATCGCGCTCAGCGCGGCGCTGCTCAACGAAACGGACTGGACCACCGGGCAAAACCCGCCCGCCGCGCACGATTACGCGGGCCAGGAGCTGCAAGAGGAGGAGATGCTCACCAGCGGCCAGCTGCCGTTCATCGAATCCGGCCGGTACATGATCTCGCTCGCCGAAGGCGGGGACAGCGGCTACAACATCGGCGTCAACTACGGTGCCCTGATCCGCGAATCTCCCTATTACGCGCAGATCAAGGCCCTGTACAAGGCCGCGGGCCTGAACCTTGACGCCGACATCGCGACCCTCGACCAGCACGAAAGCTACGCGCCGGAAGGGAATTCGCTGGCCCGGACCCAGGCCACCTCCGTCAACACCGGCCGGCTCCAGGTCCCGGAGCTGGACGTGCACACGGTCTCGGACCAGCTGGCCCCGGTGCAGTTCGAGGCCACCTACGCGCAGCGGGTCGCGCTGGCAGGCAGCTCGCCGCTGCTGCGTCAGGTGTACGTCAACGCGATCGACCACTGCAACTTCACCGATGCCGACATGGTGGCCGCCGTCGACGCCATGAACAACGTCGTCGCCGAGGGCCACTGGACCTCCGGCGTCACCGTCACCGGCCTCAACCAGGCCGCGAACGCCCTCCCCACCGCGCTCGGCGGCGGCAACTTCCGGAGCGACCACCCGACGCCCCTGCTCGTGCAAAACGGGCTGGACCGGTAGCAAGGCCGCCGGATCCCGGCATACACCCACTCCGCACGTCGGTGGCGCCGCGCGTCCGCGGCGCCACCGACATCTACCTGACTTGACGATGTGCTGCACAGATCGCACGGCAAAACTGAGCTCTTCCGTGAGGGGCAAGGAGAGCGAACATGGCGACTGACAAGCCCATGCAGCTTGGCATGGTAGGGCTGGGCCGGATGGGGGCCAACATGGTCCGGCGGCTGATCCGCGATGGACACCGCTGCGTCACCTACGACCGCAACCCCGACGTGGCGAAGGCGTTCGAGGCCGAGGGCGCGAACGGGGCCAGCGTCTATGAGGAATTCGTGCGCCTGCTGGACCGGCCACGGAACATCTGGATCATGATCCCGGCGGGGGCTGTGCAGTCCGTCCTTGACCAGCTGGTCCCGCTGCTCGATCCCGGCGACATCGTGATCGACGGCGGGAACTCCTACTACCGCGACGACATAGCCCGCGCGAAGGCACTGCAGCCGACGGGCATCGGCTACGTGGACGTGGGAACCAGCGGCGGGGTGTGGGGGCTTGAGCACGGTTACTGCCTGATGATCGGCGGCCAGGCCGAGGCCGTGCGGCGACTCGATCCCATCTTCAAGACGCTGGCCCCGGGGGCCGGGAGCGCCGAGCCCACCCCGGGCCGGACCCGGACCGACGGTACCGCACCCGACGGCTACCTGTACTGCGGCCCTAACGGCGCCGGGCACTTCGTCAAGATGGTCCACAACGGCGTTGAGTACGGGATGATGGCCGCGATCGCCGAGGGGCTGTCCATCATCAGGCACGCCAACGCCGGCAAGGGAACCCAGGTCGCCAACGCCGAGACGACCCCGCTCCGTGATCCTGAGGCCTACCAGTACGACATCGACGTCGCCGAGGTGGCGGAGGTGTGGCGGCGCGGATCGGTCGTCAGGTCATGGCTGGTCGACCTGGTCGCCGACGCGTTCGCGCGTTCGCCGGACCTCGACGGGTTCAGCGGGCGGGTCTCGGACTCCGGGGAGGGCCGATGGACGGTGCTCGCCTCGGTGGATGAGGAGGTTCCGGCCACCGTCATCACCACGTCGCTGTATGAGCGGTTCGAGTCGCGGCGGGCCGGGGAGTTCACCGACAAGATCCTCTCCGCGATGCGCAGCGAATTCGGCGGCCATGCCGAGAAGAAGGGCTAGACGGGCGGGCGTCTCAGGACGTGGCACGCGAACCTAACCGTCTTGACGATGTGCGGCTGCCCGGAGCGCGGCGATAGTCAACGCAGGCGCCGGGTCGAACCACTGGATTGTTCGCGATCCCACGCCGCACGTCATCGTTCTCGTGCCAAGGAGTTCCCCCATGCCGATGACCGAGCCTGCTTACTTCACCGTGTTCGAGAACTTCGCGTTCACCCGGTCGCCGTCGGGCGTGCTGACGCTCAGGTTCCACACCGGCGGCGGCCCTGCGACGTTCACCGGCCAGATGCACGCCGATTTCCCGCGGGCCCTCTACGAGATCGGGACGGACCGGGACAACCAGGTGCTGGTACTGACCGGCACCGGGAACCGGTTCATGACCGAGATCGACGGGCAGAGCCTGGACGACCCCGCCAAGCCGGCGGTCTGGGACAAGACCACCGCCGAGGGACGCCGGATAATGCAGCGGCTGGCTGACCTGGAGATGCCGATCGTGGCCGCGGTGAACGGCCCGGCCGCGGTGCACAGCGAGTACGTCCTGATCGCCGACATCGTCATCGCCGCCGACACCACCGTCTTCTCCGACTTTCCGCACCTGACCTTCGGGATCGTGCCGGGTGACGGCATCTTCCTCGCCTGGGAAGAGGCCATCGGCCTCAACCGGGCCCGCTACCTCACGCTGACCCAGGGCTCGTTCACCGCCGAGCAGGCCGAGCGGTGGGGTGCGGTCGCCGAGGTGCTTCCCCTGGACCAGGTCCTGCCACGGGCGCAGGAACTGGCCGAGAGCCTGGCCGCCAAGCCGCAGTTGCTGACCCGCTACCTGGCGATCACGCTGCGACAGCGCCTCAGCCGCCGGATGGCCGAGGCATATCAGCTGGGCTCGGCGCTGGAAGGCCTCACGGGGGCTGACCTCGCCTATCAGCAGCGCTGACCAGCACGCGAACCCTTCACCCACTCACGACAACAGGAGAAGACATGAGAGTCCTGACCCATCTCGGCTCAGCCGGGCCGAGGGTAGCCGTGGCGCTTGGCGCCGCGGTAATGACAGTCGGCGCGGCCGTCGTGGTCGCCGGGCCGGCCAGCGCGGCTGTCGCGGATCAGCATTCTCCGGGTGGCGCTGGGGGTGTCGTCTTCGTTCAGACCGACAACACCGCAGGCAACCAGGTGATCGCCTACGACCGGTCCGCCGGCGGCACCTTGCGCCAGTCAGGCACCTTCCCGACGGGCGGGCTCGGTGGCCAGACGGGCGGGTCCGTGGCCGACCACCTGTCCTCCCAGGGCTCGCTGAGCTACGACCCGGAGCAGGCGATGCTGTACGCGGTCAACGCCGGCAGCAACACGGTGTCGGTGTTCGCGGTTCGCGGGGACCGGCTCCGCCTGCGTCAGGTCATCGGCTCCGGCGGCACGTTCCCGGTCAGCGTGGCCGTCCGCGGCGACCTCGTTTACGTCCTGAACGCCGAGAACGGCGGAGCCGTCCAGGGCTACCGGATGTTCTTCGGCCGCCTGTTCCCGATCCCGGACGCTAACCGGCCACTCGGCCTCGACCCGACGGCCACGCCGCAGTTCACCCACACCCCGGGGCAGGTCGCGTTCTCGCCAGGCGGCTCGCAGCTGATCGTGACGACCAAGGCCAATGGCAACGACATCGACGTGTTCGGCATCGGCGCCGGCGGCGGCCTGTCAGCTCACCCGGTGGTCAACTCCGAGCCTGGCACGATCCCGTTCGGGGTCGCGTTCGACCCGGCCGGCCGCCTCGCCGTGGCCGAGACCGGCATCAACGCGGTGGCGACCTACACCCTCAACCGGGACGGGACCGTGACCTTGATCGACGCGGTCCCCTCCGGGCAGGCGGCCACCTGCTGGGTCGCGTCTGACGGCGGCCTGCTGTTCGCGTCCAACGCCGGCAGCAACACCGAAAGCGGCTACTCCGTCAGCGCCAGCGGCCAGCTGGCGCTGCTGGGGCAGACTCCCACCGACCCGGGAACCACTGACGCCGCGGTCACCCCCGACGGCCGGTTCCTGTACGTGCAGGCCGGCGTGAACGGGATCGTGGACGAGTTCGGCGTGCACCCCGGCGGATCGCTCACCCAGATCGGCAGCGTCACCGTGGCGGGCGCGGTCGGCGGCGAGGGAATCGCGGCCACCTGACACGCGCAAACAGGCACGTGCTGAAGGCCTGGACCTGCCGTGAGCAGGTCCAGGCCTTCAGACGTCAGCCGGGCGGTTGTTGCGGGGAATGCTGGCGCAGCCCCAGCATGTCGGCAAGCGCGGGGATGTCGTCGTGCCCGGCCGGCGCGAGGTGCGGGAATTCCGGCACCATCGGGTAGGGCGAGGTGGTGACGCCGAGCTGACGGCCAACCATGAACGACAGCGTGGTTCCGAAGGCGTCGTCGTGCAGGCCGCGTCCGTTTCCCGTGCCTGGCGCAAAGCGGGCTGGCTGGCCGGGCCGGTACCGCAGCACGTCAGGAAGGAACGCGGCGACCAGCGTCGCAGCGTGCTCGCCGGGGTTGGCGACCCGGCTTACTGCTGCCACGCGCACGGCGGTCCGCCGCACGGCTTCGCCGAACGCAGCGAGGTCGCCGGCGGGCGAACCGGCGTTGAGTGCCTCGGTGTCCGTGCCGGGCCGCGGGAAGAAAAACGATCGCAGCAACGGATGGGCCGCCCGGCTGACCTGTCGCTGGGGAGCGTGCCCGTACAGGCTGATCCGGGCCCACAGGGCGACCTGGACACCGCCGAACGTGGCGTCCGGGACCTGCAGGGCGATGGCGGTGACGTTCCGGGCAGCCAGCAAGTTGCGGGGTGTCCCGGTGAACAACTCGGGGTGGTACTGGTTCTCGGCCAGACCGCGATTGAACGCGAACAGCGAGACCGCGTCGCCCCAGAACGGGTCGTGTGCCAGGCCGAACCACGCCGATCCGCCGTTGCTCAGCGCGAAGGTTTCCCCGGTGTGGCCGGTGCCGAGTTCGGTGCCCTCGGTGCCAGCGCGGCTGGGCTGGCCAGCGGCGAAGCGAACTCGCAGCTCCTGGTTTCCGTCAGCGTCCGGCTCGCCGAAGCTCATCCGGAACGCGCGGTCTTCGCGCGTGCCGCCATCGCTGGCGATGGCGAACTCGTACAGGGCATCCGGCCGGAACGTGGCCGGGTTGGACCTCCCGGCGTCCGGGTTGACGGTAAGCAGCAGCGTCGATGTGCCCGGCGACTCCGGAAACACGTACACGTCGCACAGGTTGAGCCGACCGTCCTCGATCGCTGTCGGGCTGTCGAAATGATGGGACATGCTCTCTCCTCGCGGGGTCGGGCGGTGCCGCTGAACTCTGGGTCACCATGCCGGCTGCGGGTGGACACTGACATCGTCAGAAGTGGTAAGGATGGCGCTCCCGGGGACGCTTACCTTGTGCACGGTTCAGTTACCGATGTCAGGAGTGAGACACGATGGCCGTACCACCGGTGGCCGCCGATCGTGATTATCCGCAGATGATCGCCCCGACCGATCACACCGAACCCGCGCCGCGGCGAGTGCGGGCGACGCTGGGCGGCGCGCTGATCTTCGACAGCACGCGGGCGCGGTACGTGTGGGAATGGCCGTACTACCCCCAGTACTACATTCCGGTTGAGGACATCGACGAGCGTTTCCTGGTGGACGAGCACCACGACCAGCGCCTGCGCCAGGGGACGGCACGCCGTCACGGCCTGCGGGCCGGCGGCGTGGACCGCCCGGGCACCGTGCGTGTCTTCGGCGCCGAAGCGATCGACGGAGTGGCCGGTACGGCTCGTTTCGACTGGGACGCGCTGGACGCCTGGTATGAGGAGGACGAACAGGTCTTCGTTCATCCCCGCAACCCCTACGTCCGCGTCGACGCGCTTCGCTCGCACCGGCACGTCCGGGCGTCGCTGGAGGGCATCACGCTGGCCGAGAGCGCCACGCCGGTGCTGGTGTTCGAGACCGGCCTGCCGACCCGTTACTACTTCGACCGCACCGATGTGGACTTCAGTCGCCTCGTGCCGACCGCCACCCAGACCGCCTGCCCGTACAAGGGCGTCACCAGCGCCTACTGGTCCGTACGCACCGGTGAGGAAGTGCGCGATGGCCATCAAGACCTCGCCTGGGCCTACGATTTCCCCACCCGCCAGTTGCTGCCCATCGCGGGCCTGGTCGCCTTCTACAACGAGAAGATCGACATCGACGTCGACGGCGTGCGGCTGGCCCGCGCCCGAACCCACTTCTTTAAGTGATCGCCGCCTCGTAGGACAGGACGTCATGAACAACGCGGACATCAACTTCTACTTCGATCCGCTGTGCCCGTTCGCCTGGATGACGAGCAAATGGGTCCGGAAGGTGGCGGCGCAGCGCGACTACGCCGTGGAATGGCGGTTCATCTCGCTGCGCATGCTCAACGCCGACGTCGACTACGACAGCCACTTCCCGGTCGGCTACGAGGCTGGCCACACCGCCGGGCTGCGGCTGCTGCGGGTGGCCGCCCGGGCCCGCGCTGAGCACGGCCGTCAGGCGGTCGGGCCCCTCTACGAGGCGATCGGTTCCCAGGCGTTCGACTCCGCCGCCGCGCCCGCACTGGGACCGGAAGAGCGGGGCAGCCGTGAGTTCGTCGAGCCCCTGCTGGAGCGGGCCGGATTGCCCGCCGAGCTGGCCGGCGCCCTCGATGACGCTAGCTGGGACGGTGAACTGCGGGCCGAAACCGACGAGGCGCTGGCGCTGACCGGCAAGGATGTCGGTACCCCGATCATCCATTTCGAGCCGCCCGGCGGAACCGCGTTCTTCGGGCCGGTCATCAGCCGGCTGCCCAGTGACCAGGACGCGATCCGGCTGTGGGACCACGTCGTCGGGCTCGCTTCCTTCCCTGGCTTCGCCGAGCTCAAGCGCAGCCTGCGAGAACGACCCCAGTTGCGCAGTTTCGGCGTTGACCCTGGCGAGACCGGCATCCAGGAGGACTGGCACGGCGGAAGCCGGCGCCTCAAGAAATAGGACCGGCCGGGCCGGTCAGAGGCCCATCCGGTCGAGGGCGCCGAGGATCTGCGCCGGCTCGGTGCGGGTGCTGTAGTCGGGGTGCACGTCGATCCACCGCACGACGTGGCCGGCGTCGGCGATGACCACGGTCGGCATCGGAAGCGTGACGGTCCCGTCGGCGTTGACGGCGGTCAGGTCGAGTCCGAGTTGCAGCTGGGCGGCCCGTGCCTCGTCTGACGGCCGGGTCAGGATGCCCAGGCCGCGGGCGATCGCGTTGCCCGGGTCCGACACCACGGTGAAGGACAGGTCGTGCTTATCTCGCATGGACAGCGACCCGTCCGGCGCCTGCGGGCTGATCGCGACGAGCCCGATGCCGCGGCTGGTGAGCTGGGGGAGCAGGTGCCGCTGGTAGGTGGACAGTGCGACGTTGCAGTACGGGCACCACGCTCCCCGGTAGAAGACCAGCACCGCTGCCCGGTCTCCCGTCACGGCGTACAGCGTGGTCGGTGACCCGTCCACGTCGAGCAAGGCGGCATCCGGGATCGGGGTTCCGGGGACGGCGATCCCATCCGGTAGGCCGACGGCAGCCAGCGTGGCCTGCTCCCGGCCGAACGCCCCCATCACCGGGTTTGGCGGCTGGGCGGCCATCGAGGCGTGCATCTCGGCGACACGATCGGCGATCGAGGACCCAGTGGTCATCTCCGCGCTCCCTTGAAGTCGGCTTCGAGCTGGCTCGAGGGCATCGCGGACGCGACACCCCGTCACGGATTTCGCGTCGCCGCGGACCGATGTCTTACCTCGCGGCGCGAATTTCTTCGGGCCCGCTTCGATCGCCTGAGCCTGCTGACGTTCCGTCGGCCAGCGACAGGAGGTTAAAGGCCGTGCACTCCGTCAGGCGCGAGCCCGGACAGCTGGTCCCGGTGCTGGTCGAACCACGCCGACTCCTGGCCAGGCTCCGGAAGGATCAGCCCGGCTTCCATGATGTAGGACGCGTCAGTCGGGGACAGAGCGATCATGAGCTGGGTGGCGGGCTGTCCGGTGAGCCGCGACCACGAGTCAGAAATCTCCCGGAGGATCCGCTGCACGACCTCGAGCGTCCGGCCCGCGCGGACGTTGCCGCTGACGAACGAGAACGAGGTGTCCTCCTCGCCGGCCTTGTAATGCGTGCCGGCTGGGAGCTCGCGGAAGATGACATGGACGAACGATCGCGGCGCCTGCGTGGCCTCGACGTGGATGCGCGTTATCTCCTGCGCGATCGCGGACTTGATCTCTTCGGTGAGGACACCTGGCGCGGCGTCGCATCGGTAGATCGGCATCGTTCTTTCCTTTCACTCGAACGCTGGAGACGGGACCGCCGTCTCGGCGTAGTTCTTCAGGTGGCCCAGGAGAATTCCCCACAGGGTGTTGCAGGTGGCGAGCGCCGGGTCGGACTCGGTGAAGCCGTCGTGGCGATGGCCTCGTAAACGCGATCGGGCGGGGCGGAGACGCGGATTTGATGAGACAGCGTTGCCATCGTTAGTTCATCCTTTCTGCCGGCGGATGGCTGCCTGATGGTGAGGAGCCGTTGGCGGCGGCGACGAGCCTCGCGTGCTCCGGCGGCGGCCCCTGCCAGCGGGTGAACAGGTCCGCGGCGAGCTCGATGCCCAGCACGTCGAGGGCCCGGTTGATCGTCTGGTCGACGATGTCGTCCAGGGTCTTCGGGCGGTGGTAGAAGGCGGGCATCGGCGGCATGACGACCGCGCCCAGTTCCGAAACCTGGACCAGGAGCCGAAGGTGGCCCAGGTGCAGCGGCGTCTCACGCACGAGCAGCAGCAGCGGACGGCGTTCCTTGAGAGTCACGTCCGCCGCGCGGAGCAGCAGGTTGTCCGAGTAGCACGCGGCGATCCCGGCCACTGTCTTGATCGAGCAGGGCGCGACGACCATGCCGGAGGCACGGAAGGACCCCGACGAGATGGCGGCGGCGAGATCGCCGGGGCGGTAGACGACATCGGAGATCGCCTCGATGTGCCGGGCCGGAAAGTCCGTCTCGAGCGCGAGCGTGCGCCGCGCCGAGGGGCTGACGACCACGTGCGTCTCGACATCCGCGACGCCGCGGAGCACCTCAAGCAGCCGGACACCGTAGACCGCTCCGCTGGCGCCGGATATGCCGACGATGATGCGCCTCATGACCCCTCGCTTCCCCGGTCGTCCCACTGGAGAAAGGTGACGGCGACGCCGTCGGGGTCGCGAACCTGGAACAGCCGGGCGCCCCAGGAGACCGGTCTCGGATCCGGCGCGGCGAGCCGCAACTGCCGGTGTGCGGTCTCGATGTCGGCGACCTCGATGACCAGGTGAACCCGGTCGGCGGGGTTCCCGAGGGCCAGCGGCCGGCGCTCGCGCGCGTTGTCGAGGATCTCGAGCCTGAGACCGCCGAGATCGAACCGCCGGCCGCGGCCGCGGGCGCGATCCCACCCCTCGAGCACGGGGAATCCGAGATCCTCGCCGTAAAACTTGGTGACCGAATCGAAGGACCCGGTTGCCAGCGCCACGTAGCTCATGCCGCCTCCATCGAGGGGGCATGAGCGACGCCCTGGCACGCGCGCCGGCAGGCCGGCAAGACCTCCCCGGTCAGCAGCCGCAGGCTGCGTTCCCAGGCCTCCTGCTCCCTAGCCGCGCCGGCGGAGTCGTAGGAGGTGATCAGGAGGTAGCCGAAGCCGCCGGTCTCCCGGAAAAGCTCCGTAATGCGGTCGGCGACGGTGCCGGGCGAGCCGGTGATCCACAGGTTGTCGGCCACGTAGTCGAGGCAGACGTCCTTGTCGGGCATGGCGGGGTCGGTTTTCAGGAGCGGCCCTAGCCCGAGACCGAGGTACAGCGGCAGCAGGAACTCCCGCCAGCAGCGCCCCATCGTCCCGCCTACTGCCAGGGCACGCGCCTCGGCGTCGGTCGGTGCTACGTAGACGTCGCGGATGACCCGCCATTCGCCGCGGTCTGGTGTACGCCCGCTGCGCGCGGCGCCTTCCGCCACGGCGTCCCAGTGGCGGGCCGTGACGGCCGCGTCCGGGCTGATGACGAAGCTCACCGGGAGGTAGCCCTTCTCGCCGGCCAGCTTGTGGTTGGCCGACCCCGGCGTCATCCCGGCGATCGCGATCGGCGGATGCGGGACCTGGTACGGGCGCAGGTGATACCCCAGCCCTAGCCCGCCCGGATCCGGCCGCGGCGTGTGCGTCGTCCAGAACTCGCCGGCGAAGTCACTGGGACCCTCGCGCCACAGCCGTGTCATCAGGTCCAGCGCTTCGAAGGTCATCCGGCGGTTCACCCCGCTACCCGTGAGGCCGAACAGCTCGTGGTCGGTGGGCAGCGCGCTGATTCCGGCCCCCAGCTGATAACGCCCCTCCGCCAGGTGATCGAGGTACGCCACCCGGTGAGCGAGCTCGACCGGATGGTGATACGGCAGCAGGTGCCCGAGCGGGCCGAGCCGGATCCGCGCGGTCCGCCCAAGCGCCTGCGCGATCAGCAGGTCCGGCGCCGGGCACGGTTCCCACGCGGCGGTGAAGTGCTCTCCGATCCACGCCTCGTCGAATCCGAGCCGGTCCAGCCGCTCGATCTCCGCCAGGTCCAGCCGCTGTCCCTCGCGCACGGGGCGGTCCGGCGGATGCGACGGCATGAGGAACGCGCCCAGGCCCAGGGTCAGGTCCGGGGGCGGCGCTGTCGTCATGACCGCGGCCCGCCGTTGCCACCGGTGAATTCGGTGTCGGAGAACGTGTAGGGGAACGTCGGGATCAGGTCCACCCGGCGGCCGAGCTTGGGCCGGAGCTGGCCGAACGCGCGGTACACAGGCGCATAGGGCTGCCCGGCGAAACGCTGCAGGATCTCGTACCACGTCCGCGGCTTTTCCTCTAGGAACGCGGTCATCTGCTCGACCAGCGCCGCCTCATCCAGCGGCTCGGCCGACGCTGGCTGGTCGATCGGCGGCGACACGGTAGCGAACGTGGCAGCGCCGGCCTTGTGGTCGGGCGGGAGCGTGCAGTCGAAGCCGACCTTGGTGATGGTGTACGGCGGGTGGTCCTTGGTGAGGGTCGGGTCGAGCGGGATCACGTTCTGGCCCGGTATCACCACGGTGCCCGTGCCCGGGTCGTACTTCCACGCTTGCGCCCATGTCACCTGGTCGTCGTCGCGAATGTCGGTGTCTTCGTCGAACACGTAGGCGAGCTTGGGCATGTAGGACCGGTTGGCGGCCAGCATCGTGGCCAGGGTCTGCTTGGAGTCCCCGCCGCTGACCTGCTTGATCCGCGCGTAGCCGATATTCGAGCAGGAGGCGGCGGGAATGCGCACGTCCAGAACGTGGATGCCGGCGTGCTTGAGCTCCATGTACAGCTCACCTTCGATCGCGGCCGACCAGATGTACATGTCGGTGCGCCCAGGATGCAGCCCGGCGACCGTGGCCTGCTGATAGATCGCGTCCCGGCGGTAGGTGACGCAGTCGATCACCACGTTCCAGTTGCGGGCCAGGATTTCGTCGCCACCGCCGTAGGTGCCGGTGTACTCGCCGTACGGTCCCTCATCGTGGACCGCGCCCTCGCTGGTGATGACGCGGCCTTCCAGCACGATCTCGGCGTTGGCCGGGACGGTCAGGTCGCTGGTCTCGCACTTGACGACCTCGGCCGGGCCGCCGAGAAAGCCGCCCAGCTTGTCCCACGCGTCGATGGCCTGCTCGGGCAGGCGCATCATCGACGAGATGATCTCGAGGGTCGGGCCGCCGATCACGACCGCGATCGGCATGTCCTGGCCCGCGTCGTGGTACCGGTGGGCGTTGATCGAGCCGCCGTGGCCCAGCGCGCGCATATCGATGTTGACCAGGTTGGGCGTGCGGAACATCAGCCGCTGGATGGCGTCGTTCTGCGCGCCGGTGTCGGGATTGCGGCTGACGATGCGCCCGCAGTTGACGTACGCCTGCCCGTCCAGCTCGTGATAGCCGAACAGCGGCAGGATGGTCAGGTCGACGTCGTCGCCGCGGACCACGACTTCTTTGCACGGCGCCGTATCGATCAGCTTGGCGGGAACCGGTGTGGCAGTCCGCTCGCCGATCTCGAGGCCGACCCTGCCGGGTTCGCAGCCGAGCGCGAGCGCGCACATCTCCGGCGTGGCGTACGCGTTGGCCAGGAACGGGAAATCGCAGTCCCGTACCCGTTCGACGAACACCGCCTGGGCCGGGTGGTCCTCCATGATCTGCGGGAGTTCGTCGACGCGGGCCTCGCGGTCATGCCTGTACAGCAGACCCGCTTTGTCGAGTTCCGCCACCCACTGCTTGAGGGACGTCTGTTCCACTGTCGCCTTCGGTGCTGTCGATAGCGTCTGTCCGGGCATCGTCGTTCTCCTTACTGTTGGAACCGCTGGTGGTCGTGGCAACCATGGCCAGGCTGGCTTTTGAGGGGGTGAGCGGCCGTCACATCAACGATGTGATTGCCCGCCCGCGCAGCGGGCGGTGACGCGGTAGCCGCGCCCCGCACCGCGTACCTCGGGCACGCTCATGTCCTGCCGGCCCGGCGCTGATCACCGCCGGGAATGACATCGATCATGTGATGACCGCTCACCGGTCCGGCGCCAAGGCTGCCGAGAGGATCGGCCACCTCAGGAGGGATGAGCATGCAGGTCCCGACGACGCTGCCGCCGCCAGCCGGCCCGTCACCCCTGCCGGCGGCGAACACGTGACCGGCGCGTGCGCCGACCCGCCGCCGCCCCGCTCACCCCGCCGGAACGCAGCCTGGACCCACGCCGGCGAGCCCGCACCGGAGAAGGAGGCCATCGCGCGATCTACGCCACCGCAAGCCGGGCCCCCCGCCGGATTCCTCGAGACCGAAGGCCTGATCCCGGCGCGAATCGACCGGCTCCCACGGTCCCGGTTCCGCGCCCACCTGGTGGCGGCGCTAGGAGTGGCGTGGACCCTGGACGGCCCGCAGATCATGACCGCCAGCAACGCCGGACCCGACCTGAGCTACGCCAGCGCCGCGCCTCGGCGAACGGGCCTGGCCGGACGAGCCGCTCACCGACAGCGAGGCTCGCGTGCTGCGCTACCTGCCGACCAACCTGACCGGACCGGCGCCCGGTCTACACCGCCGCTGACGAGGGCGCCGCAGCCGCGGCGCTGGAGGCGTTCGCCGCCGCCTGGGCCGGCCGCTACCCGGCCATCGTGAAGCTGTGGCGGGCGCACTGGGAGGAGTTCACCCCGTTCCTGGCGTTCCCGCCGGAGGTCAGGCGCGTCATCTGCACCACCAACCTGATCGAGTCGATGAACGCCCGGCTGCGCAAGGTCACCCGCAACCGCGGCCAGTTCCCGTCGGAGCAGGTCACGCTCAAAGTGCTGTACCTGGCCGTCCGGAACCTGGAGGAGTTCCGCGGCCGCAGCGTCGGGATCCGCAGCTCCGGGTGGAAACAGGCGCTCCAGGCATTCACGATCTACTTCGACGGGCGAATCCCAATCCCATGACAACCGCCACGATCACTTACACAGACAATCGGACGCTCCCTGTGGTTGCGGGCGTGGTGTTCCCGGGGGGACGCGTAACTCCAGCCGCGCTCAAGCCTGGGTAGACCCGGAATGACCGTCGGCACTGATCAGCTGGAGAAGAGGTGGGGAAGTTTGCCTGGATGCGCGCGGAACAGCCAATAGTGCGGGATGCCTGCCACGGGCGTGACCGGGGGGAGAGCGGTACGGTCCGCGGGGCATTCGGGCACCGGGGAGGCCGGTGATGGGCGGCGGGGTCTGGGCGGTGCTGTTCATCGCCGGGGTGGTGGTGAGCCTTTCGGCGAGCTGGCAGCTGGTCGTCCGGCTAGAGCGGCTCGGGGAGCGTGCCGGGTTTTCCGAGGCATCGCTGGGGCTGGTCGCCGCGCTGGCCGCGGATGCCCCTGAGATCACCTCCGCGGCTACCGCGCTGATTCGCGGCCAGTCCAGTGTCGGGGCGGGGGTGGTCATAGGGTCGAATGTGTTCAACCTAGCGGCGCTGCTCGGGCTGGCCGCCGTCGTGTCGGGGACGGTCAGCTTCCACCGTCGCGTGGTGCTGCTCGGCGGGATACCCGGCGTGTGGGTCGCGGTGGCGTGCGTGCTGACTGTCGCGGGGACGTTGTCGCCCGCCCACGGACTGATCCTGGCTGCCATCATCGTGATCCCGTATGCCGGGCTACTCGCACTGGGCCGTCGGGGCATCGCGCGCCTTCCACTCCCTAATAGGTGGACGGCCTGGCTGGTGTCCGCGGTGCACGAGGAGGAAACCGAGCTCAGTGAGATGATCCGGCCGTCGGCGGGGACCTGGCGGGACGGGCTCGCCGCGGCGGTGGCGCTGATCGTGGTCGTCGCCGCGAGTGTCGCCATGGAATGGGCGGCCACTCTTCTCGGCCGCCGTTATGCCGTCGCGGACATCGTCACCGGCGGGCTGGTGCTGGCGGTGGTAACCAGCCTGCCCAACGCGGTCAGCGCGGTTTACCTCGCCCGCCGTGGCCGGGGCGCGGCAGTGCTGAGCACCGCGCTGAACAGCAACGCGATCAACGTAACCGCCGGGCTGCTGATCCCGGCGACCCTGGCCGGCCTGGGAGCCGCCACCGGGCAGGACCTGCTGGTCGCCTCCTGGTACGCGGGCCTGACCGTCCTCGCGCTCGCCTTCGCCTACCGCGGCCGCGGCTTGGGCCGGCTGCCCGGCACGATGATCATCGCCGGCTACCTGGCCTTCGTTGCCGCCGTGGGTGTCACCGTCGCGCAGCACGCGGTCCGCCCGGGGGCGGTCATCGTTCCTGCCGCTGTCGTCGCGGTGCCTGCGGCAGTGCTCCTGGCCTGGCCGGCCCGGCGGCCACGGCGTGGCGCCCTGGCCGGCCGCCCGGCCTGGTGGCGGCGGGAATCCCTGCTGCCTGGCTGGAGCACCGGCCGGCTGTGGACGGTCAGCCTCGTTGCCTGCCTGCTGATCGCGGCTTGCGATGCGGCCTCGGGGCCGCACCTGATCCTGATCGGCCTGCTGATCTGCGGGCCGTGCTGCGCCCTGCTGACTGCCCGGTGGCAGCTGACCGCCGTCTCCGCCGGATTCGCCGTCGCGCTCGGCATCGTCCTTGGCGTCCCGGACCAGATCTTCGCGACCGCGACCCAGTACGCGTTCGTCGCCGCGGTCGTGGCGGCTGGCACGGTATCCACCGTGGGCGCGGCGGTGCTCCAGCGGCACAATCGCTGACCAGTGGGCGGTGCCCGTCGCCGCGGCTGCTGCGGGTGCGGGAGAATTTCGTCATGGCCGATGCCCAGCCCGCGGCCTCCCGGTTCTCCGGGACCACCGCGTGGGCGAGAAGTCTGCAGACCCCGCTCCGCCAGTTCCTGCGCACAGAGACCGGCAGCGCCGCCATCCTGGCCGGCACCACGGTAGTCGCGCTGATCTGGGCGAATATCAGCGACTCGTCGTACGAGCGGGTGTGGTCCACAGAACTGCTCGGCGCGTTCGGCAGTGCCAGCATCTCGATGGACCTGCGGGAGTTCGTGAACTCCGGCCTGATGACGTTCTTCTTCCTCGTCGTCGGGCTGGAAGCACGTCGCGAGTTCGACGTGGGAGAGTTGCGCGTACGGAGCAGGCTCGCGCTGCCGTTCCTGGCCGGTCTCGGCGGCATGATCGTGCCGATCGGCATCTACCTGATCGTGAACGCCGGACACCCGTCGGCGCGCGGGTGGGGCACGGTGATGTCCACGGACACGGCGTTCGCGCTCGGCGCGCTCGCGCTGGTCGGGGGCAGGCTGCCCGACCGGATACGAACCTACCTGCTCACGATCTCCGTCGTGGACGACCTGGGCGGGATCCTGGTCATCGCGTTCGCCTACAGCGGCCACATTCGCTGGGTGCCGCTCGTCGCCGGGATAGCGTGCCTCGCGGCCATCCTGATTATCCGATCGCGCGGCATCCGGTACGGCCCGGCTTACCTCCTCGTCGGGATCGCAGCTTGGGTAGCGTTCTTCAAATCCGGGGTGGACCCGGTCGTGGTTGGCTTGATAGTCGGGCTGCTGACCTATGCGTACCCGGCGATGCGCAACGACCTGGAACAGGCCAGCGACGCATTCCGGCTGTTCCGCGAGCAGCCGACGGCGCGGCTCGCCCAGTCCGCGCGGGAACTGGTGCGAACCGCGATCTCGCCGAACGAGCGGCTGCAACAGCTCTACCACCCGTGGACCAGCTACGTCGTCGTCCCGCTGTTCGCGCTCGCCAACGCCGGGATCGTGATCAGCGGCTCGTTCCTCGTCCGCGCGTACACCTCGCCGCTGACGCTCGGCATTCTGATCGGCTACCTGGTGGGCAAGCCGGCCGGAACCGTGGCAGGAACCTGGCTCGTCACGCGGATCAGCCGCGGCCGGATTACACCCCCGGTCGGCTGGGGCGCGGTGGCCGGCGTGGGCACGCTGGCCGCCATCGGCTTCACGGTGTCCCTGCTCATCGCGTCGCTCGCGTTCAGCGGCGTTGAGCTTGAGGAAGCGAAGCTCGGCATCCTGACGGCCACGCTGGCTTCGTCGGGCCTCACGTGGCTCGTGTTCAGAGCGCTGGACCTGCTGCCGCCCAGGCTCCGGCTGCGGGCACTGCTCGGCACGTCCGAGATCGTCACCGACCTCGTGGTGCCCGTCGACCCGGACCGAGACCACATCCGCGGGCCGATGGACGCCCCAGTCACCGTCGTGGAATACGGCGATTTCGAGTGCCCGTACTGCGGTCAGGCAGAACCCGCGGTGCGGGAACTTCTCAGAGACTACGGCGACGTCCGGTACGTGTGGCGGCACCTGCCGCTGTCCGACGTGCACCCGCTCGCCCAACTCGCCGCCGAGGCGACCGAGGCGGCGGCGAAACAGGACAAGTTCTGGGAGATGCACGACAAACTGTTTGAGCACCAGGACGCGCTGACCGGGCGCGATCTGATCCGCTACGCGGGGGAGCTGGGACTAGACACCGACCGGTTCGCCAGCGACCTGCGCAAGCACGCCGGAGCGGCCCGGGTCGCCGAGGACGTCGACTCCGCGGACCTTGCGAACGTCGCGGGCACGCCCACGTTCTTCATCAACGGCGCCCGGCACTACGGCGCCTACGACATCGGCACGTTGAAGACGGCGGTCAAGAACGCGCTGACGCGCGCCAAGATCGCTGCCTGAGGAGGTGCGGACCCGGCAGCACTTCCAGCCGGTCCAGCAGCGGCGCGCACACGAGCCCTGGGTGCGGGTCCGCGAGCATCGCCGGGATCCGGTTGGTGCGAGAGCCACCCCTGTACGTTCGGTATCTCTTTCTTAAGCTTCCGAACGGCCGCGGGTTCCTCTCGTCAGGTCGGGATTACCCGTGATCGCTGTGGTGGGGTGGCTAGGGGACGACGTGCGCTCGCTGCCATGCTCCCGGGCGCAGGCCGGTCTCGCGCAGGAAGAAGGCCGAGAAGTTCGCGGCGTCGGAAAACCCTAGCCGCTGCCCGCACTGGGCCTGGCTCAGGCGGTCATGGGCTAGCAGCCTCTTGGCTTCCAGGAGCAGGCGCTCGCAGAGGTAGTCCTTGGCGCTGCGGCCGGTCGCCGCGTGTACGCCGCGGGACAGCGTGCGGGGGGAATACCCTAGCCTGCGCGCGTAATGGGCGACGTCGTGGTGGGTGCGGAAGTCCTCCTCCGCGGCGTAGCGGAAACGCAGGAAGGCGTCGTTCATGGCCCGGCCGGGCGGGGCAGGCGGGTCGAGGCGCAGCAAAAGCGCCGACAGCAGCAGGCTGGAAAGCTCTGCCGTCCGGGCGCCAGGCGGGGCGCCAAATTCGAGGCGCAGGTGCCCGAGGGCGACGCTGATCAGGGGCCACGCCCCGGCGGCGGGGGTCCAGCAGGCCCCGGTCATCAGGCTGCTGGCCAGGTCGCGGCTGGTCGGCGTGACCGGCGCGGTCGGCACGAACAGGGCCATGTCGCCGACGAGGTCTTTGATGTCGGACCAGCGGTGCACCACGCCTGGGGGGATCCACGCCACGCTTCGTGCGGTCAGGTGGTGCTCGGAAAAGTCCATCGAGACCCCGCCCTGCCCGCGGCGCACGGCAGCAAGCACGTGGAAGTCGGCGCGCTGGGTTGAGCCGTCGTTGAGGTGCCGCAGCGTGGCGAAGGACATTGTCTCGACGGGTGCGAACGTTCCGCCTGGCGGCTGGTAGGTGTATTGCCGGACCGTGGTCACGTGTCCATTTTTCACTATGCCGCGTCCACTCGCGACGATGCCGGCCCGGCCTGCCTGCGGTTGACTTGGAGCATCGCTAAAAGCAGCTAACACCAGGGAGTTCTCGTGGAAACCATCAGCCGGCCAAACCTTCCGGTCTACGATTACCAGCCCGGGGAAGGCCCGGCGCTGGTCTTTCTTCACTACTGGGGAGGGTCAGCCCGCACCTGGCAGCTGGTCACCGGCCAGTTGCCGGGACGCGCCATCGTGCGCATCGAGGCCCGCGGCTGGCGGCGCTCGCGCCGGCTGCCCGGCCCGTACACGCTGGAGCAGCTCGCGCAAGACGTGCGTGACGTCATCACGGATGCCGGCCTGGAGGACTACATCCTGGTCGGGCACTCCGCGGGCGGCAAGGTGGCCCAGATCGTCGCCGCCGCGCCCCCGGCCGTGCTCGCCGGGCTCGTTCTCGTCGCGCCGGCGCCGCCCAAGCCCCCCGCCACCGTCACCCCTGAGTTCCAGGAACAGGTATTGCACGCCTACGACAGCGACGAGGCCGTCGCCGCCAGCCGCGACCACGTCCTGACCGCCACCCCGCTGAGCGGCGACATCAAGGCCCAGATCGTGGCGGACTCCCTCGACGTCGACCCCGAGGCGCGGGACGAATGGGCACGGCACGGGGTCGTCCAGGACATAACCAGCCAGGCCCGCGCAATCGAGGTCCCCGTCATCGTCATCGCCGGCGAAAACGACCACCTCGAGCCAGAACAGGTGCTGCGCGGCAACCTGCTGCCCTACCTGGCCAAGGCCGAGCTGCACGTCATTCCCCGCACTGGCCACCTGGTGCCCCTCGAAGCACCCGCTGACCTCGCCCGGATCCTGCAGACGGCAATTCCAGCTGCGCTCGAGCCTGGGCGGGCCCGGGAGGCGCCAGACTCGTCGCGATACGGGCTGTAGCGCGGCTTGGCTAGCGCGCGGGCTCTGGGTGCTCCGGGGCGGCGCCCGGCCTCTCCGGCCACGGTGGAAACCGCGGCGTCGGCGGAGTCCTGCGACTGGACGTCGAGCTCGACGACCCGCAGGTCGATGCGCTCCTGGCGGCCCAGTTCGAGCAGCGCGCCGGCCCGGCCGGCGCCAGCGTGGGAGAGTGGCCGACCCCCGTCGGGGATCGCGCCGAAGTCCTGGAGGACGTGCGGTACCCCGGTCGTGGTGTCGATTGGGCCGTCGTGCAAGGCAGAAGGGCCGGCGCGACGCTGGTCGCCCTGGACGGGATCGCCGCGCTCGAGGGATTCACACCTCAGTCTGGTTGAGGATTTCCACGACGTGGTCGTAGTCTCCACGGACCTCGCTGTAGCGGAGGAACTTAACCAGCTCGGTCAGGATTTCCTTGGTGTCGGGCTGGGTTTCCAGGATCGACATGACCTCGGCGATGTAGTCCTCAAGCGGAATCGCGTGCTTGTTGGTCTCCCAGCCGGGGAGCAGCGGCGTGCGCACCGCTGGCGGCACCAGTTCGGCGATCTTCACGCTGCTGCCCGCGTACTGCAGCCGGATGGACTCGCTCAGCATGTGGATCGCTGCCTTGGAGGCGTTGTACGACGGGGTGAGCGCGTACGGCGTGAACCCGGTCCCGGAGGAGACCGTCATGATGGTCGCGTCTGGTTGTGACCGGAGGTGCTCGATGAAGGCGGCGATCAGCCGGATCGGGCCGAGCACGTTCGTGGTGATGGTCTCCTCGGCCGAGGCGAGGAACGTCGAGGGCTGGTGCCAGTCCTCGATCCGCATGATGCCGGCCATCGGGACCAGGACGTTCAGGTCCGGGTGCCTGTCGAGCACCTCCTTGGCGGCGGCCTGGATGCTCGCGGTGTCGGTGGTGTCGATCTGCACGGTGTCGATGCCAGGGTGCTCGGCGGCGATCTGCGCGAGCAGTCCGGCCCGGCGGCCGCCGATGATGAGTTTGTTGCCCCTGTCGTGCAACGCGACCGCGAGCGCAAGGCCGATCCCGCTGGTGGCACCGGGAATGAAGATGGTGTTGCCGGTAATGTTCATGCCTGCAACGGTGCCTCCTTGACGCCGGCCTGTGCAGAGAGCGGTTATCGGGGGATCGCCGGTCCCTGGCTAGGGCCGCAACCTGGCGCCGATACTGGAGGAATGGATCGAGCAGCACTGGCGGACTTCTTGCGCCACCGCCGCGAGGCCTTGCGCCCCGCCGACGTGGGGCTGCCGGCCGGGGTGCGCCGCCGGACGGCTGGCCTGCGCCGCGAGGAGGTCGCCACGCTGGCCGTCATGTCCACGGACTACTACACCCGCCTCGAGCAGCAACGCGGCCCCCAGCCCAGCGAGCAGATGCTCGCCTCCCTGGCCCGCGCGCTCCGCCTCACCGGCTCCGAACGGGACTACCTGTACCAAACGGCCGGCCACAATCCCCCGATGCACGCCTCTGCGGCCGCTTCCCACGTCGCCCCTGCCCTGCTGCGCGTCCTGGACCGGCTGTCCGACACGCCCGCGCTGATCCTCTCCGGCCTCGGCGAGGTGCTCGTCCAGAACCAGATGGCAGCGGCGCTCCTCGGCGACAAGTCCGGCTACACCGGGCTGGCCCGCAGCGAGATCTACCGCTGGTTCACCGACCCGGCCGAGCGGGAGCGCTACCCGCAGCCCGACCACCCCCGGCAAAGCCGCGCCCACGTCGCCAACCTCCGCGCCGCCCACGGCTCGATGGGCCCCAGGTCGCGAGCCGGGGAACTGGTCCGCGCCCTGCAGAAGGCCAGCCAGGAGTTCTCTCTGCTCTGGGAGCAGCACGAGGTCGCCCAGCGCTTCGCCGACCACAAGACCCTCATCCACCCCGAGCTAGGCGAGATCGAGGTGGACTGCCAGGTCCTGTTCACTGAAGACCAGTCGCAGGCCCTGCTGGTGCTGACCGCAGCCCCCCGCACCGAGTCCTACGAGAAGCTCCAGCTCCTGTCCGTGCTCGGCCAGGAGCGCTTCACCAGCTCCCGTCCGTGACGGAACCGCTCCGCTCCAGTCCTCCGCCCAGCTCGCGGATCCGGGTGCCGCGGCCTGCGGCTTGACGGCTCAGCTGCTGCACCGCCTCGGCCGACCTCAGCGGCACCGCCACGACCCTGCCGCTGCGCCGCCTCTCCGGCGAAGTCAACGACGATAAAGGCTCCGCCGGGGAGCGAGGACGCTGCCGGCGGCCCGCGCGGTCGGCGGGCGTCCCGGCGCTGCCCGGCGACGCACGGCTATTTGCCGTGCGGGTCGGATGCGTTAAGCGTCTCGACGACCTGGTCATAGTCGCCGCGGGCCTCGCCGTAGCGCAGGAATCTCGCCCGTTCCACCAGGATCTCCTTGGCGTCGGGCTGAGATTCCAGCAGCACCATGACCTCGGAAACGAACTCATCCAGCGGCATCGCCCATTCACTGGTCTCGTGGCCGGGCAGCAGCGATCGCGACCAGGACGTTCAGGTCCGGGTGCCTGTCCAGAAGCTGCTTCGCGGCGGAGCTGATGCTTGCGGTGTCGGTGGTGTCGATCTGCACGGTGTCGAGGCCGGGATGCTCGGCGGCGATCCGCTCGAGCAACTCGGCGTGCCGACCGCCGATGATGACGGTATTGCCCCGGGCCTCCAGCTCCAGGGCAAGGGCAAGACCGATGCCGCTCGTGGAGCCAGGAATGAAGATGGTGTTTCCGGAGATGTTCATGCTCTGAACCTGGCCGGCCGGCTGCGGCGGGTCCAGAGACCGGTTATCGGGGGATCAGCAGTCCCCTCGATCCCGGGCACGTGCCGTATCAGATCTGCCGTTTTCGCTGCGGGTCGTCGGCGGTACCGGACACGCCGCCGGGGGCTGACGGCAGGCGGCGAAGCTCGATCAGTTCCAAGCCCAGCGCCTCGATCTGGGCGAGCACTCCGTAGAGCGCGGCCCTGTCAGCGAGTGCACCCGACAGAATGGTGTCACCGTCCCGCGTCCGGGCTCGCAGCCCAGGGAACGCGGAGCGAATCATCTCGCCCAGGGAACCGCCGACGCGGATCTCATAGCAGACCGTGCGCTGTGTCATCGCTGTCCCCTCCCCAGGATCCCGCGGAGGATGCTGGCGTATAGCCAGACCTCGCCGACGGCAGGGCCACTGGTGGTCATCCCGCTGGGGTGATCACAACGGCCTGCTCGCCGCGCGGGCTGATGTTCTTGATCATTCCGAACGGGCCGTGGTGACTTCCGCGCCGTTTGGCCGTTCCGGATCCGCGGTGCCGCCGGCTCGGTGCATGGCGATTTCGGTAATCACGCTGAGCAGCCTGCTGCCGAGGCCGCCGATGACCTGCCAGGCACGCTCGATGGCGATCAGGATGAAGACGATCACCAGGACCGCCTGGGTGCCGAGCGCATCTGGCCTGACAGCGTCGGCCAGCAGATGGATGCTGTCGGCCAGCTGTACGACATACGCGCCGCCTACCAGGGCGACGGCGAGCAGATCAGGCAGGTAGCGGCCCTGCCAGCGCTGAATTCCGCGGAAGCTCAGCCCGGCCGTGGTGCTGAGCCCGGCGATGCTGGCGGCGAGAGCGGCGATTCCTACGCTGCCACCCGGCAGGAGGGCGGTCAGCGACACGACCATGACGTCGGCCAGGGCAGTAAAGCCGGTGGTGGTCCGGGCCAGGAACGGGAACGGCGTAGCGCTGCCCTGCCAGTCGTGCGGGGACAGGGAGATGGCCACGAACAGCAGCCCGGTCAGGGTGCCGGCGATCTCCGCGACCGCACTGAAGAAGGAGCTATAGCCGGTCATGTGCGGTGCCATGCCTGGCGCGGCCGAGCGGGTTGGCTTCGTCGGCCGGCTGGTCCTGGCTACGAGGCGGGCCGGAGGTGAGCTGGGCCGCGCCGCCGGAGCGGTACCAGACGACGACGGCTTCGCCGAGCAGGGTCAGGGCGAGGGCGACGAGCAGCGAGCTTCCCGCGGCCTTGGCGGTTTCCCCGGCGGCGACGCCGGCGAGGTCAAGGACCAGCTTGATGACCAGGTTGGCGGCGAACAGCCCGGCGGACAGCCAGGTCCACTGGACGTAGGGGGCGCCGTCCCTGTCCAGCAGCCGGTCGGCCCGGCCGCGCGCCAGCCCGAAAACGAGCGAAATGGCGCACCCGACGATGGTGAAGATGACGTCGATCGGCTTGGTCAGCCCCTTGGCAGCGTCTCCCCAGCCGATCAGGATGAGGACCACCGGGAGGGCGAACTGCCGCCGCACGGGGCCGACCGGGCGGCCGGCCATGCGCCGGTAGACGACGAAGACGATCAGCGCTACGTAGATGCCGACATTAGCGAGAGTCACAATGCCCTCCTGGTGTGCGATTGCCGCTGCTGGACAGCCGGCCGGGCTCGGGGCCAGATGGCGGACCGCGCTCCCTGCCGCCCTGCGGCGACAATCCCGCGGGAAAGTGTGAGTGGTGATCGCACCAACCATGTGATCTCGGCACCGAGAGCCGCGGCCGCGACCCGCGATGGGGGCCGATCCGTGCTGGGTGCGGGTGGCAAACCACACCGACGGTGCGATGGGCACCTCACCCCGTCAGCCGGAAAGCTGCGCAGGGTAGAACCGGCTTCGGCGGCCTCACCCTGGCTGGGCGCAGCCTTCAACAGGCGCGGAGGCTACTGACGAGGAGAAACGTCCCTATGCCTGTCCTCCCGATCACAGACCAGAGCGTCGACCAGGCCATGGCCGCATTGCGGGCGGGATCGCCGATCGTGATCCCGACTCCGTCGCCGGTGGCCTACACGATCACTGGCACTAACGCCGCGGCGGTCAACGCCGCGAAGGGCCGCCCGGCGAACCAGCCGGCCGGCCTCAGCGTCACCGGCGTTGACGTGGTCGCCCCGTACCTCGATCTCGCCGAGAGCGTGCTGCCCATGGCGCGCTGGCTAGGCGAGTCCGAACTGGTCAGCTTGCTGGCCCCGGTCCGCCCGGGCGGACCCGGCTGGCTGTCCCCGGCGGTCTCTGGCGGCATGCTGTTCTTCACGTCAATGCCGTGGCTCCCCGGGATCACCAAGATCATCGCCGAGTTCGGCCACCTGTACATGAGCAGCGCGAACCTTACCGGCACCCAGCCCGCCGTGACCGCGGCCGAGGCCGGAGAAGCATTCGGCGACCGCCTGGTGGTCCTTGACGGCGATCAGGTGCGAGACGCTTCACGCCCGCACGGCTCCACCACGATTGTCCGGATAAGCAGCCAAGGCGACCTCGCGGTCGCCCGGTCCGGCATCAGCAATCTGGCCTTCGGCGACGACCTCGCAGGTTACGCGGATGACCTCGCCGGGCGATGGCGGACACTCAAGGACGCTGAGCAGGCTGGCAGATCAGGCGCCGCCCGCGTTCGGCGGGAAGCGCGACCATAAGATCTCTTGCTGACCATTCACCAGGTGGTGCGGTAAGGGCATGAACGCAAACTCCGTCGACCTGGGGATGGCAGACCCGCGACGATCGCGACCGAACTGCCCCCGGCCACAACGGCTAGCGACCGGGCGCGGCGGGCGTCGTCACTGAGGATGCCCGCCGCGCAGTCGGCGGCGCGGACGGTGTCGATGGCTGTTCGTGCCTGCGGCATCCATGTCGCCGGAAGGTGTGAGCCGTCAGTCGCATCAACGGTGTGATTCCTGGGTCGGCGCCTTGCCCGTGCGACCCGGTGGTGCCTGAGCGCGGAAGGCGCGCGAGGGTCCCCCTCGCGGTCACCCCGCGCGGTCAGCCAGGTCAGTACGGCAGGCGAATCCCACCGATCGGGCGATTGCCGCGTCACACCAGGCGCTCAGACGCTAAGAGCGTTCCCGCCGGGCCTTCGCCCGCGGGTTAGCCCGACTCGAAGGAGCTACCAGATGCTGTCCATGCCGGACTCTGGCCGGTCGCAACGACCGGCCCCCGAGGAGGAGCCTGTCCCGCCCAGCCGCTCCCGCCGGTCGCTGCTGCGCGCGGGGGTGCTCGGCGGAGGTGCCGTGGCCGCCCTCGCGGCGGCGAGCACGGTTACGAGGGCGTCAGCCGCCGCGTCCGCGTCCGTCTCCTCGGCAGTGTCCCCGCAGATGCAGAACCTGTTCACGCTGTCTGATCTCGATTTCGAGACATTGTTCGCGTTCGGCAGTGCCGGATACGGGTGTGCTGAGTTCGGCGAGCTGGTCACCGTCGTCAACCAGATCAACGTGGCGGGCGCGTCATACCAGACCTATTACGAGAACTTCCTGGCCCTGGCCCAGCGCACCAGCGCGCTGGCTGACGCCGAGCTCGCGGCCGGGCGCACGGCCAGCGCGCGCAGCGCCTACCTGCGGGCGTCCACCTACTACGCCATGATCCTTTACTTCATCCTCGGCACCACTGCGGCAGCCCAGGAGGCCAGCATGTATGCGGCCTGCCAGCACTGCTGGCAGGCCGCCAGTCAGCTGTTCGACCCGGCGTTCGAGCCGGTCCGCATTCCGTACGGCAAGACCTGGCTGCCCGGCTACTTCCTCAAGCCCGATACCCGACCGGTGCGCCGCCCTGCCATCATCCTCAACAACGGCGAGGATGCCCAGCACGTCGCGCTGTACGCGAACGGGGCCGCGGACGCCCTCGCGCGCGGGTACAACGCGCTGCTGTTCTACGGTCCCGGCC
>Ga0335075_10002999_pt1 | contig 26958 bp, 20 predicted proteins | sample Lox_Sample_24_FD_206723 | JGI IMG/M metagenome (GOLD analysis project Ga0335075, IMG submission 206723) | Soil microbial communities from Loxahatchee National Wildlife Refuge, Florida, United States - Lox_Sample_2.4 | ecosystem: Environmental > Terrestrial > Soil > Wetlands | place: USA...
TGGCTTGGGGGGCGCTCTCGATCACCACGTAGCTACCTTGGATGATCCCCGGGTAGTTGCGGTCGAGCAGCAGCACGCTCGTGTTGGGTAGCGGCAGCGGCGAGGCCAACGAGATGGTCAGCACTGGCTCCAGGCCGGCGGGTTTCGTCCACGCGATCGTCACGTTTATCGGCGGCAATGGAAATTGCGTGTTGAGGATTTGGGCGGTTTGCGGCGTATCGACGGTGGGGTCCCAGGTCAGGGTGCCGAGGGGGGCGTTAGATGGAGAGGCCGCTGCTGTCGTGGCGAACGTGAATGTGACCGCGTCGGCGGCCATTGCGGCTGTCACCTGTATCGGTTGCATAGGGCTCGGCCCTGAGTAGGTCAGTGCCGGACCGGTCTGCAGTTGAACCTGGAAGCCTGCGAGTGGCGACGGCGGGGCCGGCCAGTTACCGTTGACTTCGATGGTTGCCTGGGTCGATGTGGCCGACGTGCTGCACTGGACGTCGATCAAGGCGGGTTGCCTCCGGAGATCGATCGGGTCGTTCACCGCCTCCCGCAATCGTCGGTAGTTTGTTTCGCTGACGCTCAGCTGAAGCGTGAAGGTGTCCCCGATGGGCCAATCGCGGGTTCCGGCCGGCTGACCGCTGGCGTTGAACACGGTCTGGGGTGGGGCTGCGGCACCAAGAGGAGCGGCGGTGACCTGCATAACCGAGGCGCCCGTGACCGGCGGGGATCCGACCGTTATCGAGCCAAGCGCCGAGTACAGCGTCGAGGCGACGGCGGGCTGCAGCGCCGAAACGAGCCGTGGCACGGCATCGGGCAGCGCGCCCGACGAGTCCGTGCGGAACACCGAGTCCGGGCTGAGGTTCCGTGGGTTGGCCGACGCCGGCAACGGTGTTGCCGGGTTGGCCAGGCCCTTGCTGAGCAGATCATTTATTGCGCCCTTCGTGTCCGGGCTAAGCGTCCAACTCGATGATTCGCCCGAACTTGACGATGAGCTCGCACTCGAGGATGAGCTCGAACTCGACGATGACGTACCCGAACTCGACGACGTGCCCGAGGCTGCCGCCGACGCCTGCAATGTCACGTTGGTGACCTGGTTGGTGTAGTCGACGTTCACCGTGGCGACGGTGACGGGGACGGGCTGCTGGCCGGCGCCGACCTCCAGCAAGATCATGTTGTTGGGCGAGAGGTTCGCGCTCGTGCTGTCGATCACGAGCGACGTGTCGCTCAACTGAACCGGTTGCGTGGACTTCGGCGACATCACGTTCCAGCTGGGTCGCGCGACAATCGCCTGGGCCGACTCGAACGTCTGCGCCTGTTGGCCCGGAGCGGGCACTGACTGGAACAAGAGCCCCGGGCTGAATTGCACCGCCCCGTCGGCCGAATCGGGGGCCAGCGTGTAGGCCAGGTAGACCTGCGCCGCCAGGCCGGGCACCGGCTGATAGCCGACCAGATTCGCCAGCGCGAGGATAGAGCCGGGTTGGGTGGCGGTGGACAGATAACCTTCGTCGGCAATCCGATCGAGGTAGAAGCCGAGGACGTCGCCGACCGTTGCCCACGCGTCGAGCAGGGCAATCGTGGGATCGTCGGGCGCGCGGGTCTTGATGGGCAGCGCATTGGAGGAAGTCAGCGCGACGATCAGCTGCTCGAGCAGCGCCGCCCGTCGAGCCGAGGTGTGCGGAGGCACGCTAGGGCTGCTCATCGGCCCCCCGTAAGTGTGACGAGGGCGTAGCCGTGCTCGGGTTGGGTGGGGTCGTTGTCGAGGCGTGCGATCTCGACCGTCCCGAACGGCAGCTCGGTAGCGGCGCCGCCCGCGGCGGGCTCTTCGAGGAAACCGAACTGGGTCAGCGTCACCGAGTCGACGCCGGTGACGGCGTGGACCGCGGCGATGATCGGGCTGGAGTACACGGACGTCGAAAAGGCCAGGTTCGCCGGATTGAACAACGCCGGAGTGCCGTCATGCAGCCAGCCGCTGGATAGCAGCCGGGCCAGGTGGTGCGCGATCTCGCGGCGGATGGTTCCGCGCGCCAGCGTGACCTCGAGCTCCAGGAGCAGCGGGCGGTAGCGGGGTGGCACGACGCGTACCAGCTGGCCGATCTTGCGCACCGCCTCCAGTGACCTTTGCACGTCTGCGAGTAGCTCGTTGGCGGGATCCTCGCCGAGTTGCGGCTGGATCGCCACGTCGACGACAGCGAGTGAACCGGTGAATCGCAGTTCGGCGGCGGCGCTGCGAACACCCGAAACGGCACCGGCGAGGGTGGCGTAGTCCGCGGCGCAGAGCGCCCGTTGTTGGTTGACAGTGAACGCTCCGGGTATTGCGAGTTTGGCCGCGGCGGTGGTTTCGGCGTCGATTCCCCCGGTTACTGCCAGGGGGTTGCAAATTACGGAAATGCCGCTGGGAGAGGTGGATTCGGCACTGGTGGGAGACCAAATCAGCGCGTTGATGGCTTCGATCTCGGCGTTGCCGGCCGTGCCGTTACCGACCCAGTACGACGCCGACAGCGTCGGGGTAAACGTGATGCTGCTGCCACGGGGGACGTCGCCGGTGACCGGATCGCTCAAGGTGACTGAGGTAGCCGCGACAGTTGAAACCGTCGTGCCTTCAGCAATATTCACGCCGCTGACAGCCATTCCGGTGATGACGCCCGCAGATGAGATAAATGACAGCGCGGATCCGGACTTGGTGTCGGTACTCGTTGGCAGGGACATGTCTGCGGTGGGCGGGTTGTTGATCCGCAGCTCAGCGATTCCCTGATCGTTAACCTCGGCGACGAAGATCTGGTCGGTCGGCGCCGCGCCGATCAGGTCCAGTGCGGGCGCCCAAGTGGCGCCGGTGCTGTCGGTGAGCTGTAAAACAGGCAGCGCCGCAACTGGGTCCTGGGTGATCGCGATCGCGGCCGGGCCCCAGGAACCGGGTTGGCCGACCGCAAGCGGCGCCGTCAATTTCGTACCCCAATCCTCGGTGAGTTCGTCGATCAGCGCATCATCGAGCGGGCCGGTACGCTCCGCGAGCCGCGCCAGGAACTCAAGCCGCCGACGTCGGTCGGCCAGCAGGTCATCGGCGCGAGTGAGCAGTTCGGCCAGCGCGTTGGCCTCCAGTTCGGCGCGGGCCCCCTTACGCCCGCTGTGGCCCTCGCCGCTCAATCCCAAATGCTCGAGCTCCTCGGCGCCGATCTGTAGGCGAAGGGCTTCGAGTTCATCCGCGGACAGCGGGGTGCCGCTGCTTGCCTGCGAGCGCCACTCTTCCACTTGCTCCCGCCAGTCGTGATAGAGCGAGCGCAGCCTGCGCGCCTGATGAAGGCCAACCATGCGAGGGTCGGGAAATGGTGCTGCATAAGACATTCCAGGCTTCGAAAGTTTGGGTGGGGAAACCGCGATCGCTTCCGTCCTTGCGACTCCGTTGGCCACCAGTACCACGTTCCCCCATGCCTGGGCACATTGAACGCCGCCGGCGGTTACGGCCAGATCGAAACCGAGCGCATCCTCGGGGGCCCACTGCACTTCCAGCAGCGGCTGTTCATAGAGCGGGTCGACCAGCCGCCGCACGCCGGTGAGGCGCACGGCTTGCCGCAGCGACGGGTCTGCGGGCCCCTTGCCCTGCGTCTGCGGGTCGTTGGTCTCCGTGAGAATGAGCACGTCCCCGACTTGAAGCTCAAGTGTTCGCTGCGCTGCGTTGCCTTCGGCGTCGGGCGGTGCGCCGTCTATCAGTACGGCGCTGGTCGCACCCGCCGCGAGGTAACTGTCGTTCTCGCCCCAGCTGTAGAGCCCGATCGCGGTGTGGGCCGGCAGTAGCTGCACGACCGGCTGAAGCCCATATGCGCCGGGCTGAACCGACACCGGACTGTACTGCTGCAGCGAAGCCAGCAGCTCGGGCGCAACGGTACTCGCGTTCAGCACTGCCGATCCTTGGCTGCTCAAGTAGCCCGCCGCCGCGAAGCGGACGTCGTTGAGGGGCAACGAGATCGGGGAGGTCACGCCGACGCACACCCAGGCTCGGGCGTTGCAGCCTTCGTGCAGCCGATAGCCGACCAGACGGGCGTGCCGTCGGATCGAGATCCTGTTACGCGCGGTCTGCAGGTAGGCCTCGGTCGCAACTGCGTCCTCGTAGTAGCTCAGGTCGTCGCCGATGTAGGCCAGCAGCTCGATCAGCGTGATCCAGATGTCAGGTTCGTGCTGCTCCGTCCAGTCCGGCATCGTCACCGCGAGCCGGTCCAGCATCAGCTGCCGCAGCCCCGCGAAGTCCCGGTAGATGTAGGTCACCGGGTCATAGGCCGACGCCTCGCTGGCTGGTGCACCCTGGATCGGCGGTCGGGGAGCGTCGATGTCGAACACGAAGCGCACTTGGGCGAATCGCGGATCGATGCCGTGATACGGCTTCCAGCCAGGCGTGCCATCCGGCCTGCGTTCGACGATCCGAAGCAGGTAGGAACCCGCCGAGCCGGGATGGTCGAGCTCGACGATCAGCCGGTCTTCGATCTCCGGGTCGAGGTCCGCGGCCCGGCGGACCTCGACCGCGCGCACGGGGCGGGCGCCGCGCGGCGCGTCGATTCTGATGTTGTCGGGGTGCAACTCACCCGGTGGGTGCTCGAAGAAGTACACGAGCAGCCGGCGCCCACCTTCGCGCACCTCCACCCCGTCGACGCCGTTGCCGTGGCTGTCCAGGAGCTTGCGTCGTCGCGCGTGCCCGGTGACTACCAGGTCACCCCACCGCACGGTGCTGCTCATGGCCCGGGCACCGATAGCGTCAGGGTGGTCGGCGAGCCGGTGGCCAGCACCGTATAGCTAATGTTGATGAGCAGCTCGTTATCCTGGGCGGTCACGTTGAGTGCAGTGAGCGAAAGCACGCCTTGCAGCCAGAGGCTGATCGAGGCCGCGATCGTGACATTGAGCGCGGCGGCGATCTCCGGGGAGTTCGGCGCGAACACCTGATCCAGCAGTCCACAGCCGAATGTCGGCAGGTTGACCCGCTCGCCGGGGCGGGTGAACAGCAGCAACTCAAGCATCTGCTCGACGTGGTCATCGTAGCTCGCCGTGGCAGTGCGGCCGCGGGTATCGAGGCCGTAGGGAAACGCGACTTCGATCGTGGTCATCCGACTGTGAACGTTCCGGCCGGAGTGACGACACTGAAGCTCGCGGTGGTGATCGTCACCGAAGTGGCCGCGGCGATGGTCAATACCGGCGCGGTGACCGTCACCGTCGGGGCGGCCGCGCTGACACCAGTCGGCGACAGGCTGACCGCCACCGCGCCCTCGTCGGCCACGATGTTGACCTGGCCCGGCGTAGTGGCGCCGACGGGTAGCGGGATGTCGCTGACCGTGATGCCTGCGAATTCACTCTCGATCGTTATCGCTTGGATAAGGGGTACCGCGCTGAACTCAGTGGCCATCTTGGGCAGGTCGACTTCGCCCCAAAAGCAGCCAACCCAGATCGGCTTGTCGGGATCGCCGCGTTCGAACTCGACCCAAACGTTGGCACCGACCATTGGCCGCACAAAGGTGCCGCCGGCTTTGGCCAAGGCAGCGACCGGCACGCACGGCATCGCCCAACCGGGGACGGTCATGATTCCCGGCACGCTGACCAGCAGGCGTCCACGCGGCGGGGCATCCTCGTTTTCCACCACGACGCCGCGGTACTTGCCCCAGTGCCGCTTGACCACCGGCGGCTCAGGGTCCTGTTCTTTGTCTTTGTCGGCGCCCCAGGTGAAATTCTCGCTGTAGCCAATCGACTTCATCGTCGTGTGCTTGTCGTTGTTGTCGGGCATGCTTTCTCCGTTCGGTTGATCAGCTGGTCGGCGACGCCGGCAGTGCGGCGGCGGTGCTGGCGCCGGTGGTGGCGGGAACGGTAGGAGATCCGGGCGCCTGGACCGGCAACGGGGAGCCCGGCCCGGGCAGGGCTGGGGTGCTGGTAGCCGCGGCGCTCGAGAACGCTGAAAGCTGTTGACCCAGTCCGTAACTCGCCGGATCCTGCGCGTTTCCGCCGACAAGCCGGTTTCGCTGCAGGGTGAAGTTCTGCTTGTAAGAGCCCGGTTTGATCGTGTGGGTGACGCCGCTTACGAAGTACTCGCCGTCGTAGGTGATACCGGCGCCCTGTACCTGCACGACGGTCCGCGCCGGCAGGATCGCGCCATAGCGCAGCACGTCGAGGGTGCCCTGTCCACTGATCACATTGCTGGCGTCGGCCGCCTTGGACAGCGCGATCACCGTCGCTTCGATCGGGTCGTAGCCGCCGAGCCCGACCAGCGGAGTGACCTTCAGCGGCATCGGATCCTTCAGGCCCAGCGGAGGGCTCAGTGGCGTCACGTCGGGGACCGGGATCGGCAGCGGGACGGGGACGTCGGGAATCTGGATCAACACCACGAACTGCGTTTTCTTGAAGCCGTCGAACGAGAACTGCAGCGACTCGACGTTGCTGCAGCCGTCCCAGTCGATCGCCATGGGGGGCGGAGTGGATAGGAACGGGATCCCCATCTGCAGCTTTGGGCCCCAATAAGCCATGCTTATTCCCGGTGTCGGCCCCGGCTGCAGATAGAACGTGTAGCCGACTTTCTCCGCCAGCGCGTTGGTGTAGGCCAGGTCCGTGCCGCTCTGCTGGGGGATCGTGTCGGTGGGCAGCGGGACGTCGATCAGGATGCTCGGAATGATCAGCGGGACGATCCCGTAGATGGGGGCGTACTTCGCCACCATCAGGGCGACGCGCGCTTCGGCCGGCATCGCCGGATACGCGATCAGCGCGCCGAAATCGATGATGTCCATCATTCGGGTCAGATCTTCGCCCTTGATCGACAGCACCGATTTACCCGACTCGTCGCTTGGCACGACGTCCTGCTGGGTGATCACGCCGTCCATCAGGACGGTCGTCGAACCCATCAGCGTCGCCGCGATGACGACCCGGGTGGGGGGATCGAAGTACCCCGACGGCAGCAGTTGTGTGGTGATCTCCGAGAGCTTGCTGGTGGCGAATTTGAGATCGAAACCGCTCGGAGTACTGCCGCCGGCGCCGATGTTGACGCTGACATCGGTTAACGCCTCCATGACGGGGCGGGGCGCCGGGTCGAGTCCCATCCCCATCATCAGGCTGAGCGTCACCTCACTGGCCACTTGTCGCTCCTGATGTGCCGCTGGGGATCACCAGAACGTTGCCGGGCTGCGCGAGCAGGGTCGGCCGTGTGGCCAGGTTGGCGTCGCCCAGCAGCCAGGACAACGTCGGATCGCCCAGCGTCGAATTGGCGATCGTGTCGATTCGGTCGCTGAGTTCGACCTGGTACAGGCTTGCTGTCGTCATGCTCCCCGGCGCAGGCAGCAGCCTACGCAGCAGATACGGCACCTGACTGCCGTCGGGCGCGGTCCAGACGCCCTGCCCGACGTTCGCGTAGCGGCTGGTGCTCATGGCAGGTGCTCCAGGCCGAGCGGTCGAACGTCGGTGCTGGTGACCATCGTGGCGAGCTGTTCGACGGCCTGCCGGTACGCGATGTACAGGTTGAAGCCGATGTTCTGGTTCGGCAGGTCGGTGGTGGTGAGAACCTTGCATTCGATGCTGGCCTTCACCCTGATCGGCTGCAGCTTGGGATCAAACGCTTCCTCGGTGAATGTCAGGCTGCTCACCAGCACCGGTACTACCCGTTTGACACCCCAGACGAGCAGCACCAGCGGTGCTTCCATCGGCGAGACTTCGAGCATCCCGGCGTCGAACAGCGCGTCGGTGGCCATCAGCTCCGCGGCGGTGGGTGTGATGAGCCGTTCGAGGACCGCGAGCGCGGGCAGCAGTCCTTGGGTGACCACCGGCTGGTTGGCGCTCAAGGTCGGCTGCTCGAGCTGATCGGTGGCGTCGATTTCGGCGTCGAACTTGATCGTCTCGTGCGGCGGACCGGTGAGTCGGAGCACTTCGAGCCGGTCTCCGGGCTCACCGCCGATCGCCCGCGGCTGAAGACTCCGGGTGAGAGTGTCGGGGTTGTAGTTAAAGACGACAACGTCCAGCAGGGTGTTGGCGTTGGGGTCGATGCGGACCAGCCCACCGCGCAGAATCTTTGGGGTGCCAGGAAAGCCGCTGGTCATCTGAGTCCCCTTCGCGCCGCGGGACGTCTGTGCGCTTCTGCGGCGGGCCGCGCCGCGGTCGTGGCTTGGTGCACCGCGGCGGCGATCTGCCGGGCAACCCCGTCGGCAACCGACCGAGGTTCTCGGTTCTCGGACCGAGGGTCTGACAAGGCGTTTCCCGGCATGCCGGATAGCCGACGCAGCTCGCGGGCGATCGCCGGGCCGAGAGCGTCGCGCTCGCGTCGGGACAGTCGAATCCCGTCGATGACGAGGTGCTCGATGCGGTAGTCGCTAATCACGTCGTCGCCGCCTCGACCTTGAAATCGGCGTCGTTGACGTGGCGTTCCAGCTTGCGGAACTCGATGCGGGCCATTTCGAGCACCAGCTCCATGCCGACGTCGGTACCTTGTCCGGCCGCGCAAAAGGCGGCGTTGAGGGCGATGTTGCGGATCATCCCGCCGGAGGCGGCCAGCTTTGCCAGCCGGTCAATGTCGAGCTCACGGACCGGCACACGGGCCGGGAACGCGCGCGCCCACAGCTTCGCCCGCTCGGCGGGTCCGGGGAACGGGAAGGTGACGATGAAGCGGAGCCGACGCAGGAATGCTTCGTCCAGGGCATGCCGCATGTTGCTCGCCAGGATTGCCACGCCGCGGTAGTCCTCCATTCGGGCGAGCAGGTAGCTGACTTCGATGTTGGCGTAACGGTCGTGGCTGTCCTTCACTTCGCTGCGTTTGCCGAACAGCGCGTCGGCCTCGTCGAACATCAGCAGCGCCCCGCCCTCTTCGGCGGCGTCGAAGACGCGCCGCAGGTTCTGTTCGGTCTCACCGATGTACTTGCTGACCACGCCGGCAAGGTCGATGCGGTACATATCCAGCTGCAGCTCGTGGGCGATCACCTCGGCGGCGAGGGTCTTGCCAGTACCCGATCCGCCGGCGAACAGCGCCGTCACCGCGCTGCCGCGGGTGATCTGCTCGGCCAGCCCCCAGGAGCGCAGCACGGTTGCGCGCCCGCGGACCTGATCGACGATGTGATGGAGAAGGGTGAGTTCGGCGTCAGGCAGCACGAGGTCATCCCAGCTGGCGACGGGCTCGATGCGGCGCGCAAGGGTGTCCAGCCTCGGTCGGGTCTGGGCACGGCACGCCGCCCACAGGCCTTGGGTGCCATCGTCGGAGTGCTGCACCTGGTGCATGACATCGGCGATAACCAGCTGGCTGAGGTCGAACTCCGAGGACAGCCGCTGGGCCGTCGCCGCGTCGCCGGCCAGCAGCTCTTGCCACAGCGCCTGCTGCTCCTCGGCGGTCGGGCGCGGCGTGTCGATGACACGTAGGCGTCTGCCTCGCAGCGGCCGGAGTTCCCGGCAGCCGATGAGCAGGTGAGCGCGGATCCCCTCCATCAGCGCGTCGACGCCGGCCGAACCTTCGCGCGAAACGTCCGCCGTATCGGCATACAGCAACACCGGCAGCAACAGCGACTCGCGCTCCCACAGGCGGACCAGCTCGCACAGCTCCGAGGCGCTGGTTGGCACCCGCTCGGGCGTGACCTCGTAGAGCTCACGACCGAGGCGCCGCGCCGCGGTCGCCGCCAGGCCACGCCGGACCGCCGGATCTACCCCGACGAGTTGGACGACCGGTGGGTGCTCGCTGTCGTCTTCCTCGGTCAGCGCCACGATGATCTGGTCCACCGCTAGCTGGTGTGTTTCGGGAAGGCTCAGTGGCAGCTCCGCCGTCACAGGTGAGACGATCGCGGTAAGCCGCTCGTCCATCACGTTCAGCCCTTTGATGAAGCTGGCGATGCGCTCGTCGATGCGGATCCGGGTGGCCGTGAGCGCCTCGGCGCGGGGTTCGTCGAGCTCGAGCAGCCGCCAATAGCGCAGCGGCCGCTGCGGTGAGACCGCAGCCCAAGCGGCTCCCGGCAGGACTGTGAGCGCCAGCGCCAGCGTCGGGTAAGCGGCCCGCGGGTTGCCATTCGCCTCCGCGCAGCGCGCAGCGATGCTCGGATCCAATTCGGTTGCGGCGGCGAGCATCAGGACGAGGCGCTCGAATCGGGACAGGCCCAGCCGATCGCCCAGCAACTCCAGTGCCGGGGCTGGCTGCGCCTGTGCCCCGACTTCCCACCACTGCGCAAATTGCGAAGCGTCATCGGCGCCGCCGAGCCGGTCGCGGATCCAGGCCAGCCCGGCCGACAGGTAGGCGCTGTTCATCGCCTCCCAGTCGGTCGCGTCACTGAGGTGGCCGAGTTCTTGGGCGGTCATGACAGGACCAGCTGCTGGTTGGCGGAGAACTGCATCGGTGTCGGCTGGTTCGCGTTGACCGGTGCCGGTGCGGTGACGACGGGAATACTGTCCACCGCGTCGACGCGCAGACGAAGCAGGTAAGTGCCCGCGGTGAAACCCTGCAGGCTGAAACTCAACTGGGTGCTCGCCGCCGTCACCGGCGCCAACGAGACCAGTTGCGAGCCCACGATCAGCGCGATCGCCTGCTGCGGCTGGACCGCGGGAGAGCAGGTGACCGTCACGGTCGTCGTGCCGGTCTTGGCCAGTTTGGCCGTCAGCTGGGACGTGCTGACGAGCGTTGGTGCGAGCGCCACGGGCGCGGAGTTGCTGGTCACCGTCACCGGTGTGGCGCCAGAGGTTTGGTCCATCAGGGCGTCGAATGTCGCCGCAACGGTGCCGACACCCGCGGGCAACGTCGCAGGATTGGGCAGCTGCACCGTTACCTGGGATGCGGTGACGCTCAAGGGCGTCAGCGTCAGCGGCTGCGTGGCCAGCGGATGGCTGATCAGCACGCTGGTGACCGCGCCCAGACTGGTGCCCAACAGGGTCAGCACGTCGCCCGGTTGGGCCGCCGGCTGGAGGTTCGGCGGCACCGCCAGCTGGATCTGGGGAAACGGCGAGCCGGTGACGACGGGACCGGTGTCCTGCGAGCCCCGCATCAGGACCGGCGTTGCCGCGTTGACGGGCCGCGTGCTGTCTATGAGGACGACGGATGCGTCGTAGCTGACCGACAAGCGATAGCCAGTGCCAAAGGTGGTCCACATCCGCGAAATCTCATCTTGTGGTCGCGGATCGGCTCGCATCCGGACCCGTTCGACCTGATACTGCAGGTCCGATCCGGGGGCGGGCAGGGCGCTGGCGATCTGCGCGCGCGATAGTACCGGAGTGTCGTTGAGCACTGCCATCGCGATCCCGAGCAGACGGTGAGCCAAGATCTCGTCGTCGTTCTCGCCATAGGCCGTGATCAGGTACGACAGCACAAGCGGCAGCGGCGGCTGCCCGATCTCACCGGGTCGGATGCTCGGCGGATCCTGATTACGCCATGCCGCGTCGATCGATATTCGGTAAAGAAAGAGGTTGACCTGGTTACCTGTGGTTCCCTGGCGTGCGACGTCGGGAGCATGCGCGGTCACCTTGGCGCTGCTCACGGTCGCGTCGGCCGATACCGCCGACTGGATCATGTTGGTCAGAGTCGCGGTCACGGCCGCGATCGCCGCGTTATTGCTCATCCCGTGCGGCCTCTCGCCCTTGCTCTGGCCGCCAGGTAGTCGTCGAGGCTGGGCGGTTGGCGCCGCGTCCGGCCCGATGGCGCCTGCTTTGGTGTCGGGTCCGGGGTGCCGGCTTTGACCTCGATTCGTCCGATGGTCACGGTCAGCTCGGAATGGGTCGAGGGCTGGCTGGGGACGCGGACCGGTGGCGCCGCCGGCGGCTGCGTGTTATGCGGTGGCGGCGTTCTCGCCTCGGCGGGGCTGACGCCGGCATCGGCCTCGTGGAGCCGCTGGGCTATCGCCAGGACGCGTTGAGCGGCCACGCTGGACAAGGGATTCGCAGCCGCTGGTCCACTAGCGTCCGGCTGCGGCGCTGGCACCGCGGATTGCTGAATGGGCCTGTCGGACTTGCGGTTTGGTACCGGTAAGCCCACTGCAGGGTCCGCTGGAGGCACAGGCGGCGGGGCCTGTTGGGGTGTTGGTGACAGCCGTGTCAGCGGCGGCGATTCGGGCGGCGCTGGCTCGACGTCGGGAGTCGAGCGGTCGATGGCATTGCGCGGTTCATCTGCCAATGCGCGTAGTGGCGGCGGCGCAGGTTGGCGCGTGATGCTCCACGGAGCCGGAGCGTGCCCGAGTTTGCCTGGGGGCCAAGGGGGCTCGTCGCCGTCGCGGTGTGGCTCGGTTGGGCGGCTGCTGCTCGACGGCGGGGAGTTGTCAATCGGCGACGCGGGGGCCGTCGCCGCGGGCTTGGCTGGGTCTTCCGCGGCCCTCGCGGCCGGCCCGGGTGCTTCGTTAGGTGCCGGCAGCAGCGCTGGGTCGCTAGGGCTGACAGCCGCAATCGCCGGACCGGCCGGACGGGGATACGGCGTCTCCTGCTCGGCCTGGATCTCCGCGCCGGCGGGAGCCCAGGTGGGCGGCACGCCTGCTCCCGGTTGGGCGATCGGTGGCCCGTCGATCGGGAACAGGGGAGCGGGTTCGAAACTCGAACGTGGGCGCGAACGCAGCCTCGGCCCGCGATCGGCCGGGCGCAGTCTGGACAAGTAGGGCGTCATAAGCCGAGCGCCTCGAGATACCAGCGTCGCCGCCAGCCGTTCATCGCCAGGATGTCGGCCTCAGACCACCCGTAGGCGCGTGCGAGCTCATGGACCTCGGTAAGCGTGCGGCCAACCCATTCGGTCAGATCCGTCCACAGCACGGCACGGATGTCGAGCTCGTCGGTCCATTCGCTGCCGCACGGGCAGTGCACCCGCAACACCGTGCGGGCGCCCGGGTCGCTTTCGGCCAGCGCCTCGGCGATGGACTCCACCGTGGCTTCCGGCAGCTCATGTAGCGCAATGTAGGCACTGTCGGGCGAACTCACCTCCAGCAGGCATCGTTCAAGCAGATCGCGGAGCGTCGCATCAGCGCCGGCGTCGGCGAGCGACCCAAGGTCGTCGTTGCGCGGTGTCCGGCAGCGCAGCGTGTACCCGTCCGCCTGCAACGTCAGCGGAGGCACTGGGTCCTCCCGCACCGGCGGTTGCAGTTGGCCAAGTATCAGCTTGAGGTCAACCTCTGTCTGACACACGGGGCATGTAGCGACCACGTCGACCATCTCGCCGAACAATTTCCGGCGTAGCTCGAATAGCCTCGCGTCGCACTGGCCCACGGTCAGTTCGCCAGTGCGGATGTCTTGAGGCAAGGCGCCAAGCGAGTGCAGCAACGACGGTGCGCGGTCAAGCGGTGCCGCAACCGCTCCAGACTCCCAGGCTTTCAACAGGATTGCGGCGTTCGTCTCCATCAGCGCGCCTTAGCCGGTGAAGGAAGGCTCCGCCGTCTCGACCACCGCCGGGTCGCGGTCCCACCCTTCGTTCTCGAGCTTGAGGTGCTGAATGGCGACTGCGTTGGCATTCGCGTCCAGATCGGGGAACGCCTGGTACTCGGATACCCAGCACCGGTACACGTGGTAGGCGATGACCACCTGCCCCGCCTCGTTGTGGAGCTCGATGATCAAGTCCTTGCGGAAGTCGGCTAGTGACACTTCCTGGTCGGCGTTCTGGGCCTGGGCGTTCTGGTAATCCCACACCTTGTTGGCCCACTGCTGGAAGGCCAGGTCTTGGGTCACGCCGCGTTCCAGGGTGATCGCCTCGTATTCGGTTCTTCCCGGTGACTTGCGACTCGTGCTTGGGTCGCCGCCCTCCCGGTGTTTGATGACCTCCGTGGTGCGCTTCAGGGGGCTGACCTTGGAGATGCCCGCAACATATGCGCCGTCCCACTTGACTTTGAATTTGAAGTTCGGGTAGGGGTCGCGGCGATTCGCGTTGACCGTGAACTCTGGCATCGTTGCTCCTGTTTCTAGGACTGCCCGGGCTGCTGCTGCTGGATGCTGATGAGGACGAACTCAGCGGGATAAAGCGGCGCGAAACCGACCAAGATGTTGACGATGCCGAGGTCGATCTGCGCTTGCGGATTGTTGTTGGCGTCGCACTGCACCAGATATGCGTCGGCGGGCGTCGAGCCCTGGAACGCGCCCTGGCTGAACAGACCCTGCATGAATGTGGTCACGTTCAGCCGCAGCGACGACCACAGCGGCTCGTCGTTGGGCTCGAACACCGCCCACTGCGTCCCGCGTCTAAGGGACTCTTCGATGTAGAGTGCGAGCCGCCGTACCGGCACATATTTCCATTGGTTCGGGGTTTGATCGGCGCCGACCGTGGTGCGCGAGCCCCACACAACAGGCCCCACTAAGGGCATTGTGCGCAGCGCGTTGATGGCCAGTGGGTTCAGCGTTCCGCTTTCGTCGTCGCTCACGGAGACGCCAGCAGAGTTGGGCGATTGCCCCGGCGCCGAAAAGCCGGCGATGCCGGTGATTGTCGCTGCGGTACCCGCCGGCGCCTTCCAGACGCCGCGGCTGCTGTCAGTTGCCGCCCACACGCCGGCCACCGCGCCGCAAGGCCCGGCGTTGAAGTTGGCGCCGGTGTTGTCGGTCAGCACGAGGTTGGGGTAGTAGACGGCCGCGTTCGGGCTGGACGGGCTGAGCGCGGGGCTTGTGAGGATCGTGTTGAAGTCGAGCGGGACGTTGACCCAGGTCGACGGCGGGTCGACGATCAGCATCGCGCGTTGCTGCACGCAGAATTGGGTCGCGCCGTCCAAGATGTCCGAGACCAGTGCCGGGTCCCCCCACGGTTGGGCGGGAACCGTCGGCAGGCACAGGATATTGAAGATGTCCGCCTTCATCAACGCATAAATCCCGGTTTTCTTTCCTTGGTCGCCGAGCGGGATTGGTGGGGCGTCGGCTGCTGGCGGGTTCTGTGGCTGTCCCGTGAAGTTCACTCCTGGCAGCTCCGGAACCGTCGGGGGTGATCCGGTGCCCGGCACTGTCGTGGTCGCCGGCGTGGCACCCGGCAGGGCCCATCCGCCCGTTGGCTCAGAATTCGTTCCGGTGGGGTCTACGAGGGTGACGAGCTGCGATGCTGCCAGCAGTGTCGGCAAGTATTGGGGCGTGTTCGCCTGCAGGCTTGCTCCCGTATAGACCTCCTGAGACACCACGGCCCCGTCCTGCACCTGCCGGATGGTCAGGTTGAACTGGGTCGCTGGATTGAACAGGTTTTGGGTGTCGACGGTGGCCCAGAGCTGCGTGCCCCATTGACCCGGTGAGCTTGCGTAGAGCGTGATGGGAGAGAGTGGTGCGCTGCTCGAGCTGGAGCTGGAGGCGCCGCTGGAGCTGGAGGCGCCGCTGGAGCTGGAGGCGCCGCTGGAGCTGGAGCTGGAGGCGCCGCTGGAGCTGGAGGCGCCGCTGGAGCTGGAGCTGGAGGAGGCGCCAGGCTCCAGTGTTACCGATGCGATCGAGTAGTTCACGGTGTCGGCGGGGTTGTTGTTGCGTACCACCAGCGCCGTCGCGCCGCCGTTAAGAAAGAACATGTAGACCGCGTAACTCAACGGCCATTGGCTGCTCAGGCCCCCGAATTGGTTTTCGTAGTCTCCCCAGCAGTTCACCTGGAACGGGTAGTCGACCACGCCTTGCGGGGCCAGTCCGACGAACGCGGCAACGGAAGTCGGCACTCCCACGATGGGCTGCACAGGATTCGGGAGCTCCTGGACGTACACGCCAGGATAGGTAAGGGCTATGGGCACGGCTACGGCCTCCTCGTTGCACTTTGGAAAACTTCTGGTCGAGCTCGATGACCCTTTTCTCAAAAGCCATCAGCATGAGGAAAAGGGAACTCGTCTCGACATTTTTGTGCACAACCATAAACCAGAACACGTGGCGCAAACTCGCTTCGTTCGACTAATGAACGAACGCTACGTTTTTGTGGCACTCCGCCCGTGTCTTGTTAAGTGCATGTGGAACATAACACAACTGTGCGCGCCAGCACAGACAATCCGTCAAGTTTTTTCACGTCACACCGCCTGCTAGAAACGCGTCGTCACTAGCGGAAAAGCAGAATAAAATAGTTCGCGCGCTCCCACCAATTTCCGCAGAAGCTAATTTGAAAATAAATACGACACTAACTGGAGATCGGACTACACAAAGATCCCCGAAGTTACGTCGCAATCACGTACCTCGAAGCTGTAGTTCTCCGCCGGCGTCCAGCCGGGGCACTCGGAGAGCGACATGATTAGTTGCTTTGTCCCAGTTGATCCTTCCTCTCATCCGCTGTGTCCAGTCGATGCGCGCACAGGCAAACCCTTTGTGACATAACCAGTTAGTTCAGCCCTCGCGGCTTCTGCAATAGTGCGGTCCGCTGAGCGGACCGCCATCCCCTCATGCGGGAGGAGATCCGGCGAGTGTGGCGGGCGGACCGGCACCCACTCTTGTGCGACTACAGCGACGTGCCGCCGATAAACGGCGCCATCTACATCGACGGCAAGATCTGAGTGCCTAGAGGTCGCCGTCGAGGTAGTGCGCAGGGCCGCGAGCCGCTACTGCCTGGGGCCGACGAATTCCTCCACGGTCAGTTCACTGGTCCCTCGCGGTTCGCTGGCCACATCGCCGGCCCGGACCTGGATCCGGTACCGGCCCTTCGACGGCGCCTGCCAGCGAACGATGGTGGGTTTGGCCGGCTCCAACTCTTGTGTGGCGACCGTATTCCGCTTCTCGTCGAGCAGCACCACTTGCTTCGGCAGGCCCGGGCTCGACCAGAAGTCCTTCGAGCAGGTGACCGTGAACGTGATCAGGCCGCCGGGTCGATACGGCGCGGTCCCTACGCCGGTCAGCGATGAGGACGGTACCGCCGCGGGGTGCTTGCCCTCGGGAATAGGGGCCGCGGGACTGGTGATGCTGGGTCCGCCGGGGGCGTTCCCGCCCCGCATGACCTTGCCGTAGTCACCCTGCTGAGGAGCCGGCGACGGCACGTCGGTGGGCGGACCCGTCGGCGTCGTGCGCGGCTTCGTGAACACATCCTCGATCTGCTGCCCGAGCGTCTTGTCGTGGGGCCGCGCAGGCGGTGGCGGCCCCCAGACCTTCCCGTGCGCGACCTTGCGATTGATGTAGTTCTCAACCGCGCGTGGGTCGCGTCCGGGCACCACCTGCTGTTGCAGCATTTCCACGAGCGCCGGGACCTCGATCGGGGCTCCATCCATCTCGATGGCGCCGCCGAGGAACACCTTGAACTTGTGCTCGGACAGGTACCTGTCGATCGCGCGCTGGTCCTCGACCGCCATCTCCTTGCCGAGCACGCCCGCGGGGGCCTGCTGCATCTGCACACATCGGGCGTGGGTTTGCAGGCTCGGCGGGCGTTTTGTTGCCGCCGCCCGCTCAGCGTCCCGCTCCAGGTCACCGGTCGGCGGCGCGACGCCTGCCGCCTCGCCGACCGCGGAGTGCTGTTGGACGACATGCGCCAACTCGTGCGCGATCAGGTTGCGTCCGGCCGCGGTACCTGGGGCGTACTGGTCTTGACCGAACACGATCGACCGCCCGACCGTGTAGGCACTGGCCCCGAGCCGCGCGGCCGATGTCGCAGCGTCCGCGTCGGCATGGATGCGGACGTCGCTGAAGTCCCTGCCAAGGCGAGACGTGAACTCAGTCCGCACGCCCGGCTCGAGCGGCTGGCCGGGACGCGACACGCTGGCAGCCACAGCGTGGTGGACGGGAGTCTTCGCTCTCGCCGGGCCCGACTGTGGAGGTGACGTGACCGGAGGCCACGTGGACTTCGTTGTGCACTGTTTGTGAATGCTCACCCGGTCACACCTTGCGAGTCACCCCGGTCGCTGGTTCCCCTAACGACGTGGAAGATACCATGAGCAAGGTCCCAGCCTCGTCGTGCTGTCTAATTTGTTCAATAGCGGTCAGGAGATCGGGGCCTGCAGCGCGTCTAATTTGGGCCGAAGCGTTGCCCGACACCTTAATCTGGGCGTTCTTCGCCGAGCACCATCGTGAATTGCTTAACCTGGTGCCAGCCCCGACCGAAGAGCTTCGCAGCCTTCTTCGCTGAAGATCTTGGTGCTGGTGGTGGCAGCAGCATTACGGACTATAAATCCGTCAAATCCGTCGCGAAAGCTACACAAGTTCGAATTCTGTACTTGCCACCACGCTAACACGCAGTTCAATTGCGATAATTAGTTCGACCAGTCGGATCGTCATGCGGCAAAGGATCTCTCCGGTGGACACCCGGCTGGTCCCATTGCATTGCGCTCTGGGGCTATGGCTTCCACCCCCAGAACTGTCTCAGAACTAAAAGATGAAACAGCTTCCCGCCACCAGTCCGGCAGTAAGGGTTCGCCCTCCAACTCGATGCGCCCTTACATCGAAACCACCGTCCCGGAAGGCGCTTACTGCGAACAAGTAGCGTAGTCACGAATAGACTGGCAGGGAGGCGCGACGGATGTAAAATCCAGCCTGTTCGCGGGTGATCGGGTGACGTCCGCTATGTGTGGTAATGGTCGGCATTGCGTGGGGTGACAAATGCAGCGTTTTGCGGCCGAGCCGAGTCTGCAGATGCAGCGTTCGAAGGGGAGTGATGTGCTGCAGTATGCCGGTCTCCGGTCATCGCGGGATCGATCCGGAGATCGATCTGCGAAATCGGCTGAGGTGGGGGTTGCTCTGCCGGAACGATTCAGCACGATACGGATGCGTGCTGCGGGGCAGCGGGAAGAGGCTAGCGGCGGTGCTCCGCTGGACGCCGGAGTGCGGACTCGGTATGAAGCGGGGCTGTTGAAGAGTCTGGCGGACGTGCGGGTGCATACGGATGAGCGAGCGGCAGCGACGGCGCGGTCTCTGCATGCCGATGCTTATACGGTGGGACACCATGTGGTCTTTGGCGAGGGACGCTACCGGCCGGGAACCGTGGTAGGGGATCGGCTGCTGGCGCATGAGCTTGCCCATGTAGCCCAGCAAAGTGGAGGAACCCAGACGAGCGAGATGAGCCGGCCAGGAGATTCCGGGGAGTTGGCTGCGGACCGTGCGGCTGATCTTCTGGTTGCGGGGAGGCGGGCGGATCTTGCTCCGCAGCCGGTAGGAATTCAGAGGCAGGAGGCAGGGAAAACTCCTACGGAGCGGGACAACGCGAACGATCTCTCAAAGGTGAAGGTGGGCGATGTGGGTCCCGGGGCGGGGGACATCGTGCTAATACGAGACTGGATGGAGAAGCATCAGTTTGCGCAGCCGGAGAACCAGCAGACCGCCGGGGAGAAGCATGTTCTGCTGAATGGCGAGGAGATGACCATCTCGGCGGCGGTAAAGCTGGCTGGCGATGAACTGAAAAAGCCGCAAGATTTGATTCGGACGACGATGATGGCGCAGTTGAGCCCGCCGGCGCCGGTCAGCTATGGCTCGGCCACGCTTGTTGGGCCCGGCAACCGGATTCCGGGACTGAAGCTAATGCCGCAGACATGGGAGGACAATCTTGCGATCCGGAAGGCGAACGAGCTGACCGAGGTGGATGCGTGGCTAGATAAGCATGGGTTCACTGCTCCTGAGGTGCGCGACCCGACGGGCGACAAGGTGGTCGTGGATGGGCAGGATACGACCGTAGAGAGCGTGGCGGATAGGGCGTTGCGGGCGTTGGGGCCGTATCCCGCGCTGACAAGGCAGGAGGTGCTGACGCACCTGCGGCAGAAGTACGTGGTCTCGCGCGGCGGACACACGACGCAGGTTGTATTTGGATACACGCTGACGCCGAAGTCATTTCAGGCTACAACTGCGCCGGGTTCGCCAACGACGCAGCACCAGTTTTCGTTCCAGATTACGCGGGCACATCATGAAAACGATGCCTCGGGATTTGAGACCTCCCTTCAGGGTACGGTCACGTTCGATAAAGACTGGAACATTCTGAATGTTCAGGGGACAGCACAGGAGGCGATTGTCAAGCCGCTGCTGCGGGGGTGGATTCAGGTCAGCGGACTGGCTCAGTTGACGGCTGCGGAGAACTGGAATCGTTCATATTCAGGGTCGGCCACGAGCACGTGGGGCGTGCAGGCTGCGGTTGGAGGTCAGGCACTGATCACCCCGAACTTCAGAGGGGGCCCGTTGAGCTTCCTCAACGGCCATCTTCAGGTTGGAGTGCAGGTGCTGGGGACAGCTGGGGTTTCGGGATCGACCTCCGGGGTCACCTTTGGCGGAACGGCCGGAGCCGTAATCAACATCCCATTCTCATTCGCAGGCGGCTAAGCCGCGCGAACTGTGATGCACGTGCATCGGTGTAGAGCGCGCTTAAAAGTCTGGGACGCCGGCTACGAAACTTCGGTGGTCATGCTACGAAATACGTTGGGTGAGAACGACTTTAAATCGGTATGAGCCGATACGGCGCAACCTCGGGACATTGCCAGTCGACGGCTCCTCACCCGCGTCAGGTCGATGAAATCATCTGTAGCGCAATATCACTCGCAATAGTTAGTTTGGTAGCGATGCGTGTTCAACAGGTGCGAGTTCCTGGGTAGGGCAGTGGCTCCGTTGTCTGCTCTGCCGCGATTCCGGCGAAACCATGGATGACAGCAGTTATCTACGATCGACCGGGGCGCGTCGCGCGACAGGGTCGCGAAGTGCGCACTCGATACCTACCCGGGATAGCAGCCGTTGGTGAGCAGCGTGGATCTTCGCCGCGCTGAGGGTTTTCCTCGAAACGACCGTGCCGTGATAAGCAATGAGCTATCTGGAATGCAACCCCAGATCACCGCCGTCGGCGTCGAAGAGTAGGTCGTAGTGGCCCAGCGCCCGCAGGCCGGTGTTCACGTACGTTCCATGCGAGGGCGGCGCATAGTTCACGCTGGTCGGTGTCTGTCTGCCACCGTCGCCCACGCTGTAGCTGTAGCTGGAGCCACCCAGCGTGATCGTCATCGGGGTCCCGTCGGCCACCGTCCCGCGGGTGGGCAGGCTGCTGTCTTCGATGATCATGTCCAACAATCCGGTGTCGATCAGCGCAGTACCCGACAGCGCCGGACCGGAGCCCAGCTGGAAGCCGCCTGATGGCGTGGTCCAGTCGTTGTGCGTTCCTGCCGCCGGTGGGCCCGCGTTGGTCAGCGGCTGCATTGTCCACGTTCCGGTGACGGTGGAACCCGTGAGCCCCAGGGACAAACCCTTGCGGGCGACAATGTAGCCGCGCCGCATTGTGCCCGCGACCATCTCGCTGAGGTTGAGAAACGGGTTGGAGGCCGGCGAGGTCTGCGCCGTCGTACCGCGCCCGAAGCCCACGCCCAGCAGGTGTGGGATCTTGTCCGTGCACTTGCCCGAATTGACCCCAGAGCCCGTACAGCTCGCGGCGGTCACCGCGAGTACCGGGACGGTCGCGCTCGCGGCCACGTTGGCGCCGGTCGCATTGACGGCCTGCGGAAAGCTCACCGGCACTGTCGCCCACACGCCCGTCAACTGCAACCCGCTCGAACTGTAGGTCAGGCTGCCGCTGGGCGAGCCGGCCGGAATGTTCGGCACCTCCGACTTCGGCACCACCGCACCTACCGAACCCGTATCCACTATGTAAGGCGCCGCCGGGCCGCCATTGACCGACGCCTGGACCTTCAGGGTGCTTGTCAGGTTGGAAAAGTTCGGCGAACCGACCCACGGCAGCGTGTAGCTCTGCGTATAGGAGCCGTACTGACCCCCGGCGGCCGCGGTGGTGGACAGGGCGACAGTGCTGGACGGGGCGACTGTGCTGGACGGGGTGGTGCCACCGCCCCAAGAGCATCCACCAAGCAAAGTAATGCTCGCCGTCATCACCGCAAGGCCCGATAACTTACTCATTGGCTGGAACCCTTTCGCTGCCATCCGTGAATTCGGTTGTGTATCAAGTGCTTAACGTTTGGGTAATGCGACGTGGTGTCGTCCTCGGCGCTGGTCGACACCGAGGGGATAGTTGGCTAACGGGATCGCCAGTGCGGAGGATCCGAGGCCGGCTCCACCACCGTCAGCCAACACGACTCGCGCGCCGTTTAGGGCACGTCGCATCACCGCATTACGGAATGAATCGCACACCCGCCGCACGGGATGGGACAAGGGGTCGGTTCGCTCAACGGACCGGCGTTCTCGCCAGTCAAGCTTTTGCGAGTGCGCCATGGGCCCGCAATGGATTGCCGCGTTAATCACTTCCCATGCTGCGCGGCTCCCGGTCCGATCAGCGGACCGCACTCTTGCCCACACCAAAACCTCAGGTGTGCAATCGATCTCGCCAGGTGGCACTGGGAGCGTTGGACCCGGGCCGCAGCAAGGCCGAGTGCGGGCGGCACTCTCGAAACGAGAGCAAAGGTGAGTGTCTGATGCCTGATTCACCACGCCAGAAGCTGGTCAATCTCGAGGGCAGCGAGCGCCGGCACCTTCCGGACACCGAGCGGGTGGGGCCGGCGGATCCCGCTGAGGAGATCACGGTCATCGTCAGCCCCCGCCAGCGCCCGGACGGACCGCCACTGCCCGACCCGGAGCACTGGGCGTCTACCCCACCGGATCGGCGGCAGTATGTCACGCAGGAGCAGGCCGCGGAGCTATACGGTTCGGCCCCGGACGAAGTCGAACGCGTCACGAGCTTTGCCACCGAACGCGGGCTGCGGGTCGGCGAAGCCAGCCCGGCCCGTCGGTCAGTGCAGCTGACCGGTTCGATCGCCGAGATCGACAGCGCCTTCGGAATCCAGCTGTCGATCTACCGGCGCGGATCGCAGGCCTACCGCAGCTACGACGGTCCAGTGCGTCTACCACCCGCCGTGGCCGAAGTCGTTGTGGCCGTCTTCGGCCTCGACAACCGGCCCCTGGCCGCGCGAGCGGGGGGAGTCAATCCGTACGGCTCCGGGATAACACCCCCTGAGGTGGCGGGGCTTTACGGCCTTCCATCGATCCCGTCGAGCATCTCGGGGCAGACGATCGCCATCTGGGAGTTCGGCGGCGGCTACGTCACGGACACCAGCGGCAACCCGACCGACGTCGACGCATACCTCCAAGCGCTGGGCCTTCCCGCGCCCACAGTGCTTCCGTGGGTGCCGATCCTGGGCGGCGCGAACGTTTTGAGCGGAACCCCGGGCCACCCCGGCGACGACGCGGAAGTGGCGCTCGACATGCAGGTGGTGGCGTCCGTGGCCGTCGGCGCCGCAATCGCGGTGTACTTCATCGGCACCAACTCCGAGCTCGGGTGGAAAGCGGCGATTGACGCCGTCGTCTCGCCCGGACCGGGACAGCCGTCCCCGTCGGTGGTCACCATCAGCTGGGGCTGGGACGAGGCGGACTGGAGCCCGTCGCAGCTGACCGCGATGAACAGTATGTGGGCGACGGCGGCGGCCATGGGCAAAACGGTTTTCACCGGCAGCGGCGATAAGGGGTCAATGGGCAATGCCGACGAGCCCGACGGACGTGCGCACGTCTGCTATCCGGCCTGCGATCCATTTGTGACGGCGGTGGGTGGGACGAGCATCAACAACGTCACGGGCTCGAGCTTCGACGAAATCACGTGGAACGACAACGGCGTAACCGCGGGAGGCGTTAGCACCACCTTCGGGCTCCCGTCCTGGCAGGTTGGCGTCGGTGTCCCGCCGTCGATCAATGACGGAACCACGGTCGGCAGGGGGGTACCGGACCTCGCCGGGTATGCGAACGGCTACGAGATATCTCTCTACGGTGAAGATGGGGGCTCGTGGTGGGGCACGAGCGAGGCCTCACCCTTGTACGCCGCGATGGTCGCGGTCTTCAATGCCAATCTCGGTTACAACCTTGGCCACTTCAACAGCACGATCTACGGTCTGGCGACGACCATCGGCGCGGATATCTTCCGCGACATCGACGACGGCCGCAGCAATGCCTTCACCTTCACCGAACAACCGCCAAATCCTCCGACAACGATAACGTCGCCCGGGTATATCTCAGTCAAGGGCTGGGATGCGTGTACCGGGTGGGGAAGCCTGCGAGCCGGACGGTTCTACGCTGCGTTGGCAAAGCTCCCGATCCTGGCCAGCGCGATCGCCAGCGGCGGGAATTTCGGCCCGGTCTGCGCCGGCTCATGGGTCGACCAAATTCTGACGATCGACAACTGCGGCTTCGGGGCGCTGGCCGTCTCCGATATCACCTCGTCCTCGCCGGACTTCCTGGCACCCACCGTCGCGAGCTACCCGCTCACGGTCGAGGTGGGCGCCTCGATCGATGTGGTCCTGCGTTTCGCACCCGGCAGCGCCGGCACGAAAACCGCCACGATCAGCGTGACCAGCAACGACCCTGCGAGTCCACATCTGATTGAGGTGACGGGGATCGGTGATGCGCCACGGCTCAGCGTCGTCGTCCCGAATTCCGGGGACTTCGGGCAAGCGTGCTTAAAAGCGGGCGTCGGCGGGGCGCTGATCCTCAACAACAGCAGCCGATGCCCGCTGACCGTTAAAGGTGTGGCCTCCTCGGACCCAGAGTTCGTGGTCCCAGAGGTGGCGGCGTACCCGCTGCTCATCGGCTCCGGCGGATCGCTCCCGCTGCCGGTGCGATTTGCCCCCACGAGCGTGGGCCCTCACGCGGCGACCATCACCATTGACAGCGACGACCCGGCGGGACCCCACAACGTCGCCGTCAATGGCGTTGCGGCGGGCGGACACCTGACCGTCACCGGCTCTAGCGCCTTCGGTGGGGTGAAGCGCGAAACGACAGAGCAACGCACGATCTCCCTTTGCAACACAGGTGACTGCGATCTTCGAGTCACCGAAGTCGCACTCCAACACGGCCACCCCGGATTCCGCCTGATCAATGATCCGGCTCCGGTCACGGTCCACCCGGGCTGTTGCCTGGCCGTCGTGATCGAATACCGGGCGATCGAACGTGAGCCCCACCCGTGCCAGCTCGTGATCAACAGTGACGACCCCAGCGAGCCAGTGAAGCTCGTGTACGTGGTCGCCTACACGGTGTGGGATTGCTCTTGCGATCCCTGTTGCTCGAAGCGACGCTGCTCCTGCCGCATCTGTGAGGAGAGCCGCAATCCGTGCCGATGCGGCCGCGGTGGGCGTCACGACCATGGCGGCTCGGAGCACCTGGGCGGTGAATGACAGATCCTGTCCATTTCGGCGCCCGTCGGAGCGGAAGCGTCACAGTGACGAATCTGTCTGGGCGCGCTGGTCGTAGCGGTAACGCAAGCCCGGCGGCGCGTTCGGCCGGGTCTGATCGGATGAGGGCGGGGGGAGCCTGACAACGGCGGTACTTGATGCGCTGATGCGGTAGCATCACGGTATGCGAACAACACTGGACATCGACGATGACGTGGTTGTTGCGGCCCGCGAACTGGCCGCTGGTGAGCGCCGGTCCTTGGGTGCGGTGATCTCCGAGCTGGCGCGCCGCGGCCTCACGCCGGCGCGCGTCGAGGCCACCGATGGGTTGCCGGTCGTCCGTGTGCCGCCCGGCACGCCACCGATCACGCCCGAGACCGTCCGACGTGCGCTCGATGAGGACTGACCACCGACAATGGCGCTGCTCGACGTCAACTCGCTGATCGCGTTGGCGTGGGACTCTCACATCCACCACGTGCGGATGCGCGAGTGGTTTGCCGCTAACGCGTCGCAGGGCTGGGCGACCTGCCCCATCACAGAAAGCGGGTTCGTTCGGGTGTCGACGAACCCCAAGGTGCTTCCTAGTCCCATCGGGATTTCCGACGCGCAGCGCGTCCTTATTTCCCTGCATGCGACTGATGGTCACCGGTTCCTATCCGACGACGTGTCACTTACAGACGAGGACGTTCCAAATATTCTCGGCCACCGCCAAGTGACAGACGCACACCTGCTCACGCTCGCGCGCCGTAGGGGAGTTCGCCTCGTTACGTTCGATGCCGCGATCGTTTCCCTGGCGCAGGGACGCGATGTGGAACTACTGACCGCGCTTTGAGTGCGGCCGGCCGGGGCGTCCATCACGCCAGGGTGGATAGCACTGCGGCACAGTCGAATTCGTCACTGTGACGTATTGCCGGTGACCTGGCCCGCAAGGAAGGGCAGTAGTCGGCCCGCAGCTACGCGGCCGGCAAGCTCGGAGGCGCCCAAGATTTCACCTGTGATTGCACGCGCACTACTGCTTCGGCGTCCGCGTTGGGAAGTCAGGATCTGCGAACATTCGCCTGAGTTGCTCAAATGGGCCAGCCGTCAAACGGGTGCGAGCACTTTCACCTTGATGCAGCCCAGAACAAGTTATTGCCGATAAGCGACATTATGTCAAGTAAAATACCGCATAGTACGCTGTACCCCAACGGGTTTCGTAGTAGAAGACATGCGATGCGATAGCGCAGGGCTTACAGATCCAGGACGATGCGCAGTGCCGCATCAACGCGGCGCATCTCGTCGAAGCTGAGGAACCCGATGCTCTTGCCGAGCCGGCTCGGGTCGACCGCTGCGGCCTGTTCGGCAAGTACCCGGGTGCTTATGTCACCGATTTCGACCTCGGGCCGAAAGCTTGCGGCACGAGCTGACGTGGACGTGGGTGCGACGACCCAGGTCGACAGCGGCAGTTGGTCTGACTGGACTACTACGGCGTAGCGGGAGCCGGATTGTTCGTGACCGCGGGTCCCCCGCGGGGCGGGCAACTGAAACACCTCACCACGCACGCAGTGTCTCCATGTCGCGCAGCACCTGCATCGCCTCAGCGCGATCTGACTCGTCTTCGGCAAGCTTTTCTGCCTCGGCGCGGATCGCCGCGCTGGCCTTCCGTCGTGCCGCATCAATGAGAGCGGTTCGAACGACGGCGGATACAGGCGTGCCATCCTTGGTCAAGACCTCCAGCGCCTTCGACGTGTCTTCGTCGGGCCGGAAGGTAATCGTGTCAGCCATAGCAAGAGTGTACGACATTTTGTAAGACAGTTGCTGGTCCCGTGAGCGACGTTTGCGCGCGCCGGTGGCAACTCCCGGCGTCCGTACCTCCAGGACCGAAGATGCAGCAATCAAATATGCCGGGTTACCGGTCAACTCCATATTGTGAAAGATGCTGCCGGACAATGGGTTTAGTGTCCTGCTCAGCGCGCCTTCTCGAATCGGTGTGTCGCACAATCGTAATCAAATCGCAGAAGGTGCCCACTCATATGCACGGTGTTTCATCTGATGCGACATCGCGTAGCCTTCGGGCGTCAAG
>Ga0335075_10003001_pt1 | contig 26951 bp, 33 predicted proteins | sample Lox_Sample_24_FD_206723 | JGI IMG/M metagenome (GOLD analysis project Ga0335075, IMG submission 206723) | Soil microbial communities from Loxahatchee National Wildlife Refuge, Florida, United States - Lox_Sample_2.4 | ecosystem: Environmental > Terrestrial > Soil > Wetlands | place: USA...
GCGACAACGTGGTGGGCTGGCTAGGCACCGTCGGCATTCTTGAGGCACTGCGACGCCGTGCCACCGAAGGCGGCAGCTATCGCGTTGTCGTTTCACTGACCAGAACCGTGCTGTGGCTGCTCTCGCTGGGCGTATTCGACAAAGCGTATGCACAGCAAACCGCCGGCTCTACCGACGAGCACGCGTTGGTGGCTCCTGATCTCTTCACAGCAGAAACGCCGTTGGGCACGTATCAAGGGATGACCGACCAAGTGGTTCTGTCTCGGACTCCGGGTTCGTTCCGGACCGTGCTTGTGCCGCGGGGATCGTCAAAGCCAGAGTGGCTAAACATCGGATAAGGATTGTTGCCCTAGGCGGTGAAACCGCAGCTTTGAGTTCCACTGCCTTGGCTTCTATCCGCTTGAAGATTTCCAGCAAGTGCTGCATCGACCAGGAGTGCGTTCGGATGAGTATTTCAAACAATAGGTCTTTCGCGGCGATCCTCGCAGGTGTGGTGCTCGGTGCATTTGTGGTGGCAAAGGCTCAATCACCCTCCAACCTCCGCAACACAGCTACACCAACCTCGACCGAGGCACAATCTTCCAGCGCGATATCGAAGCAGGCTGCGTATCCGCTGGCGACCAGGTGGCTCATCCAATACCAACAGAACAACAATTGGGTAGGAATGCCCCTGAACCACGGCAACCAGGCCGAAAGCAACCTGCAATTCCAGCCACTCATTTCCATGAGCCTCACCGACAACTGGGATCTTGACGTACGCCCGGTATTCCGATTGTTCAGTTCTGCGCCGTACGTTACCTCGGCGCAACGCGAGCGGCGCGTAACAGGTTTCGGCGATACCGTGTTTGCGTTCGCGTTATCTCCGGGTCACGCTCTCGTGGGGAACCGGTTGCTGGCAACTGGCCCAACGTTCGTCTTCCCCACAGCAACTGCATCCAAGTTGGGTCAAAGCAACTGGCAGGGTAAACCAACTGCCGCTCTCTGGTACACGGGCGAGCATTTCATCGCTTACATTTTTCCTTGGATGCGGGCCATGCCCTCTGCTGCGCAAGGTGTGTTAACGACTCCCTCAATTCTGGCGCCCGCGTCCACCCCGGCAAAAGAAATCTACGGCCTTTCGCTATTTGTCCTGGTGATTACGGGCGCCATTTTTGTTGTTGTCGGAGGTCTGCTTGCTTTCATCATCATCAAATATCATGCGCGCGAAAAAGACGCAGACCATGAGCCGGCACAGATCTACGGCAGCACTCAAGTAGAGCTTGCGTGGACTGTCATCCCTGTGCTCATCGTTGTTGTCTTGTTTCTCACCACCGCGCGCATCATATTCGCAATTCAGGATGCCCCCAAGCCGCAGACCGCGCTCGACGTCACCGTGGTTGGCCACCAGTTCTGGTGGGAGTTCCGCTATCCCAAGCTGAACATTGTCACCGCGAATGAGCTGCACGTGCCCGTAAGTACCAGTAGCGATCCGGAGCCGACCTACCTGCGGCTGCTTTCCGCCGATGTGGACCACAGCTTTTGGGTGCCGCAACTGGCCGGCAAAACCGACCTGATCCCGGATCATCCCAACGAGATGTGGATTGATCCGTATAAACCGGGGCTTTATCGGGGCCAATGTGCGCAGTTCTGTGGCGTCGAGCACGCCCTCATGCTGATTCGCGTGTACGCCGATACGCCGCAGCAGTTCGATGCATGGGTCAAGAACCAGCAGCGACCGGCTTTGGATGATGCCGCAGTTTCAGCAGGCCGGCACGTGTTCGAATCCGAGGCATGCGCAAACTGCCACACGATTTCAGGCACAACGGCTCACGGAACCTTCGGCCCCGATCTGACGCACCTGATGAGCCGCGCAACCATCGCCGCCGGCGCTGCCGCCAACACGCCTGAGAACCTGCGCGCGTGGATCGAGAATCCCAACACCTTCAAGCCCGGAGCGCTGATGCCCGCAATGCAGCTCTCCAACAAGCAAACCGACGAGGTCGTCGCATATCTGACCACCCTGCATTGAAGGAGCACGCAATGGCCGTCCAGACCCTTCCCATCCCCGGCACGCTCGGCGCAAGACCCTCACGCGGCGCGGCGCTCCTCGAGTGGCTGCATAGCTGGGTCGTCACGGTCGATCACAAGAAGCTCGGGGTCCTCTACGTTGTTTACGCCACTTTCTTCCTGCTGGTCGCAGGCGCGGAAGCGGTGGCAATCCGCATTCAGCTCATAGTCCCGCGCAATCACTTTCTGTCGCCCGAGCTGTACAACGAATTCTTCACGATGCACGGCACCACGATGGTTTTCCTGGTTGGCATGACCTTCATCTTCGGCTTTGGCAATTATCTTGTCCCGCTGATGATCGGCGCCCGTGACATGGCGTTCCCGCGGCTGAACGCATTCAGCTTCTGGATGACTGCATTCGGCGGGTTGCTGCTCTACTTCAGCTTCATCGGCGGCTTCGGTCTGTACGGCATGGGCTCTGCCCCCGACGTTTCCTGGTGGGCATACGCGCCGCTCACGGAAAAGGCGTTCTCGCCCGGCCATAACACCGATTACTGGGCATTGGCTCTCATCGTCAGTGGATTCGGCACGCTGGGCGCGGCCATCAACACCCTGGCGACAGTGTTTTCAATGCGGTGCCGCGGCATGACATTGCTCCGCATGCCTCTTTTCGTATGGCTGATGGTCGTGACCAGCGGTCTGACGCTGATTACTATTACACCGCTCACCGCAGCACAGGTCATGCTGACCATCGATCGCTACCTGGGCGGGCATTTCTTCGATACGCAGGCCGGCGGCTCGGCAACGGTGTGGATGCACTTCTTCTGGATCTTCGGTCATCCGGAAGTGTACGTTTTGATTCTGCCCGCATTCGGCATCGCCAGTGAAGTGATCCCCGTGTTCTCGCGCAAAGCCATCTTCGGCTATCCGGCGATGGTTGCGGCCTCGGTGGCAATCGCGTTCGTGAGCCTGAGTGTGTGGGCGCACCACATGTTCACCATCGGCATGACGTCGGTGAGCACCGCCTTCTTTGCGCTCTCCACCATGATGGTCGGCATTCCCACCGGCATCAAGATATTCAATTGGGTTGCGACCATGTGGGGCGGAAAGATTCGCTTCGCCACACCCATGCTGTTCTGCACAGCGTTCCTGTTTCAATTTCTATGTGCGGGCCTCACCGGCATCATGCTCGCGGCTGCGCCCTGGGACTGGCAACTGCACAACTCGTACTTTGTGATCGCCCATTTTCATTACACGCTCACCGGCTCGTTCGTCTTCTGCATCTTTGCCGGGATCTATTATTGGTATCCAAAAGTCACGGGCCGCAAGTTGAGCGAGACGCTGGGCAAGTGGCATTTCTGGCTTTTCTTCATCGGCTTTCACATGACATTCGACACCATGCACTTCGTCGGCATTCTCGGCATGCCGCGTTCCATTTATACGTACGAAGCGGACCGAGGCTGGAACACGCTCAACATGATCATCTCGATTGGCGGGTTCATTCAGGCAATCGCCGTACTCATCCTGGCCTGGAACCTGATCGACTCCTATCGACGCGGCTCCGCTGCCGGCAACGATCCATGGGATGCATGGACGCTGGAGTGGTCTACACCATCGCCTCCGCCGGCGTACAACTTTGCAACGGACCCGGTCGTGCGCAGCCGTCGCCCGCTCTGGGACATCAAGCACCCCAACGATCCTGATTGGAAATACGAGCTATGAGCAACATTCCCATCTTCGCGGACGAAAATTGGCGGCTGCCGTCGCGGGGGCGTGTAGCGATGCTGTCGCTGATCATCGGTGAGTCGGCGGTCTTCACGATCTTCGTCGTGGCTTACGTCTACTACATTGGCCGCAGCACCTACGGGCCGACACCGCAGATCCTCGATGTTCCATGGGTCAACACCGTTTGCCTGCTCTCGAGCAGCATCTCGATCGTGTTCGCGGAGCGGGCCATTGAGCGTGGGCGCATCCGCACATTCGGCGCATGGTGGGGGCTCACGATACTGCTTGGCATCGTATTTCTCTCAGGCACGGCAATCGAGTGGAAGCGGTTGATCTACACTGACGGGCTCTCCATTCGCACCAATCTTTTTGGGACGACCTTCTACTCACTTGTCGGCCTGCACGCGACACACGTAGTGGTCGGGCTGCTCATGCTCTCGCTCGTCATGGCTTTCACCTTGCTCGGCCGCGTAGAGCAGCGTCACGCTGAGCGCATTCAGGTGCTCTCGCTCTACTGGCACTTCGTCGACGCAGTTTGGGTCGTCGTCTGTACCGTCGTCTACCTTGTGGGAAGGTAATCAACATGTCCGATCATTTTCAACCCGCCCAGACGCGCGCTCAGGAAGGAAGCGTACGCCTGCCCGCGCCCACTGCGTGGCCCATCGTGTTGGCCTTCGGCTGCACGCTGGCCGTCGCCGGCCTTGTCACTGATTCCGGCATCAGCATCCTAGGCGCTGCCCTCATGCTAACGGGATCGATTGGATGGTTCCGCCAGGTCCTGCCGCACGAACAACACGAAGAAGTTCCGGTTCTCGATCTACCGGTGACTATCGCTTCCTCGCGCGCCCTCGTCGAGCACATTCGTCTCGGCCCCGAACATCGCGCGCACCTCCCCATCGAAACCTACCCTGTCACCAGCGGCATCAAGGGCGGTATCGCCGGCGGCATCGCCATGATCGTTCCCGCGCTCATCTACGGACTCATCGCGCAGCACAGTATTTGGTACCCAGTGAATCTGTTGGGCGGCGCCGGCGTGGCCCATTGGCGCAACCCCACTACGGCCGACATTGCCGCCTTTCACTGGCAAGGGCTGCTGGTGGCCATCGTCATTCACTCGATCACATGCTTACTCGTCGGGTTGCTCTACGGCGCCATGCTTCCCATGCTGCCGCGCCGGCCTGTCTTGCTTGGCGGCATCCTTGCGCCGGTTTTGTGGACGGGGATTCTGCATTCTTTCATGGGGATCATCAATCCTGCGCTCGCATCGCACATAGCCTGGGGGTGGTTCCTTGTCTCTCAGGTCACATACGGCCTCACCGCCGGCATCGTCGTCTCGCGCCAGGAGCGCATTCCCACCGGCCAGTCCATGTCCTTCGCCGAACGCCTGGGGATTGAAGCGCCGGGATTGATGGATTCGCGTCCCGACGCGGACACGCCACAGGGCAAGGAGAACCATTGATGCGCTTCCCGGCTCAGCTGATTCTGGCATGCTTTGCCGCCCTCTGCGCAGGCTGCGCGCACGCACCGGGCTATCCACCGCCGCCTGTTCCCCGTCCTTCACATGTCTTGGATTTCGTCGCCCTCTACAGCCAGAACTGCGCTGCCTGCCACGGCGCGAATGGTCAGGACGGCCCGGCGATCGACCTCGCCAACCCCGAATATCAAGCACTTGTTGACGATGCTACGTTGCGCAAATGGATTTCCGAGGGAATGCCTGACACCGAAATGCCGGCCTTCGCGCGATCGGAAGGGGGCATGCTGACCGATGCGCAGGTTGGTGCACTCATTGCCGGAATGCGCAAGCGTTGGTCGCACCCAAGCATGTTTGCAGGAGTCACCCTTCCGCCCTACGCGCAAATCGAGAAGGGTGACGCCCACGCCGGCCAGCAAGCCTACCAGGGACGATGCGCCTCGTGCCACGCGGCGTCGCATCAGCAGATCACCAGCCCGAACTACCTCGTTCTCGTTGGCAATCAGGCTTTGCGCAGCATCATCATTGCCGGTCGTCCCGACATCGGCCAGCCCGACTGGAGTCATCTCGGCCCCGGCGGCAAAGCCGCGCCGCCGCTCTCGCCGCAGGACGTAGATAACATCGTCGCGTATCTCGCGACCCTGCGCAACCCGACACCGCCGCAGACGGCGAATAGCATTCCTGAGCAACCGGCTCTCGCCACACCAATGGGGAGATGAAGCATATGACTAACGAGACCATGACGATCGAAACCCAAACTGACAACTCGCAGTCCGCAGCGCTCGGCGCCTCCGCCTCGGGCGATCCCCGTACGGTCTCACGCCGCTGGTTGCTCTTTAAGGCTGCCATCACCCTCAACGGCATCGTGGGCGTTGCGCTCGCCGTTCCTGTTCTTCGCTATCTTCTGGCCCCGTGGAAGAAGGACGCGAGCTTCAACTCCTGGACGTCGCTTGGCCCTATCGACAAATTCCCCGCCGGAGAAACGCGCCTCGCCTACTACAGGAATCCCTCGCAAAATCCGTGGGACGGACAGACCGGCAACGTTGCCTGCTATGTCCGCCGCGAAACAAGCAGCCAGTTCAAGGTTTTCGCCATCAACTGCGCGCATCTCGGCTGTCCAGTACGCTGGTTTCCGCAATCCCAGCTCTTCATGTGCCCGTGCCACGGCGGCGTTTATTATGCTGACGGCTCGCGCGCCTCCGGCCCGCCTGAGCGCGGTCTCTTCACTTACAACTGGCAAATCATTTCGGGGGAGTTGCAGATCGACGCCGGCCAGATGCCCACGCTTTCGAACTCCGCCAAGCTCGTCACCATCTCCACCCGGCCCGGAGACTCCAAATGCAGCGGATAAAACAAAACGCAGTGCGCGTCTACGCCTGGTTTGAGCAGCGGCTTCAACTCGAAGGCCCGGTCAAGGACGCCGCGCTTCACCAAGTCCCGCGCAACACCGCGAGTTGGTGGTACGTCTTCGGCAGCGCCGCTTTCACGCTCCTCTTTCTGCAGATCTTCACTGGCATCCTGTTGGCATTGGTCTATGTTCCTTCCGCGGGCGAGGCCTGGAACAGCCTGAACATCCTCAATCATCAGATCCCGTTGGGCTGGTTTCTGCGCGCAATGCACGGCTGGGGATCGAACTTCATGGTCGCCATCGTGCTCATCCACATGGCGCAGGTTTTTCTTTTTGGAGCGTACAAATATCCCCGCGAACTTACGTGGACTGCCGGCGTTTTTCTGCTGCTGATGACCCTTGGCATGGCATTCACCGGCCAGGTTCTCCGCTTCGATCAAGATGCCTACTGGGGCCTTGGCATCGGGGCTTCCATCGTGAGCCGCGTGCCATTCATCGGCGGAGGGCTGGTGCATCTTCTTCTCGGCGGACCCATCATTGCCGGTGCGACGCTGTCGCGCTTCTTCGCGCTTCATGTCTTTATCATCCCCGGAACGATGCTTCTATTCGTTTTCGTGCATGTATGGATGGTGCTGAAGCTCGGCGTAAACGATTGGCCCATGCCGGGCCGTCTGGTCAACCGCGCAACGTATATGGAGGAGTATCACCATCTTACGCATGCCGACGGCATCCCCTTCGTCCCCGGCGCCTTTTGGAAAGACCTCGTATTCTCCGGCGCAATTCTCGCCGCGGTTGCGGTGTGCGCCCTGGTATTCGGTCCGTTCGGCCCCGGCGGACAACCCGATCCTTCCATCATCCAAACCGTTCCCAAACCGGACTTCTTCTTTCTCTGGATTTACACGGTGCTTTCCTATTTGCCGCCGCAGATGGAGACACCGTTTATTCTCATCGTTCCTCTACTAGCAATTGCAATCCTACTAGCCATTCCTTTCGTCGCCGGCGAGGGCGAAAAGAGCTGGCATCGCCGCCCCGTCGCAGTCCTCATGGTTTCTCTCATCGCCGTCTCCTGGGGCGTGCTCACGCAATTGGGCACGACAACTCCGTGGAGCCCGCACATGAGCGCGTGGAGCAGCGATCCGATTCCCGCGCGCTACGTGCGTTCGGCCACTCCGCTCGAGCGCCAGGGCGCCGTCGTCTTTCAGGCTAAGCAATGCCGCAACTGCCACTCCGTCGGGGGAGCGGGCGGAGAGCGTGGGCCGGCGCTCGACGCGGTCGCAACGCGCTTGACGATCGACCAGTTGCGCTTCAAAGTCGTGACCGGCGGCGGCAACATGCCGGCCTACGGCAAGAATCTTTCACCATCCGAAATTGAAGCACTCGTCAGTTTCCTTGAAACGCTGCACCCGGCGAACGAACCGCCGGCTTATGACGCGTCGCGGCGAGCCATCGAAACATCACAGATACGGCCAACCTCTGGCGAACAGCCGGGCTCGTCGCCGGCCAATCGAAATGTCCGGCCATGACCGACACAACGACAGTCGCGGATCTCTTTACCGACTGGGATATTCCGTGGATCGTGACCTCGGAACTCGTCGCCCTCTCGATCATTTATGTGCGCGGATGGTTACGCATTCGGCGCACGCGTCCCGCACAATTCGGCGTGGGCCGTCTGGCGGCGTTCCTCGGCGGCATCGTAGCGCTGTTCGTCGCCGTAGCGTCGCCGCTCGATACCTTCAGCGAGTCACTGCTCTTCATGCACATGGCACAGCATTTCTTCCTCATGTCCATCGCGCCGCCGCTTCTCATCTACGGCGCGCCCGTGGTTCCCATGCTGCGCGGACTTCCCCGATGGACCACCCGTCCGCTCCGCCCGCTTTTCGTTTCAGGTATCGTTCACCGAGTTGGCGCGTTTCTCACGCGCCCGCGCGTCGCCTGGCTCGCCATGAATGCCGCTTACATCGGCTGGCATATTCCGCGCGCCTACGAGTTCGCGCTCGCCTCCGAAAATTGGCACAACTTTGAGCATGCCTGCTTCTTTTTCACGAATCTCATGTTCTGGTGGCCGGTCATCCGCCCTTGGCCCGATCGCGGATCGCGAATGCGATGGCTGCTGGTCCCCTATCTCTTCTTTGCCGATGCGGTCAACACCGGAATCTCGGCATTTCTCTGCTTTGCCGGCCGCCTGCTCTATCCGAGTTACGCCCTGGTGGCGCGCCCCTTTGGATTAAGCCCGCTCAACGACCAGATTGCCGCTGGAGCCTTGATGTGGGTATGTGGATCGATGGTATTTCTAATCTCTGCTTTTGTGGTGATGATGCAAATTCTCTCTTCATCCGCTATATCAAGGCGGGAATTCGAAGCGCTCGACTCGGTCGTCGTGGCATCGGGCCGAATGCCTCTTATTGACGGAGAACCTGTCTAGCGATGGAAACCGAATCTGTGGTCGAAGGAACTGCGCCGCTGGCGAAGTCAGATCCGCGCGAGAAACGTCTTGTACGTGTTCTGGCGGACTACTGGGCATTAACTAAACCCGAAGTCAATTTTTTGATCGCAATTGCTGCTTTTGCGAGCTTCTGTTTAGCGCGACCTATGACGCTGGAAAGCTTTCCTTATGCCATGCTCGTTCATACGATGCTCGGTACATTACTGATCGCCAGCGGCACCGGAGCGCTCAACCAGTTTATTGAGCGCAGGTACGATTCTCAGATGCGCCGGACATCGCGAAGGCCCCTTGTAACTGGAAACATCTCGCCCGCCGCCGGCTTGTGGTTTGGGCTCTTTGTGTCAATTGGAGGCGCTGCTTATCTCGCCTTGGCCGTCAACGCGCTGTCCAGTCTGATCGCTGGACTCACTCTTGTCACCTACTTGGCTATCTACACCCCGCTCAAGAGGAAAATGCCGATGTGCACGCTCATTGGCGCCTTGCCGGGAGCAGCGCCCCCGCTGATTGGCTGGGCTGCCGCATCAGGAAGCTTGAGTGTCGAAGCTTGGATACTTTATTCGATGCTCTTCCTGTGGCAGTTCCCCCATTTCATGGCGATCGCCTGGATGTATCGCGAGGACTATGACCGTGCCGGGTACCAGGTCCTTCCGCCAAACAAGAACAGACATAGATTCGTCGCATTCCAAAGCGTTATACCGGCATTGCTCCTGGTCCCAATCAGTTTGATTCCTGCACTTCTCGGCGACGAAGGGCGAATCTATCTTGTGGGAGCCGGACTGCTGGGTCTGACTTTCGCACATTACGCAACGCGTCTGGCCTTGAATCGATCGAACTTAATCGCGCGTCAATTGCTGCTTGCTTCGATCATTTACCTGCCATCCGTCTTCCTGCTGATGTTGCTCGACAGGAAATAAACCACAGCCGTTCCCGCACCGTAAGGGCCTGCCCCAGTCCGAAGGGTGCTGAAGAACATGAAACGTGTCGTCATCGTTGGAGGGGGCTTTGCCGGCTTGAGTTGCGCCCGGAGGCTGGCATCAAATCCGGAGGTTCACATCACGCTGATCGATAGGAACAATTACCAGCAATTCCAGCCGTTGCTCTATCAGGTGGCAACGGCTCTGTTGGGGCCCGGAAATGCAGCATTTTCGCTACGCTCTCTTCTTCGCGGACACGCCAATGTCGAAGTCAAGATGGCAGATGTGGTTTCAGCCGCTCTCAAAACGCGAACAGTTAAAACGGCGGGTGGAACATCGTACCAAGGGGACTTCCTGATTCTCGCCGCCGGAGCCCAGGCAAACTTCTTCGGTACCACCGGGGCGGAGAGGCACGCGTATCCATTGTATTCGCTTCACGACGCTGAATTGTTCCGGTCGCGCATTCTCATGCTCCTCGAATCTGTCGACAGAGACCCATTACTCATCGACCAGGGCGCGCAGAATTAAGATCAGCGGCGTTGCGCTGCATCGCATCAACGAGCAAGCGAGCGTTTTCGCCAATGAAATCCGAACAAAGCGCCCCCCGTCGCGCAACCAACTTTCCCAAAAAGTCGCGGCGATCTTGATGTCGCGCTGAAATCCATGTCCCAATGATGGAACCGGCTGCGCCTACAAGCGAGCCTCAAATCGCCGCTCCGGCGGGGATGATTGCTGACCTCACAGACTGCCCGATCACATCCGCTCCTTGAGTGCTTCGCCGACATACTCTGCGTGATACGGGACGCTCGGCTCGCACTATCCAACTCTCCTCTCGTTTGCATTTAGAGAGCCATTCGCACGGCATTTCGGCGCGGTAGCTCCTAGCGTGCTCATCTTCCCGATAACTCAGATTCTGACCCGGTTAGGCTCCCGGTCCGCGCGTGAGTCCAGCCCCGAAGGTCTATGGGGCATGAGGGGGTGTTGTCGAAATCCGTTTGGTTAATTCGACAATTACGACATTCGACATCCAGCCAGAGGGGCAGGCGATTCCATTGCATTCATCTGTAAGGGGCTAGCGGCTAGTTTGATTTGGCATTAAATGTGCCAATGTTGAAGTGCCGGGCGGAATGCCGCTGCTGAGTTGTTGAGGTTGCCTTCGTTGGGCCTAAATATGCCTGGGATGAACCCAGACGGAAACGAGAAAGAATCAGTGAAGAGTTCTTCGGAAAGGGGTCAGTTGTGAGTCAAACGGCAAAAGTCATCGAGTCACGAGTGCTGAAACCCGTGTGGCAAAAGTATGCGACCCCTTTGATAGTCGTCGCACTGGCAGTGGCGGTGATTGTGACTGTTACTCGCAACTGGGACGGCTGGGAGGGCGCAAAAACCGAGCAGGTGACCAATGACGCATATGTTCAGGGCGATCTTACTCCGCTCAGTACGAAGATATCCGGCATTGTCCGCGAAGTGAAGGTGAACGACTACCAGATCGTTCATAAAGGCGATGTTCTGGTTCAACTCGACGACGATGACTACCGGGCGCAGGTGTCTCAGGCTACCGCCGCAGTTGAGGCGGCGAGAGCAGCGATCGAGGATAACCAGCGGCAGCAGGAGCTGGAAGACGCGAAAATTCAGCGCGCCCTCGCCGGGGTCGATGATGCCAAGGCTCAGATCACCTCCGCGCAAGCCGGAAAAGTCGCCGTTCATGCAGAGGTGATTCGCAGCCGTGAGGAACGCGCACGACAGGAAGCGTTGTTTAAGTCAAATGCAACGACCCGGCAGACACTTGAATCGGCGGTGGCCGATGAGGAGAGATTTGCGGCACAGGAGGCAAACAGCGACGCGGAAATCGCGCAAGCGCAGGCGTCACTGAGCGGTAATGAATCGGCAGCCGAAGCGGAACGACGCGACAAAGCCGTGCTTCGATCACAAGAAGACCAACTCATTGCCGACCTTCATGCCAAGGAAGCTGCGCTCACTTTAGCCGAGATCAACCTGGGCTATACACGCATCGTGGCGCCCGCAGATGGAACTGTCGGCGAGCGCCAGGTCCACCCGGGACAGCTCGTGAGCCCGGGAACGCAGGTAATACCGTTCCTCGATGCCACTCGCTGGGTTGCGGCAAACTTCCGTGAGACTCAGCTCACGAACGTTAGGACGGGTGATAATGCCGAAGTTCGTGTCGATGTCTACCCCGGCCAGGTGATCAAGGGCCGGGTTATCGAGATCGCGCCGGCAAGCGGATCACAGTTTGCACTCCTTCCACCCGACAATGCCACCGGCAATTTTACAAAGGTTGTTCAGCGAGTGCCCGTCAAGATCGCCCTCGACAACTCATCTCTTACTGCGCAACTGCGGCCGGGGCTTTCTGCGGAAGTCACCGTAAGAACTCGAAAATAGACGATGAGCGCAACCTCCACTCCGGTTCCGGCGGTACGTACCACGTCAAGCGCTCCGTCGCCGTTTTCTCCCAATCTGTCCCATGGTCTTCTGGGAATCCTGGGCGTGCTTCTGGGAGCGGCCATTGTAACCATCACTGGACGGTTGCCCAGCCTGGGAAAGGCAGGTCTTAGGGGAAACGACAGGGGCGGGGAAGGGAATTATTAATCCGATGACTCAAACATCAAAGCCATTTCAGAAGATCATCGTGGCGTATGACGATTCTCCTCCGGCTCGTGACGCACTGAGCGCAGGCATAGCACTATGCAAGCTGTTTGGCACTCCACTCGAGACCATTACCGTAATTGAGCCACCTCCGGCATACATCGGACTGGTTCTCACCGTCGCTCCAGAGGTGGCGCAAGCCATCGAAGCGGATCGAAAGCGACTTCACGAAAAACTCATGGAGGCTGCAGTTGCCGAGGGGCGGCGGCATTCCGTTGAGGTAACCGGCCATCTTATCGAAGCCGAAGAAGTTGATGGCGTCATTTCCTTTCTTCGCGCGAGCCGAGCAGACCTCCTCGTCATTGGCCTCCGGCAACATAGCTCGCATGTTAGTCGTCTGTGGAGCACCGTATCCAGCCTGGAGGAGAGGGCGCCGTGTAGTGTTCTCGCAATTCATCCGCATCCAAACCGGACGCCAACAGAAGGCAAAGAGAATGGACAGCCTACAGATCAGAATCGAGAGAAATGGGGAATTGGCAGTGATGTATCTGAGCGGCCGGATTGATATCGAATCGTCGCCGCAATTGCGGGACCAGTTGCTGGCGCTCCTAGGGAAGCAGTTGTCCCCCGGGACAATCACCGTCGACTTGGCGGGAGTCGCCTATATGGACACCTCCGGCGTTGCCACCCTTATAGAAGGGCTCAAAATGGCCCGCATCGGTCGAATCGCATTGCACCTTCAAGGGCTTCAAGGTCGCTTGCATCGTTTCTTCGAGTCCACAGGTATTGGCTGGTTGTTCGAGACCGGCAGATCTGCAGACAATCCACCTCCGGTGATGGTGTCCTAATGGCTTCAGTTGTCGAAAGCGTCGGCAAGAGAACCATCGAGAATCTCGATTATGTCGGGAGCCTGAACATCCAGTTTTGGTCTACGCTACGCGCAATGAAGAGTGCGTTGCCACTGGTTGGGAACCGTCATCGCTGGCAGGCAACCGTGCGCCAAGTGCTCGAGATAGGATATAAAGCACTACCGATGGTGTCTTTGATGGCGCTTTGCACCGGATTCATTCTTGCCATGCAGGGAGCCACCGAGTTGCGACGCTTTGGAGCCCAGGGCTTCGTCATCGATCTAGTTGTAATCGCTTTTACGCGCGAAATGGGCCCCTTACTCACGGCGACCGCAGTCAGTGCACGGTCGGGTTCTGCGTTTGCGGCTGAGATTGGGACCATGAAGGTATCCGAAGAGCTTGATTCTCTGCAGGTCATGGCTCTCGAACCAATCGACTTTGTGCTTGCGCCGAAGTACCTAGCTGCCTTAATCAGCGTTCCGTGTTTGAGTATCGTTTGTAGCTTATTCGGTATTCTCGCGGGCGGACTCTTCATGTTCTTCAGCGCTCGGCTTTCTCTGCTGGTTTACTTCCGGTCTGTGATGGAATCCATAGCAGTGCGGGACGTGATCACAGGTTTGATCAAGAGCCTTGCATTTGCCACAATCATCGCTCACGTCAGCTGCCTCGAAGGATTTCGCGTCCACGGAGGACCCGACTCCGTCGGTCGCTCGACGACCAGTGCTGTGGTAAAGTCAACGTTCTTCGTCATCGTTGCCGACGCCATCTTCACCGCTATCTTCTATTCCACGGGGGTGCGCTGATGCCAATCATCTCCGTCCGCGATCTGGTTGTCGAGTACGAGGGCCGTCGAATCCTGAACAAACTTAATCTCGACATTGAAGCCGGCGAAACCATGGTTCTACTAGGCGGCAGCGGTTCAGGGAAGAGTACTCTTTTACGGCAAATCATAGGGCTGGAGCGCCCCAAGTCTGGGAGCGTGATCGTCAAAGCCGTCGACATCACGAGTTGTTCATTGTCCGAGCTCAAGAAGATTCGGCATTCGATCGGCGTGGCGTTTCAAAGTGCGGCGCTGTTCAATTCGCTGACTGTCGAAGAGAACGTAGCTCTACCTCTTCGTGAACACACCTCACTTGCACCTTCCATCATTGATTTGATGGTCTGGATGAAACTCGCCGTGGTTGGCTTGGCAGATTTTGGCAAGCTGCAGCCACAGGCGCTCTCGGGCGGAATGAAGAAGCGCGGAGCTGTGGCCCGCGCGCTCTCTCTCGACCCCGAGATTCTGGTTCTGGATGAGCCCTCAGCCGGTCTCGATCCAATCGTCGCTGCGGAACTAGATGAATTGATTCTGCTTCTGAAACAGACATTTCAGATGACCGTCATAGTGGTCACCCACGAAATGGCGAGCGCATTCCGGATCGCGGATCGCATCGCGATGTTGCACCAGGGTTCGTTTCGGCTGGTCGGAACGAAAGAAGAAATCAAGGCAAGCCAGGATCCGCGCGTTCGTCAGTTTCTTGATCGTGTTCCGGAGGATCTAGCCAACCAGACAATCGTTTCCACTTTCTTCCAAAAATATCTTGAGAAAAAGGAGGTATTCCAATGACTACGGAAGCAAAGGTTGGCGCTTTCGTCCTCGGATGCTTCTCCATTTTGGCATTCACACTCATTTACCTCCTCAATGCGCAATTCGGCGGCGACACGGTTTCGTACCACACGTATCTACGTTACGCGGGTGGCCTTGAACCCGGAGCATCCGTGTTTTTCGGCGGGATTGACGTAGGAAAAATCAAATCAGTACAACCATGGCCATCCGATCCGACGAGAATCGAGATTCTGTTCAACGTAAAAAAGGACACACCCCTCAATGAAAAGTCCGTGGCCAGACTGGGCGTGGTCAACCTGATGAACGGGCCCGTACTGTCAATCTCGACCGGCAGCAACGACGCCAAACGTCTAGCACCCGAATCGTCTATTTCCTCTCAGGAGACCCCAAGCCTGGATGAGATTGCCGACAAGATGGTCGCAGTGGCAGATAACTCAAACGGGTTGATTACCGAAGCGCGCGGCGAATTGAGAGAAATAAACAGCGACGCGACCGTCCTTCTCGCCAATCTCAACACCCTGACCGGCAAGCCGAACCAACAAAGAATTCAAGCTGTATTGGACAATGTCAACGAAACTCTTACAGAAGAACGGCCCAAGATCGACCGCCTTACTGACCAGCTAAACGCGCTGGCCCAGCACTCCGATGCAGCAATTCAGAACGTGAACGGCACCATCACGGATGCGCGGGAGCCTCTGCGCAACGACCTGACCCAGTTGCAGACTACCTTGCAGCAAACCAGAGGATTGCTGAGCGACGTGCAGACAATGGTCCGGGCAAACGACGACAGGATTGACGATACTGTTGAGAATTTGCGCACGGCTACGGACAACCTGGATCAACTGACCGATGCGCTCAAGCAGCGCCCGTTCAGCCTAATTCGCATCAAGCAGCCTAAAGAGCGCGAAGTCCCACCAGAAAAGTGAGGTCAACATGAGAATGAAACCAATCCTGCTTTGTTCTGCGCTAGCCGCCCTGATGATATTGTCGGGCTGCGCCGGGGCGGTAAAGTATCCACACTATTACACTCTGGATGTCTCGCCTCCACCCGATCCACCGGCTCGTGGAAACGTCCATGCGACTCTCGCCGTGCGCGAGTTCCGCTCACCCGAGTACCTGCGTCAGGGCGCCATTGTGTACAAGACTTCTCCTGAACAGGTCGGGTTCTACAACTATCAGCGGTGGGCAACAGATCCACGGGAGCTCGTAACCAACGCGGTGGCTGATCACCTGCGCGCCGGCGGGAACTTCAGCCAAGTAAAGCCTTACGACGGCCGACCCGACATCGATTACGTTTTGAGCGGACGGCTGGAGAAGCTCGAAGAAATTGACTACGACGGCGGTGTGAAGGTGGAGGTTGCAATCTCGGCGCAGATGGTTAAGCTGTCAACCGGTTCCGCAGTCTGGACGAACTCTGTAGACGTGGTGGGGAAGGTGGAAAAGCGCGATGTGCCGGGGGTGGTTGCGGCGATGAACGGCACGATGGGGCGGGCAATCGAGAAACTCCTGACGCCCGGACCCGGGGTTTCAAGTGTGCAAAGGACGATCGCAACGCCAAGTGCGGATTAGCGTTGACCCACGATAGAATCGCCTCCAAGTTCGCATGGCGCGGAGGCTTCACAACTAAACACAGGAGGGAATGTTATGGCAACGGTTACGACCAAAGACGGTACACAGATCTTTTACAAGGATTGGGGTCCAAAGAATGCGCAGCCCATCGTATTTCATCACGGCTGGCCACTTTCATCGGACGACTGGGACACGCAGATGCTGTTCTTCCTTGCCAACGGCTACCGCGTGGTGGCGCATGACAGGCGCGGTCACGGCCGCTCTTCACAAGTAGATACCGGTCACGACATGGACCATTATGCGTCGGATGCCTCGGCGGTCGTGGAGCATCTTGACTTGCGGAATGCGATCCACATAGGCCATTCGACCGGTGGTGGCGAAGTAGCGCATTATGTCGCGAAGTACGGCGAGCCTCAGGGGCGGGTGGCAAAGGCAGTGCTGATCGCTGCCGTTCCTCCACTCATGCTCAAAACCGGCCAGAATCCGGGTGGTACTTCGATCGAAATATTTGACGGCCTCCGCAAGGCACTGGCTGAGAACCGGGCACAGTTCTTCCTTGATCTGCCATCGGGTCCTTTTTACGGCTTCAACAGGCCTGACGCCAAGCCGTCGCAGGGAATTATCCAGAATTGGTGGCGTCAGGGGATGATGGGCGGCGCGCTCGCCCACTATGAAGGCATCAAGGCGTTCTCGGAGACAGACCAAACCGACGATCTGAAAGCAATCACAGTGCCGGCGCTCGTGATGCAGGGTGACGATGACCAGATTGTGCCTTATAAAGGCGCGTCCATGCTGCAGGCTGAGTTGCTCAGGCATAGTACACTCAAGATTTACCCAGGGTTTTCGCATGGAATGATCACTGTGAATGCCGATGTGATCAGTCCTGACCTGTTGGAATTTATCAGGAGCTGATCCGCGAGGGGCGCACTACGCGTCCCTGCTATATCGCTTCGAGAATCACAAATGAACCTTCGGATGGACCGGCTGGATTATCCGCGATATGCGCCTTTATGGTTGGGTTTCCATTCCCTGCTCGGCTTGAACAACATGCTCATCGCCTCAGCCGTCATTTAGGGTGCCAACAGCCATTACAGCCGCGCACCTTATGTGTCAAGAGAATCAGTCACGTAAATGACCAAGTCCAAATGAAAGGTGTGACAGTAATCTTGGGAGAGGCGTAAAAGACCTGTTGACGATTCTAGCCGCCTGGTTGCGGCGTGAACTATTCTTTGTCTTCGGCTCAAACATAATCCTCCAGTTTCCACAAGCAGCAATGTGGCAGATCGAAAAGACTAGATATCCTTGCGACTCTTTCCGAATCTCCTTGCTCAGCGGCGTCCTTCAGGCTTCCGATCACAGGGTAAAGGATCTTGTTTGCAATTTCTTTCAGGAGCAATCGGATTGTCTCTTGTTGTTCAGGCGTAAGTGCCCGTAGCTTTGAATGAAACCGCCTTAGTTCTGTTTGTACAAGCGCATCCGCCGCCATTTGCAATCTGCTGACGGCGGGCGCCACATCCAGTGCCACCGCTGGCCGATGATAGCGAATTATCTGCTGTACTACGGTCATCTCGGCTTTTTCCGCCGAGGCTGTTGTTCACTGTGCGCCTTATTGCTCATAGATCACGTACTCCTCTACTGTGGTGCCCCATGGAGCAAGATGGGGGACGACCGAAATGACTAGGTCTCGGGAGTCGAATACCCACACATCGAAATCTTCGACGTTCCCAGCACTCATCTGTGCGGCCTTCTTGTCGTCCATATGCATCAACCTTGCCAGCTAAACTGGCCCGTCAGTCGATCAGTGGTTCGCCACCATGCGACTCCTGAGAGTCGCCACCTCAGCTCTGCTGTCAGGGCGGCGATAAGTGGAACCTGACATCAACAAAGCTCATCGAATGTTCGGGAAACGGTTCCATTTTTACCGTCTCGCCCCGTTCATGCATAGCGCAACTCTCGTGCCAAACCGCCCAGGCTCTCAAGTCGTTGATTTCTTGAAACGAGACCTTGACTCTGAACACGGACGAAAGACCTCGATGTCAATAATGTCGACAACTGTCGAAACTCGGGTCGTTGCGCTAAGTCATCGAGCGCCGCGACCAGACGCCGCAGTTCCCCAGCATCGAAACCGGGTTCGACCTCGATCGAAATCCCCTGCGCCAGCACAATGCGAAACTGGCAACTTCGTGTCACGCTCGCCGCCAGCATCCGGTCCTTACTCGCGACGCAATCCGCTACGATCTCCACCGGCACAATCTTTTCGTCGGCTGCGCACTGCGCCACTCGCCGGCGCCACACATCCAGCGTGTGAATGCTCAGCCCACGCATCGCGCAAAACTCCTTGCGCCCAAGCCCACTCTGCTCAAACTCAGAAACCAGACGATCTGCCTCAGCCCGGCTCCGCCTGCGAAATGCTCGACCAACACTGTTCGAATCCATCCCTACACTTCAGCACACCGCGAATTCAAACGGAAGAATGAGGTTGCCCGAATGCATACGAACAAAGGCTAGGTTTCGTTAACCGAATGTCTTAATCTGAAAGGCTAAGCATCAACTTCGGCTAAATAGAACTGATCGAGAAGCTGTTCACGCCCGGGCCCGCATCACAATCATCGTGGATTCAACCGTTTCGGGTTAGCAAGAGGGCTCGAAGCGATTAACTGGCCCGCGAATCGCCCATATCGAAGAAATTCTCGGAGTGGCGAGGACGATGATGTGCTGCGCGAAGGGAGGCAGGTGTGGAAGGAACCTCGGCTATCCACGATAAAGTAATTTCTCGGTGCGTACCCTTGAATTCGTCGTCAGTGACGCATTCCCCACGATAAGGGCAGTTAGCGTAGCAGGTTCTGTGCCGATTCGAGCCAGTCGGCGGCGCCAGCGCTGCTGCCACGCAGCTGCGCCGACGCTGTCCCGACTGTGAGGGTTTTCGTCACTGCCTGGCCTTAAGTTCTCCCATGCGCCGGCCGATCCACCAGGCCGACATCGAGCACCACACAAAACAGCACACGAGTTCATGCAGCATCGTGAACGCGCCGGCAGCTAGCGCAATCGCGGCCGTGAGCGCGTGCGATGGATGCCAGTGCGCGCCGACGACGAGTCCGGTCAGAAACATCGCCGAAGCCCCAAAAAACATCACAACCGGATTGCCGAGGCGCACGTTGAGTTTTTCGTTCATGGTTTTCTTCTCCAAGAATTGGTGAGGCGCTCTCCAATCCAAACCGCAGCGTGTTTGGGCGTGCGCCTTTGGGTGGAGAGCGCGAAGGAAGATTGAGGTTGAGAGATGGCGGCGTGGGAAGGCGTGGCGCTCGGTCCGTGTGTACTGGCTGATTACTGTTCGCGCGGGCCACCGAGCAGCTCCGCAAGTTGTGGCCGGAGATCCGCGAGAAGCCGCAAAAGAGAACGTCGATACTGAAGTTCGGTCTCCTCCAAGTCCGCTGCGAAGTAGGCATCAAGCTGTCGGAACCGGTCTTCTGGCAGAAGGCTTCGTGAGTCGGCCAGCGCCGCGAGGAGAAGCTCCTGCTCGAGGTCGCTCGTTGAGAGCCAGTCAGGCGCTTCGTAATGAATGGGCTCTCCGGCTGCGCCTGGATTGCTGCGTCGTCGCTGGTTTTGGTCGTTGGACATCTGTGCTCCTTGTTTTGCCGCAGGCAAGCAAAGGGGCAGGCGCACGCCTGCCCCTTTGCTTGGCGGCCATGGTGAGGGTGTGGATGTTGGGAGGCGGGTTCTGGCCGAGGTGGCAACGGATGTGCCAGGGCCGAGCCATCAAAGCGCGATGCGATCGTTTACGGCGTGTTGGATTTGCTGCGTGCTGTTGAGATAATGTGCCGTGGTGGACAAGTCCTCGTGCCCCAGCAGAGCCTGAACCTGCTCCAACTCGCCGCCAGCTTTGCGGCAGAGTTTGGCGCACGTGCGGCGCAGATCATGCGGGCCAAGATGGTTGATCCCCGCGGCTTTGGCGGCCGTCACCACTACATCCCAGATCGCCCACGCGCTCAGCCCAAGGCCTGTGATCGCGCCGCCTTTGCGCATGGCGCGCCAAATCGGACCTGAAGTGATTCCCGCAGCGCTGGTCCACTCGTCCAAAGCATCTTTCGCCGCCGCGGGTATCGGTACGGTGCGAACCCGTCCTCGTTTGCCGATGAGGTCAGCGATGACCCACCGGCCCTCGCGCCGCTGAATCAGTCTCATGTCGAGCGCCGCGGTCTCCTCGCGACGCAGACCGCAGTGGCACAGAGTGGAAAGAATTGCGAAGTTGCGCTTGCCGATGAGCTCTGTACGGTCGACAGTCGCAAGCAGGCACTGAGTTTCTTCCGTCGTGAGCCAGGTTCCAAGCCGAACGCCATTCTGTGGAACGCCTGGCACCGAGGTGATGCGAACGGCCTCAGCTGGATCGATGAGACCATTCTCGCGTGCTTCGTTCACGAGTTTGCGAATCCCGCAGAGTCTTTGGTTGATGGTCGCGGCGCTGAGGCCTTCCGCGATCATGGAGGCACGGTACTCCATCAGAATCATGCGCGAGATGGGCCGGCCTGGCGCTGCTTCGATCAGATCATCGAAGGCGGTCAGGTAGGCGCGCTTTGTGTGTCGGGAAACAACGGAGTGCGCGAGCATTTTGCGCAGTGCATTCAACGAATCGGAATTTGTGAGAGTCGTCTTGTACAGACAGGAAGACACGAAGGCTCCTTTCGTCCCGGTGAAGGGACTTAACCAAAGTTGGAAATTTGAAAGGGAATGAATATCGAGAGGCGCGCACGGCACCGTGCTTCCGGGTCGTGATTCGCGCACAAGCTTCTGGGAGATGAGGTGAGGAGAAGCGTCCAGCAGTGGAGTTTGAGCGGAGGATCTGTGGCGGGAGTGGCCTGGTTATTTCAGCCGCTTGTACTCAACATTGCCGAAGAAGCCCGGCCCGAGAAGGGTGTCGGTTTGCTTGACGTAGGTTAAATCCGCCGACATGAGCAGTCCCTTGACCTCAAGAGCACCATCCTTATAGATGGCTCCGGTTTTTCCGGACGGGCTGATGATGAGGAATTCGTCGCCGTTGCGGACGACCTGAAAACTGTCGGTTGGGTTTGCTTTGTTGACCCACTTGCCAAGGAACTGCGATCCGGTGGATCTGCATCCGCTAAGGAACACGACGCAGAAGAGAGAGATCGTGATGAAGCGCAAGAGCATTGATTTCATAAAGAGCCTCCAAGAATTTGAACCGCGCCCAAAGGTGCGGGTGATCTGTGAAATCGGCGAGCAAGATCGCCTCCGACTCCAACGTGGCAGCGCACGGTGCTTTAACGCGAGCAGCGGTGCCAGCCTGCGCGGTCACCGACGTGTCTAACCGGCTTTCGGTCTCGGACTCCGGAACTCGAACGACGCCGCAATCGATTGTGGAGATTGCTAAATTGCGCTGAAAGCGCTCGAGTACGGGGTAGGCAGGCGTTCGCCTCGCGACCTCCAGGCATTCCGCCGAAGTCCAGTATCCGATGAGCGCAAAAATGCTGGGAGTTTTGCGGCTCCGGAAGGTCCGAACCCCGAGAAACCCGATTGGGTAGTATTTCCTGGCCAGCAGAGACCACAATCCCCCGGACATGTGCGCACTCAGGAACGCCTGGGTCTTGGTCGGGTCCGGATCGACAATGCAGATTTTGAGTGTTCTGACCATCATGACTTCCCGGTCAAACAAAAATGGCGGCCCGAGCCGCCACGGTTCGAACGTGTGATTTGAATCATCTCGCCGTCTTCAGTCGTCCTCGTCGCAGCAGCAACCGCAATCGCTTCCAGCAGTGGTGAATTTCCAGACGAGAACGAACGGCAGGAACAGAATCGTGAGCGCGAGTTTGACCAGCTTCCAGCGTCCGGCCGCCGAGAGCGAGCGTATCCACTGAATGATCAGGTAAACGAGCAGCACAAAGACCGCGTATTGGATTGCGACCGTCGCATATTGCACGACAGCCGTGTTCATGAAGTCCATTTGCGAGTCGATCATCGTTACTCCTTTCCGGGCACGATGGCGCGTGCCCGAAGAATGCTTGTTGGATTGGAGAAGAGAAGTCCCGGCGCTACGCCGAGTGCCTGGTGCGCATGCCGAAGGCAGTTGGCACGTCAGGCGGCCGAAACCGAGCTACATGATGTAGCAGTTCTCAAAGATGAGTTCCATCTCCCCGGGAGGAAGAGTCTCCTCGTCGGGGTCGTAGAATTCCGGATCGCGATATTCGCATTCCTGATCATCAAGGCAATCCTCGGGGTCTTTGAAGGTGGGACCGTTGGCTCGGGCATAGGCGGCTCCCTCATCCAACGCTTCGTTGAACCGCTGAGCGCCTTCATCGCTCCAGAAATCAGGAGCCGCTTCTTCCTCCTCTCTGGGTTCATTTGAGGGTGAGTTGTCGTTAGTCATTGCCATCCGATGTCTCCTTCCGCGGGCAGGCTTCTGACCAGGCCTGACCCGCATATTGATTGTCGGAGCAAACTGGCGTCCGTAGATCGAAACAGTACTTTTGGGTTGTTCCACCCATGCACATCGATTCCATCAAGAGATCGCGTTGTTCAACCACTGCCCGGGGATTTCGAAGTCTTTCGCGGATCGAGATCCTCGAAGCGCAGGATCACCGCGGTCAGGCCCAGGGCACGCGCCAGCGGCAGAAGCTTGTTGACAGGAAGGAGTACATGGCCGCATTCGAGCCTGGACAAGTAACTCCGGTCCAGGTTTGCGACCAGGTTAGCGAGCTGCGACTGAGACATGCGGCGTCGCTTACGTAAAATGCGGACCACTGTGCCCATACTGTGGGCAATCTGGTTCTTCTGTTCTTGAGGGCAAGAACCAAGCAGGCTGTCGATGTCAATCTTCACGTATCGCAGAGGAAGAGAGTAATGGCAAGCGATGCAATTGCCGCTACGCGGGTATTGGCGTGTTTTGCAGCGCCGGCAGGTGATGGTTTCGTTGTCGCGAATGGAGGGGAGAAATTGGGTAGACATGGCTTTCCTTTGAACACGCGCGAGGTAAAGTTGTCGGGATGAGGAGAGTCCCCGGCCGACGTTGGTTGAACAGGAAGGAGTGCGCGGCGCCCGCACTGCAACGATGAAGCCAGCTTCTCAGAACGGGCCGCAGTCTTCGCACGCTGGCCGCTTCCTAGAGATCGAAGCGAAATCAAGATCGCAAACGATTGTCAGTTGGAGAGGATCTCTCCGCGTTCTTCAAGGACCGCTTCCAGGTCGAAGTCGCGGGCATCGGGGACATGTAGCGACCGGGTTGCTATACGTGTGAAATTGGATGGTGGGACGTGAAGCCTATAGTTTCCTGCTTGAACGGACTCCGGCGAGTGGACCCTATGCCCTCCGATCCACAGTCGATCGCTGAGGGCGACCGCGTATCCTAACATCGCTAACTCGCTCTCGAGTTCGTCATTGATTGAGCCGGGCGGCACATCCGCGTAGCCGCGTTCGCTCCTCTCGACTGCCGCAATTAAGTTCACTACTGCACGATGCATTTCGTTCCTTTCTGTTCGTCTTAACTGCGATGCCCGCGCTCGCGGATGGTCTTCGAGTTCTTTGCATTTGGCGGAGTGCGTGGCATGATTTGTACAAATGACGAGAGTTCTCCCGCAGCTGCAGGGCAGCCGGTAGGAGGTCGTGGGTCTGGAATGGAGGAGGTTGTGACCGGAAGGAATCTACCTATGATCGGAACCCTAGGCAGGAGGGCAAGACAGGACTTCTGCTGTGACGAGTTGCTGAACCTGAGTCAGCCGCCTGTGCCATGATCAAGCAATAAACCCAATCCTAAGCAGCGGCCGCGTGTGCCACACGTGTGCCGCACTTCACGTCTTAGGAGGGGATATGGCCCGCAAAACTGGCCAAATCGTTCGCCGCGTACCCACCACATGGCTGGTCCGCATCTACGTTGGTCGCGATTCGGAAACTCGGAGGCGCAGATACGTCGGCAAGTTCATCCATGGAGGCCTGCGGTCTGCACAGGCCCACCTCGATCGGATGCTCGCAGAGCGAAATCTCGGTCGCAACATCCGTTCTTCCTGGCAAACTCTCGATATGTACCTCGACCACTGGCTCAACATCTGTGCCTGCCCACGGTTGCAGGTTAAGAGCTTTCGCGATTATTCGAACCTGCTGGGGTCCTGCCGCGGAGGCGACGGGCAGCCTGAAGTGGAGAGGACCTGCGATACAGCGAAGGGCATGCTACTGTTGTCACGCAATCCAGCGGATCCCATGCACAATATACAAACACTCGTGCACTATGACGCCAAAGGTCGAATCACGTCTTCCAATCCGGCATTCGATGACGAAATCAACCGAGTTCTCAATCTCAATTCGGCCGGGCTGATCAACAGCCGAATTGGCGAGCTTCGGGCGTCCCAGAACGCGCTTCGCATACGCGGCACGTCATCACGCGCGGCGCGAGAACGGGCGCAGAATCCAGCCCAGGAGCTCAACCCGCATCAGCGAGTCAGGGAAGCGATGACATTCTCACGCGACAGAAACTGTGTGCGGGAAGCCGTGGTCGATGAAAGGGTGATTACCCGCGATGCGCTGCGCCGTGGCATGGGGAAATTACCTATGCGCAGGTGCGAGGCAATCTTGATTCCCGGCTTGCTTCAGGAGAATTCCAGACGGTGGAACGGGCTCAGATGCCAGGCCGACAGTTCACCACCGCGAAGACCATCGAGGCAGAACAGGAGGTCGTGCGCCGGATGCGCGAAGGTCAAAATGTGCTGGCAGCCCACGATGAGCCGCGCCGATGCGATCCAGGTTGCTGATCGACATCCGCACTTGAATCGCGCACAAAAGAGCGTGCTCGACAATGTCCTCAGCTCTCCCGACCGTGTTCAGAGTATCCAAGGATTTGCAGGCGCTGGCAAAACCACGACCCTGTCCGCAGTCCGCGGCACCGTCGAGATACAGGGCTACGAAGTGCAGGGCTTCGCGCCAACTTCGCGTGCCGCGCGGCAGCTTCGTGCGGCCGGCATTGAAGCGGGCACTTTGCAAAGTTTCCTTGCCCGCGCAGTCCCATCCGATGCGGCGCCGGAGCGAAAGCACTTCTATTTCGTGGATGAATCGAGCCTTGCCAGCACGAACCAGATGCGGGAATTTCTGACCCGGCTTGGCCCTATTGACCGGGTACTTCTGATTGGCGATGTCCGCCAGCATCAGGAAGCAGGCCGCCCCTTTGAACAATTGCAAGAAGCCGGGATGCGCACGGCCAAGCTTGACGAGATCGTCCGCCAGAAAGATCCGGCCCTCAAGTCCGTCGTCGAATTCCTTACCCGCGGCCGGACTTCCGCCGCCGTGGATATGCTACAGCAGCAAGGCCGGATTCGGGAGAATCCCGTTCCTCAGGAACGTATCCGTACGATTGCGCGAAGCTTCGCGGAATCTCCGGTCAACACAAATGATTGTCTCTCCCGACAACGCTTCGCGCCGCGAATTGAATATGGCCGTGCGCCATGAACTGAAAGCCAACGGGAAGGTGGCGTCGGAGGATCCCAGCTTCCGCGTCCTCATTCAGCGACAAGACATGACCGGCGCCGACCGAGCTTGGGCTAATCATTCACAGCGCCCGAGAAATCGCTCGGCGTCGCCAACCGCGATATCGCTGTGATCGAATACATCTCCCCGGATGGCCCCATTACCGCGCGGTCGGAAGACAATCGGCTCATCGAGTTAAACGCGGCCGAACATCGCCATTTTGACCACGGCTACGCCGTCACCAGCCACAGCGCCCAGGGGCTCACCGCCGAGCGGGTTCTCATCAACGCTGAAATCGGCGTTCATCCGGACCTGCTCAACTCGCGATTCGGCTATGTCTCCGTCTCTCGCGCCAGCCACGAAGCAACCGTATTCACCGACGACGCCGCAAAGCTCCGCCAGCAACTCGGAACGGAAGTCGGTAAGACATCCGCACTGGAACTCAACCAAACAACGCCCAGCGCAAGAAATTGGAATCTCGTGAACAACAAACTCTTTTCACTCAACGACAACAGAACGCCTCCCTTGGAGCAAGAAGCCCATCGCCGTCTGGTTCTACGACGAATTGCTTCCCCCCGCAGCCATGATGGCTGCCGGTCACCAAGGTCAACAATATGCCACGTCTGGAGATGCGAGTATGCTCAAGAAGGATATGACACTGAATCGACAATTCTGTTTCGACGGAGACCAGCTATGTCGGGAAACATCCGGCACTTCTATTGTTTTGGGAAGATTGCAACTAAGGGCCACACCGGTCTTCGACACCTATTGGAAGTTTGCATGCGAACGTCAAGCCATCTTTCTCCGCAGATTAGAAGGTAAAACGCCGTGGACTCGCGATTCCATTCTCTCCACCTATCGCTTTACCAATCCATACCGCGCCACCGATCGTGTGAGTCAATTTCTCATTCGCGAAGTGGCCTACAAAGGAGACCAGTCCCCAAACGAACTGTTTTTCCGCATCATCTTGTTCAAACTGTT
>Ga0335075_10003002_pt1 | contig 26942 bp, 26 predicted proteins | sample Lox_Sample_24_FD_206723 | JGI IMG/M metagenome (GOLD analysis project Ga0335075, IMG submission 206723) | Soil microbial communities from Loxahatchee National Wildlife Refuge, Florida, United States - Lox_Sample_2.4 | ecosystem: Environmental > Terrestrial > Soil > Wetlands | place: USA...
TAGCTAGGCGCAATATCCAACCAGCTAAGCTACTCAGCCAACGTGAGATTTGGGACCACAAATGCTCTATCGGCCAAAATGAGGCCTAGCAAAGAGACGTATAGGTTGAGAACGAGGGAGGGATCATAAATGATCTCCAGGATCAGAAATGTATCGCTAGTTTCCTAGTGATCAGATTTCCTTGTGGCAGACAAATAGGGAGAGTTGTCAGAAAGGAAAAACGGTGGACGTTAAAACCTACATCTATTTACTACCAAGAAATTCCTTTGTGAATTCGTATGTGAATTCTAGTAAGATCCAGTAGGGCCTACTTTCTAGGTCCCAAAGGAGGGTTACCACAATATGGCGATAGCAGAGGTCGAGGAGCGTTTGTGGTTGATTTGCAGAGAATCCAGCTAGCTAGAGGAAGAGAGCAACTTGTATTCGGTACTAGCTATGCGAGTACTTCTTCTTTGTTGTGATCAAATTTGTTTGTTCGACTTCCACAAGGTCCTCAACATACATCACTATCTTCTCCCGCTTCTTGTTACTCAAGCCATGTTTCTTCTCTAGTTTCCTAAGCGCCTGAAAACCGTCTATTAGCCTTTGAGTGACTACTGTATTAAGGACAAGGCAAGAGGGGTATAAGAAAAGGCAATTACCCAATGCATCTAACAGTTCAGCATAGGGTTGATTTTCGAACTGGTCTTACTCTTATATACAAGGCGGAAAAACTTCTAGTATGTGCCAAGGGAGGTGGTTGTCTTAGTGCCACAGAGTTTTCTCCCTCGACGCTAATTCAACAACCAGTCGAAGAAGTTTGTAGAGAGCCTAGATAGAAATGTTCCAGAACATCTCTTCTTAAGGGCCGAAGGCCCTGAACCCCTTTCCTCCTCAGCTTTAGATTCTTGTATCTTAGGACTACCAATTGCACCGGCTTTGCCCACTTGCAGGCGTCCCTGTGCCACTGATTGACTGAGTTCGCGACAGCTATTCTATTAATTAACCTTAGTCAGACTTGTTCTACTACTAATTTGATGTTCTAGTGTATCTCTACAAGAGAACTTACTCGAATACATAGATTTAAATCACGCAATTCCTAAAATTCCCTCGCTAAGAGATAAGAAGCTCTCTCTCTTCGCTCTTGCTTTAAATATTTTAGAGGTGGATAAATCTACTTCGTCATAGCCATACCGTTCCTTCCTAACAAACTCTTTTCCTCTATTCTTCTGCTTTTCTAGTTTTCTTCTCCGCCTTTTCTTTTTTTCTTTCCTCGGCTTTTCTTCGATAGTGTGTTTGGGCTTTCTGCGGCTTGTCCGCGGCGCCGAACTTTTCTATTCAAATGACCAATTTTTGTAACCCATACGCCGCTAATGAGGCGAGGTCTTTGGTTCTTTGTGCTTGTGCAAAGTTACCAAAGCAATTTTTGAAACTCTTCCCTGTTCTTTGGTCTTACACTACCGCCTTGAGATGCAGACAATTCTTTTCATCAAGTGCTCTGGCTTGTCCGGGGGCTTGGAGAAAAGCTTTACGATTGTAATCGAGATTCATAGGAGCCAATTTTGGCGTCTCCCGATGATTCAGGGCCTGCTCCCTCGTGCTCCCTCGGCGCTCCCTTCGGCTCCCTCCTCCTTACTCCCTCGCAAAGCGGCGAAGGGTCACGTGCACCATCGCCATCCAGCAGCCATGTAAGTTCAGTAGTATATAATTTTCTGGATGTTCTGGTGTTTTTACTAACACCGCTGTAGCCTACGCCCTCGCTGTTGCGACCTCGCTGTCGCCCGCCACTCCTCCCTCCACTCACCACGCCACCCACAACCTCGCTCTTGTCCTGGCTGACTCACTAGCCCCCGCCCTCATTTTGGCACGCCCACTTCGACAAGGCAATCGAATGGAAGCCCTGACGCAGGAGTCAGGCACATAAGGAGGATGCAGGGAGCTGTCGAAGGAGAGTCTCAAGACTCTGCCTTCTAGAGACAGGCCTTGCTGGGAGCTAGGATTAGAGCGGCGACTCTATGCCCTGGCCCCCAAATCCAGCCCTCGTCGACGACGGCTGTCCCTGTAGTGATAGTAGCACCACTACAGAGTGCGAGTTATCACCCTACTGTCTCGACCAGCAGCCAGCCCTTTCCCCCAATGCCCCTCCCGCGACCTGCCCACCCCCTAAGGGTTGGGTGGTATCGCCAGCTCCTATTCGAGCTGGCCGGCATGTCTCGGGACCGTAACATCTAGCCATAGCATTTGTTACGGTCCGCAGTTATCGCCGGTACATGCATTAATGGGGCAGGAAAGTATTATCCCTCCATTTATTATACGCGAAGCTAATTAATTATCTAGCAGTGCGGTACTGCTAGGTGGTGGCACATAGCCATCCGGGAGCTGTGACATTTCCGCTGCCGCTGTCAATCCCTTCTTCCCTGGCTTGCGCCTCGTAGGTGCCTTGCCCTTCCCTTCCCCCCCTTCGACGTTGCCACGTCTTTCGCTGTCTGGCTATTGTCGACCAGCTTCTGTGTCCGCCGGACACCCCGCCTGGGTCGACATTGCGGGGGGATTCGCTGTCGCTGGAGGAAGAGGAATTGGGGAGGGAAGGAGGTGTAGGTGAGGCTGGAGATAGGGAAGGCGGAGGGGGTTGGTCGAATTGGCTATGGCGCTCAATGATCCTCGCCACAGCCTCCTGAGTATAAGCCTGGCGAAAGTCGTCGTCCTCCGGCGCCTGGATGAGCTGCCTCCGACACCGCACAGCAGCATTATGTTGTTCCTGGATGGCAGCTTCATAGCCTGTCATCCTCCTCTTCCAGCTGGTAGGGAATTCGCGGGCGTTTGGCTGGGGGAGGGGGAAAGGGGGAAGCTCAAGGAGAGCTGCGTTCATATCGCGGACAGCGACAGTGTAGTTCTCTGCTACGCTTGGGGGACACTTCCGAAGGAGGAGAACAGTTTCCATGGCAGCTCCCTTGACCATCTCCTTCCCGCGGCCGTGAAAGCGACTTCGGGACATGTCAGGTTCCCTTGCTGGGGATGGCGCTTGCTGAGTACCTTCCCACAATATCTGCCAAGACTCGTGGAGGACTAGTGGTCCATCAAAGAGCCACCGCGGATGGAAGAGAGAGAGGGGCAGCTGACAGCCCCTCACAAAAGCTGGGTACATCCAGTGTTTGCACGGTAAGCCATATAATAATAATAATTACAACAAGAGGTTTAAAATAAGAGAATTTAAATTAGGTTAATACAAACAACATGCTAGCTAACAGATTTACAAAGATACTCCTACAACAAAAGCACAAGATCTTTGTTTAGCAACTAGGTTTAGTAGATATCAAGGAGAATCTAGAGGCAAATAGCTAGGCTTGAGGTTTGTTTGGGGGGGGGGTTATGTCAAACTAAGCATGTAACTATAATGTTAGCTTATAATCTAGTGTTAAGACATAGACAGATGTATAATCAACAATATTACCATTCTCAGATACTATTAGTTCTAGCGTTAGTACTATCTGAACTAGACACTACTATAGATATATAGCGCACTAGAATTCTATTACGATAAACAGATTAGATCAATCTCAAGAGCTGGATCTCCCTGAATGTCTTCTTGATCTTTTGAAGTCTGACACATACTAACAGAACTTCCTATCCTGGTATCCGAGATACTGCTATATGTTGATCTAAAGTACAGCATTTTGTTGATTACGGTTATCGAAATTTAGGGCGAGGCACGCAATGAGGCCCACAAGTAATATCCTTGTCATATATACTACCAAGACTAGGAGAAACCTGCCCGCGACATCAATTCGAAACATTCATCATAACCCGACGACAAACATGACTGATTATGGCATTTGTTGACGCATTTTCTCCACAGCATGCCTCTGTTTCTTGTAAATCATTTATCATATAGCAAGTACGGATTAGTTAGCCAGCGCATGAAAGCCATCGGATAACAATTCCGCAAGCAAGAATCAACAGACAGTTCAGGATAAGTGCATCAGTGGCGGAGGAGGCTTTCAAATACAGGTGTTAGAGATATCGATTTTATTTTGTCCAACTAATATACTTACTTCTATTCTTTGGGTATTTTACTTTAAATAAAGCTAGCTAGCTTAAGCATTTATTCAACCATCTACCTATCAACCTCTCTGCGTATATGAAGAAGATGCTGTAGCACATAGAGCTTCGTATAATATTGAAAGCACCTCTGCTTTCTCAATCTAGGAAGGATTTAAGCCCTAGCTCTGACTGGACAACTAGATATGTACTTATCCAAATTAAGAAAAGTTACAGCGAATAAAACGAGTTTGTGCGACGCATGTCTCGCATATCGATATCAAATGAACGCCGCACACCTGGCAGCGGCTCTTGACCGTGTGTGCGTTTTAAGCCTATCAGACAAAAGATGGTCAATCCTTCGTGCATAAGAGCTTCTACCCCGCGCTCAGTCATGAGATAAAGTGGACTACTGCTTTAATCTACTCTGGATAAGCAATTCCAAGACGAACCCTAGCATATAGATACACACGCCAGACAATGGCATCTACGACGGCAACAAATTCTAATCGTCTCGTTGCGACATACGTTGAAAGGGTCCAGGCAGATAAGAGGGCCGCAGACGCTGCAGGAAGAGCAGAAAAAGAAAAACAAGCAGATGCGCGCCTAGATGAAATTCGAAGCAACAGCGAACTGGCAAATCAACTAAAGCGCACCCCTACAGAAGCCAACAAAGCCAATGAAGCCCCCATCGCATCGTCCTCATCACAACCTGGCCGCCGCAAGCAAGGCGTGGCCGAAATCGACGGCCGAGCCGTGCCAACCTCGTCAGCCCTGCCCAGCAATGTCCAACTTCCCCCAACTTCAGGGCAGTCGCGCACCACATCGCTCGCGGTCATGACCAACGACCGCATCCAAGTCCTTGAGTCCCAGCTCGAGAGCCAGAATACCCGCATCCAGGAGCTTGAAGCAGCGCGTGTTAAGTTGGCACACCAACTTACGGATCTGCAGACGAGCCGCGACAAGGCCGAGCAGGAGCTGATCGACGCTACCATAGCAGGCACTGCGGCTAAGGAAGAACAGGAAAAAATTGTGGAAGGTCTAAGGCAGCAGATTGAACGTTTGATAGTAGATAGGAAGGATAAAGAGAGACAAATTGAGGAGCTGAGAGATATAGAGAGGGAGTTGCGGAGGCAGTTGCATGAGGAGAGACAAAAGGTGGGCAGATTGGAGGTGGAAAAAGAAGCATTGGAGAGACCTGATGATAGTGCGGCCGCGCCTGTTGTGGCAGCTTCGACCGTGAGTGCGTTGAGTAGGCGTGGATCAGTAGGGGAGAGTGAGAGGCGGCGGAATGGGCATGGCAGGACGCATAGCAGTGGCTCTTCGATAAATTTTCGACTGCAGGCTGAATTGGATTTCGGCAAGGGGAAGAAAAAGAAGAAGGGTAGTCGTAAATGAGGAATAGAATGCTGGGATAATAAAGTAGACGAGTTATCTAAGATGCCGATGCAAGCTTGGCCGGTTTGATTTTGTCCCTGATGACTACCGCATAGACCTAACAATGCCAGATATCCCACTGGGGAATAGCCTGAAGTTGAGGAGTGCGCCACCCCAACGAGCCTCGGGGCAATACAGGGTGGGTAATACCTTAAACAAAGCTAAGTGTCGTGGCCAGAGTGGGGACTCAGGTGTCTGCAAAGTCGGGTTTTCTTCAATCTTGCTCATCTGATTTAATCTGATGTTCCTTTCTTTTAGTGGATAATCACGCTGGTCGAGTCTTGGGGCAAACACCGACTGGTAGCCTTAACAATCCTGAAGATTCTCACCTTAATCGTGCAACATTATGGCCTGAGTACGAGGACTCTGAGTTTGCTGGTGAATTAAAGGGAGACATACTCTGCGGACCAAAGGAGCCTCATTTATTGAATCCAACTCCGTCGATCAAACAAAATACCCTTGCAATCAGAAAGGCCACAAGACACAAAGCACCAATGATAACCAATCCAAAATAGCAGCTTTGCCCAGAATTTATGCTATTTTGCATGCAAGGGGCTTTGGTTATCCTATGATCAGAGACTGCCGAATCAAAGCGACAGGATTACAAAAGAATGACTTACGTGAGGTACAAACGAAAATGTCTGCATGAGAGAACAGGGACCATGACGGAAACGCGCATGTTGAAAAAGATGAGTGAGCAAATAGCCTATTATCCATTCGTTGTTCTCAATCTTTGAAGCCGTATCGGCGATCGGGCCAACGTTTGCGGACCAATGAGAGACAGGGTAATTCATGCTGACCATCAAAGTCACGGCCGCATGTGCCCAGTAATTGAAGCCAACACAGCATTGGGGGAAGAGCTTCTTATAGCAAAGAGTCAGCCACCCGTTGCCTATCATGCCTAACGATTACTTGGCGCAGCCTTTGTATCAGCACGAGCTACAGAGCTATTCATCTTCGACTTCTACTGCTTCTGCGGATCACCCCTTACTTAAAGAACAGCCAGGTCCTTTTGAACCCATTGTCCGGAGACGAGCAAGAGCTGCTGTATCAACGCCCGTCAGAGCTATGTCACTCGTGGGGCTCAAGCATATATTCTTTCGACAGACAATTACGCCCAGCATATCGAAGTCAGAAAGCCGGGGCCAATATAGTATGTTGTTCTCTCCCGTTCTATCGTCGCCGGGGATAATTCCAGCCCCGCGGTCTTTCAATGTCATTTCAGTGTTGTTTGCTTTGAGGTGGACTGTAATGCTAACGAAAGTGGCAGACAATGATCGATCGACAAAGTCCGACGATGTCGAAAGTCAAGATACCATATCAAGTTCGGAAAAGACTACGGTGAAGAAGGCATTTAAGGTCGATGCTCGAATCATATCTGATGCTACAATTGGATTATCGGATGGGTTGACCGTCCCGTTCGCCCTCACGGCTGGCTTATCTGCTCTAGGGAGCACAAGAGTTGTGATATACGGGGGTCTCGCAGAGCTAATTGCTGGCGCTATTTCAATGGGCCTTGGAGGATATCTCGGGGCAAAAAGCGAAGCGTTCGTCTTCTTCTATCGTTATCTGCACAATACATCAGCTAATACTTTCTAAGTGCATCCTATAAGGCCACCAGGGATGAGGCACAACGCCTCATTAATACGAATCCCCAAGCGGTCATGCAGGATATCACAGAGGTATTCGAGCCATATAACCTACCACAGTCAACTCTCGCCGACCTCACTGGTCATCTCGCAGACTCGCCCAAACTAGTCGACTTTGTCATGCAATTCCAGCACTGTGCCGAAACACCGGCAGCCTCACGAGCATTCACATCTGCCCTCACCATTGCTCTTGGCTACTTCCTCGGTGGCCTGCTACCTCTAATTCCATATTTCTGTGTCGACCAAGTGTATACCGGACTTTATATCTCCATCGGAGTGATGGTTTTCGCGCTTTTTGTATTTGGTTATGTCAAGACATGCATCGTTATCGGTTGGAAGGGTGGAAGGAACATTCGACATGGTTGCTTCGGAGGTTTGCAGATGGTGATAATAGGTAGTTTTGCTGCTGGGGCTGCAATGGGGCTGGTTCGGGCGTTCAACCGTAATGTGAATGCCGGTACCATCTAGAGGTTGCGAGAAGACTTAATGATGGAACATTACGATATGATTATTGAGGCGTTTGGAAAGTTGGGCGCTTTCGCAAAGAGGGCGATGCTTCGACATCATGGAGCTTCGAATAGGTAGAAGAACTGCATTTGTATAACTAGGTCAATGATACTAATAAACAACGCAAAATAGCGTTGCCTGCATTAGTCATCTAGCAATATCACTACTAGGCCAAGCTGCTTCTGATAGACTTTCGATTATATATCATATAGGTGCCGGATATACTCCGTAGTGTTTGGAGTATGCATGCTCTATGCGTTCTGAGAATAGTATAGCGACGTTAAACATTCGAATAGATACGCGTGGCAAATATACACGGTCAAGACACGCGCTAAGAAGGTGGCAGGAAAATTATGTAGGAAGATAAGTGCCTTCGAAAGAAGTGGGTTGATCGTGTGAGGACTTACCAAAAAGCCCACTTCGGCTCCTTCTCCTGTAGCCTTGCCGCGTGGACAGCCTTGCTCCAAACCTTCCAACAGGTCCTCTCACGACATGGACGATGACGACGATTTCGGCACCGATGCTGACTTCCTGGCAGCATTAGCCGCCTCCGAAGCCCATACTTTCAGCAAACCCATCCAACAGCCCATACCTCAAGAAATAGACAAGCCGCCTGATCCAAATCTCAGAATACACAGTTCTAAAGTCATCCAACCCACACCGCAAGCACTCCCCACGCGCTCCAGCGGCTCCTCAATCCTTGTATCACCACGCCAAAAAGGAAACCCGATTCTAACACACCTCCGCTCCCTACCATGGGAGTACTCCGACATCCCGGCCGACTACGTCCTCGGCCTCACTACCTGTGCACTCTTCTTGTCCCTAAAATACCACCGCTTGCACCCGGAATACATCTACAACCGGATCAGGGGGCTGCAGGGGAAATATAATCTGCGGATCTTGCTCACTATGGTGGACATTGGGAATCACGAAGACAGCTTGAAAGAGCTGTCTAAGACGAGTCTCATTAATAACGTTACCGTTATACTGTGCTGGAGTGCAGCCGAGGCGGCAAGGTATCTGGAGCTGTATAAGAGCTATGAGCATGCCAATCCGTCTGCCATACGTGGCATGGGCCAGGGTACGAGCTATGCGGATAAATTGGTGGAGTTCATTACAGTGCCAAGAAGTATTAATAAGACGGATGCGGTGAGCTTGGTTAGTGCGTTTGGGAGTGTGAGAGCGGCGGTGAATGCGCGGCCAGAAGAGATTGCAGTGGTAAGTGGATGGGGAGAGAAGAAAGTGAGGCGGTGGTGCGAGGTGGTCCAAGAGCCGTTCAGGGTGAGGAAGGCAGCACGAAGAGGATTAGAAAGGAACAAAGAGGCTTCCGAAGGCGATGATGGTGGCGAGGGTGAAAGGGCGACTACCGGGAAGTTGGACAGTGCGGTGCCGCTGAGTCGTGTCCCACTGCGAGAGATGGGCTCTGTAGAAGAAGGACTATTTGTGGAACGCTCAAGGGAAGAGACCCCTAAATCACCTAGAAAGGAACCAGAACGGATAGAGCAATTTCAATTGTGGGAACCTGGTGATGATGACGAGGAAGCTATGATTGCAGCTGCTGTTAAAGAAGAAGAAGAGAGACTCGCCCGTGAAAAGAGAAGAGAGCAAGAGAGAAAGGACAATGAGCTGAGCGATGGTGTTGCAGCGGCGTTAGCAAAACTGAGGAAGACTTGACAGTGATATCTTGTGTAACTGATGCATAGCGATGGAGTTACGATTGTATACGAATACGTTTCGCATTCCAATCATCCCAAGTGAATGCAAATGATATTTACGATGAGATTCTGGTGTCTTAAATTTCTGTTAGGTTACTGTTAATTCTTTAGTGATATGCATGACTAACAATGGAAATCATAAACCCAGATAAAGTAGATGTCTCTGGGTCTATGTACGATACTTCGGGATTAAGAGAGCTCTTCCCGTAGCCCTAGAAACCAGCATCAGAATTCTAGCTTAACCCCATCGCCTTCACATATCATCGACAAGAGCCTGATCCTTCCTCGCGATCACGCACGTCCATCCAAGCCTTCTTCACTTTACGATTTCCGAAAGAATCCAAGTTCTTCCACGAATTGCCCTACTTGAAGCTGTTATCGGCTTCATCACCCAAATATACCCTGTTTGCTCTGCATTTTGGTAGATCTGCCTTATGAACGAGACCTGCGAGCCCCTCTCGTTGAGGTCATCCTGATTAATGCAAATGGCATCGGCCCAGAGCAGACGCGACTCAGTTCGCCAGCGAAGGCTATTTAGTGCTGAGAAGACGTTTTCTACAATCAATAAATAGCTGCCATCTCCTAGGACAATGGGTGGCGACCGGTGATGTCTTCCCAAGCGGTAGGACAAGGCCTCATAGAAGCCTTTCGGGCGTCAAGGGACACATGGCGGATCTAGATGGGAGTTCCGAGGAATCATTGCACATCGAGGAGGCTCTAAAGTTCGATAAGCCGGATCTCTTGTTCTCCCAATGGCTCGTACTCGTAGAAACGCATTTTAGGTTAGCGAAATATAGATCTGACGGATGCAGGAAGTGTTCGCTGCGCCACACAATACGCCACATCCCGACTCCACCGCCACATATCGCGGGGTCTATAAATTGTCGCCCCTCCTGCTCCTTCATCGACTTGCTACCTTCTTTAAACTAAAATCTCTATCAAAGACATATTCCCAAGACTCAAAATGTCAGCTTCAACGACACATACCACCGAAATGCCCTCCAATTCCTCCACATCTGAGAATGTTACCTCAGGGCCCGCCGCATCGAACTCGGAATACTACAACGGCGTTGACAACAATGCAAGCAGTACGACCAGTGAAGGGACCAAGGCGAAAACAGAGGCCGAAATAGCAGCTGAAAAATTGTATGAGGAGCGGATTGAGGATGAATACGCAAAGAGGGAGGGTGGTGCTTGAGCTGTCGCATTTATTGGAAGTTGTATAGCTTTGGATAAGGACAAGGAGGGGTAACATAACTGTACTATTGGAGGCCTCATGATGTGTCACAGTGCTTTGCTTGATTCAACAGGTCTATTTCCATTATAGTATATTTACTATTATTAGGAAAACTCATCTTCGTATTCACATGTGAAGAACCCAATGTAGACTGAGGTCTTCTCTTATATCCCTACTATGCGTCTACCTTTTGAGTGCTTCTCATGCAGAGGTGCCATGATGACCTAATAATCACGGTATCATGGAACTGCATATGCAAATCGCTCGAAGTAACCGACCGTTAGAAACCCAGCTTTTCTCCCAAACTCTGCATCTAGAGAAAGACAATGTTCACTAGAAAGTAGCCTATCATCAATCAAACAAATCTCCATTTGGCTCCACATTCATCGGACTCCCTCCATTTGCAGCAGTAGCCCTTCTCCGGGGAGGGCGTGCAGTTGCGGTTTCAGAGACTCCGTCCATCTCTTCCTCACTATCTTCAACTTCTTCGGCGTATCGTTGCGCCTCATCTAATTCGGCAAGGTCCCCAGGTCTGCTCCTTAACCACTGCATTCGAGGTCCGCTTCGTGCTCGTTCCGAAACCTTGAAGCCGTAGATTCGAGGTTCATAAACTTTGCCTTTCCCAAGACCAGGTGCTAAGTTGTGTGCTACCATACCATTGATTAATTGTTTTTCATCGCCATCTGCTGACGGAGCAGGTCGCGCTCCAGCTGCGCTAGTTAACGCTTCTGTTGCCTTCTTGCTGATATCATAGTCAGGAAACGTCATGAGAAAGAGTGCGCCAAATGTTCGGCCAAAGAAGGCGCCATCCACGGCCTGAAAGCGGGAGTTCGGTGGGACATATACGTCGAGGCATGAAGGACAGAACAACTTTACTGTGTCTTCTCCAGGGATATCTGATAAGCCAACCGGAAGTGTTCTTGCGTGCTCACAGTTAGTTCGAGGACAGTTACCGAAGTGCGATAGTTCGAACTTTTCCGACATTTGTTGTATGCCTGCCCGTGAGCAGATGTATCTTTGGTGAATGAGACCGTAGAGTAGTTCCGCTGAAGATTCGATGACAGAAAGATCGCTGGCCATGCGGTTATGCCTCCTTTCTGATATTCTTCTCGCGCCAATACGCGACTCTCCTTCTATTGACTCCTCGTTTTCCTCTTCCTCTTCTTCCTCCTCTTCCTCCTCTTCGTCCTCTTCCGGCTCGACATCGAGAATCATCTGTATTGGGATTCTGAGCAATGGCATGAGTAAATAGATGAAATAACGAACCTCTAAAGCTTCCTTATACATAGGTACCTGCCCTTGCAGGCCTGTTAGATTGAAGTCATCCTCAATGAACTCCTCGGAAACTTCTGCGAAGTACTCATGACCGAGTAATGAGCAGAAGGACGAAATCCATGACTCCGGAGTTGCAGACGAGGAAGACATGATTTCCTCCACCATAGATGTATTTAGGATCAGAGCAAGCTGCGTCACGCAATTCTAGCTTGCAACTGAAAGTATGAGGGAGAGGCACAGACGGTTTTCTGCTGGTATTGCAGGCTCTTGCAGCTGCAGGATATTGCAACAGAAATGCGACAAGGAGCTATTTGGCTTATTCTTGTGGTATATGCTTTAGACGTATTGTAGAAGGTATAGTGAGCTTTATCCTAGTCTGTCCAACAAATTTGGAAGCTGAAGGTGCGTGTATCGTGCGAGGCTTGCCGGAGAAGCGATAGGAAAGGTGGTGGTCGCGTCGGCATCTACTTGATCGCGAGACGTCATGAGACAGGTCTAGGTGCAAGATAAGGATACGACATGAGGAAAGCTACCCTGCAAGATCCTTAGGGGAAAGGAATAGGCATGGTGTTCACAGATGAATAAGTTTTAAACCTCAAAGATCAGGCAGAAAGGCTTCCAAGGCTGTCTGAAGCGGCAGAAAGTCCTGCGGCGGTGAAGGAGCGGCAAGTCAGCTTTGTAGAAGGGGATATACACTTGGCCTTTGGCTCCTCTACTGCTAGGATTCATAAGAGCGGTTGTGTATACGATGTGGCTGGCGCGATTCCTGACTATAGTGAGATTTGTGAAGGGAGTCCGTACTAGAAGACAAAGTTGAGAGAAATGGGTGATATACTTGACTTGCCAAACTGCATCTCGAATTTCGATCCAACCACTCGATACTCGGATCTATGTAATTATTCCCTTCAATATTTGCCACGCTCGTTCACTGTTGGTATAGTTCTATTCTCATCATTAACTTTATCAACCTCATCTATCGATTCGTTAAGGTTGCATTAAGCATAAATTATGTCCATTTTCATGTCTTTGACGTTGGAGCTTAGTAGAGAGAACAGTTTAAGCACAATAGCTAACTACAATCCGCCCGTATCTGATACTTCTTAGCAAACAATGGATGAGACATCTTAGAGTTTCATACCGAAACACTCGGATTGATAGACGATATATTGCCCTTCTTAAAGCTTGGTTTCATGATCTCTGATATGTACCGCATAGTCTGGTATATATGATCCTTGTTTTGGCCCGAGCTTTTACTTTTTGGCGCTTTTGGGACTGGTCTTATAAAATAGGAGGTCTTATAGCTAAAAATGGCACTACCGCCATCCTCTTTCTGGGAAATCATGCTCCAATGTGGGTATTTAGGTGCAGATTTGACATACTGGATGTATTTTACCGACCTCCCCCAGCTTTACACGCAAATTTCTCAACATTCACATAATTTTGCCCCTTAAATTACTTAGGCCTTATAGAATAATTTCCCTTTGACCATGGAAAGTCCAAAAAGAACTGGTCTTATATGGGTGGGGGGTCTTATAGTGTAGAAGGGTCTTATATACCAAACTATGCGGTATGTGTGGAGTGAATGATTAGAGAGATCTACCTACGTCATTATCAGGCTCCAAGTGGTTTTGCTTACCACTCGAACGAAGCTAAGACAATTCACATTTCATGCATAAGAGCGAGGATCGGAATGAAATACTAACTTCTTATAGTCACAGAATTTTTATTTTAGTCTTTCTATAAAGCGAATACTTTGTCACGACTAGCTATAAACAACCCCTCAAGAGTGTCGTGGTGTTGAATATTATCCTACTATACAGATTGGACATATACAGCAAGCGAGAATACCTATGATATATAACATGGAAGCCATGAGATACTACACCAACCCACTAGTGTCCATCTCAAACGACGAAGCAGCCAAGCTAGGTAGAAAGACGGCAAACGCCCAAACTCCTTTCCATAGTCGAGGCTGCATGCATCTTATAGATATGAACGTCAAGATCGTAGCCGCCAGAGGACGGTCCATAGACGATGTTGTACTTGAATTCCACAGCCTAAGACAAATAAAAAGGCCACACGGGCTTACTGAATAGCTTGAGCTTATGGCCAAAGAGAAAGGCCCAAAATGAACTAGAAGACTATAAAGACATGGCCGCTGGCAAGCTAATCATACCAGCAACTGATTCACTGGGTCCTGGGTTCGAGCTTATCCGCGAAGATCTGGAACAGTTCTCCCCTGGGTTCTCGGAAGAAGCATTTAGTAGGCGTAGAATAATTGCCTCATTCTCGAGCTGCTCTAGCAGGACTAAGAAACGGTGACCTGGTGCCTTCATGTTTCAGTCGCAGGAACACTTTTGGACGAAAATGATTCTCTTAATTGAAAGGAAGGATAGGAACTAGAGGTATGTTTGGCTACGCACATGGCATACTGTCGAATGTTGGCAATGGCGCCCGCTTCGGAACTGGCTGCTTGAGCTCTCTGTTAGATGTACCGTAACTCCATTTCGAGATTGTTTAGTGAACTGGACAAAAGCTGGGGATGCCGAAGTCGAATTAGGATAATTTGACGAAGCCACCAGTTGTCACGTGTGATTCACGGAAGGAGTGTTTCGGATATGCGCGCCGAGCATCCCCAAGTGGCTTCTGTTACCAATTTGCAACGTCTCCTGACGAGACTTAAGAAGTCAAGGCTGCACAATGGTCAAGATGCTCCTTTTTATCCTGCATATTCTTTCATGAAGCTCTCCGTAATTAATATCTCAGTTTAGCCCGCGCTGCTCGTTCTGTTTCCTTCACGACAACATCATCTGATCTCGTTTACCCTGGTCACGTTACTAGATCCTCATTATGCCTCCCAAAGCTCAAAAGGGCGTGCCCAATGGGGCCGACGAATTCTCCTTGACTAAGGAGAATTACGAGAAGGAACTTCAAGAGCTGGCCGCTAAAGCTCGGGAGCAGACGACTTTCAGGTCTGTCATGACGAACGTGGCAGTGTTGATGCAAGCTGTACAAATTCTTGCCTGTGCTGGAGTATACTCCAATCTATCACAATTTACGCTCTCTCCCGTATATGGCTCAATTCCTGCTTCAATATGGCACATAAGCCTTGTCTCAACCGCTGCTTGTATTGGCTGGGCTGCCTCTTCATGGTTACGGGGCAGTTTGTCTAGGAAGCCTGTCCTGTTCCTGGCACCAATTGCTCTTTCTATTCCGACAGTGCAGCATTTTCTCTTCCAACTGAGTTATTATCTTGGCCCCATTTATGGTCCTCCCCTCACAGAGCTACTGACACTGATGCCCTTACTCATATTTTCGGCCTCAGCTGTTGACCAACTACTGGAAGAACTCGATTTGAGCGCTTTGCCAAAGTCTGTTGCCGAGGCAGCTCCTGGCCTTGGATCTTTTCTCTTTTTCCAAGTAGTGGAACGTTTGTCCAAATCTGTCATTCTGAACAACATTGGGGCCAACTTTTTGCAATCTCGCGTAGGCCTTCAGCTTGTCGTAGGTGGACTTTATGCCAAAATCGGCCCTTCGACCCTGCTCATGTACGCTCTTCCAGCCTTATTCCACACGGCTTTCCTCAATCCTCATATTCAGGCGCCATGGGCAACTTTCGACCTGAATATGAAAATGGACAGATCAGTGGGCTTCAAAGTGCTGGCTCGTCAAGACTCCATCACTGGCTACCTTTCCGTTCTGGAAAACACTCGAGAAAATTATCGGGTACTGCGTTGTGACCACAGCCTTCTTGGCGGAAATTGGCTGCCTCACGATCAAGTGAGAGTAAATGAGCCAATTTATGGAGTATTTGCGATGTTAGAGGCTGTTAGGCTTATCCAAGTGGATCATTCTGTGGGCCCAAGGGCGGAAAACGCTTTAGTAATGTAAGTTCATATATGCCTAGTCATTGAAACCCTTCATCTTACGTCTCTCCTTAGCGGGCTTGGAATTGGCACTACTCCTTCAGCATTCATCTCGCACGGGATCGACACGACTGTTGTTGAAATTGATCCTATCGTGCGAAATTACGCACTGGAGTACTTCTCCCTTTTAGAAAACCATAGTCCAGTAATTGAAGATGCTCTCAAATACGCAGCCAGAACAGCCAAGAATGCCGATCAAAGATTTGACTATATTGTCCACGATGTCTTCACCGGCGGGGCAGAACCTGTAGAACTATTCACAACGGAGTTCTTCCAAGACTTACATACCCTCCTGAAGCCCAACGGTGCAATCGCAATAGTAAGCATCCCACTCTTCCAAAACCCGATAAATACTGACTAAAAACTCAAAGAACTACGCCGGCGACCTCCTCCTCCCCTCCGCCCACCTCGTCGTCCGCACCATAAAATCAAATTTCCCTGCCTGCCGCGTCTTCCGCGAAAATGCGCCCCCAGATGCAACCACACTCGCGACCGAAGGCCGCGACTTCACCAATATGGTGATATTTTGCACCAAACAAGGCTCCAAGCCCTTGACTTTCCGGAAGCCGGTAGAGGCCGATTATCTAGGCAGTAATGCGCGTAGGATGTTCTTGTTGCCGGAGCATGAGATTGAAGAAGGGTTTTTTGGGAACAGAGATGGTACGGATGCGAGTGAGGATGTTCTTAGTAGGAATGATACAATGCGCTTGGCGAAGTGGCAAGAAAAGAGTGCGGTGGGACATTGGCGTGTTATGAGGACTGTATTACCGAGTGAGGTTTGGGAGAATTGGTAGCGGTTTTGGCAGTTCCTTGTAGTCTCAGGCCTGAAAAGAGAACTCTGAGAGTTGAGGCATCAAAATGCAGTTCAGTCTTGTAGCGATGAAAAACTTGCGCTTAAGGAGAAGCAAAGAGAGCAGGACACAAAAGGAAACAGGCTATAAATAGTGATCAAGTCAAAAAAAGCTTCCAGTGAAGTCATCACCATCTCATGCCTCCTCCCCTTCAATGAGTCAACCTTAATTTGTTGAATGTCTCGCAATGGCAGCCCTGTGCTCAAGACTATAAGAACCCCGCCACCTCATCCAGATACCCTGATCTGCAACTCCAGGTTTGAGGAGTATGGCGATGATGGTCTAGGAGAGGCATCTTCTGGTGGAGATTAAGACGGTCCAAGAAGAGAGAGAGACAGAGGAGCTCCGAGTTCTGAGCATGGTTGTTCTACATCTGATAGGGACAGGATGTAGGTGAGGGCCTTAGGAGGAGAGAAGGGAGGAAGTTCGCGTGATGGATGATTGTTTCAACGACAGGCGGATTTTTGGGTGGCGGATCACATATCTCTGTTGCAAACGAGTAGACATAGCGAGACACAAGCGTTATATTAATGGCATCTAAATCCAGTAGATCGTGGACAAAATGAGAAGAAATCACGCAAACACATTAAAACAACGACAAGACATTCCTCGACAAGATATTTGGTAAGTAATTCCCAAGTAATACTCAATCAGAACCAGAAGGGTCATAACCACCCACTTTCCCCTCCGTGATCTCCGGATGTATAGTTGGGCTTCCGTATGTCGGGAAGCTGTACTTGTTTTCCGCCGGCGTAACTTCTTCGTCCTGGACTGTGATCTGGAGACTTGGGCAGCTGGAAAGGTCCACTACGGTGCCGTCGACCTGAGTTCTTCTGTCAGCACGGTGTCAATCTCGTCTTGGGCATGGGTAGATGTATACCTTTTGAATCCTCCATTCCAAATTCTCTTTCAAATACGCGGCTACAGTTGCCTTGGAATAGTCCGAGAGGGAGACCTTAGCGAGTGGTTCTTTGAGAGGCACCTCACCGTACGTGTAACGGTTATTATTCCCAATCGAGTAATTAGGAGGCACAGACACAAACAGCGAGCCAGCTAGGTTGCTGGCACCTTTCCAAGTGCTAGCATCAGCAGGCGCTTCCCCGAGGAAAATAAAAATTACAGACGAGTTTTGCAGATCGGATTTGGTGACTTGGATGTTGACGAACCACTCGTATTGCGTGGTGTTTGACATGTCACGGGGATGCCTATTACGGCGAGATAAAACACCAGAAGGGTTGTACAGAGCGTTAACCTTCGCAATCACGGTCGCTGTCAATTGTGCTGCGGTTTGGTTCCAGTCGTAGATTTCGGGATAAGTATAGCCCCAGTTTTTTAAAGCGCGAGCAGTGTCTGACGTGTACATGGAACCCGTTGTAGAGGATGTAAAAGGAGTTAGACCGGTGCTGCTATATTCTGTAGTACCTGGCGCTATGGTGAGGGTCCCGAAGTTGTCCTCTAAGCCTTCAGCTGGAATGAAAGTACCAGGATAGATGGCCTGCCAGAGCGCAAATATACGATCGACATTGGCATGGTGTAACCAACTGTCCCCAAAAATAATTATATTAGAGACCGCATATTTACATGTGTGACGAACCGCAACAGGAATACGCGACAAAACTTACAATATTGGATCGAAAGCAGCATATGAGAGCCGGGCCATGTCTCCGTAATTTCCACCAACGCAAACGTGGACAATGCCGTGCACAGCTTCCAGTGAACTACCTGATACTGCTTGCGTGGCAAAATTCTCGTAATTGAGCGTATGAGAAAATAGGTTGTACTATATCAAAATTAACATCACAGGTGCGAATGTTCCACGGGGATTTATACTGACAGTTGCAGGCGTTAGTCCGGCATTCATGAGATTTGAATTAGCATTTGGATCTCTGATAGTGGTCGAATCATTTGCAAGGTAGCTGTCGTACTGCCCCTGATTGGGAAAGTAAGTGGGGTCCAACGGAGGGAACTTATAGTAATATAGGGGATTATCTATTTCCTGCTCCCCTGTTGGTGTAATAATTGTAACCGTAGGCGTGCTAACAATGGTCGGTATCGCTGCTGATGCAGCCCAATCCCAGTAAGGTATACGCAAGGTTTGGGCTGCAGCTATATAGTTCGCCTTATTGGCACCGAAATATTGGCGCGCTATTGTTTGAGCATGCGAGTTCAATTCTTGCTATCACTTTCAATCAGTACGATCAATTATGGAATGCGGATATCTCGCTGGAGGGATACACTCTTACCTCAAATAAGGCCAAATAGGGACGATGCCATGTTGGGAATAAAACTGAGTCATGAGTGCAGTACCCGGTATAACTATACGGGCCGTTTACATTGTTCCAGGAATAATATGGTCTGCCATGAATACCTGATGGGCAGATCAGCATTAGATAGCTCTTTGGGTAGAATCGCTTACCTGCTATTTGAAAATATGAGGTCTGAACAGTCTCCGAAATATTTTGCATAGCAACAAGTGCTTGTATATACAGTGGCCTGTTTGATAGTTAGGAGCTTAGACACTGCATGCTATTGGTGCACTCCTGCTACAAGCTCATTACCCGTCTAGCGATGTCTGCGGATTGGAGTCATCTGATAGGGCAGCCTACCATGCATAAGGGTCTGTTTGGAGGGTTTCGATGTTCTGTCTGGCAGGCCGCGATCCATTTGTGCCAACGCCATCTTGCACACCTGTTATGGCATAATACTGGGCACTTGCAACGGCCAACCAACTGAAGGCAGCTAATGCTGCCTTAGTTGAAAGAATCATAACGAACGAATGGGATGAGAAACGAGAGAGGTAATTTGAAACGAATGTGTGATTGATGAACCAAAAACATAACCTCTCAGGACATGATCAGCAATATATAGATATCCATGGAAAAATTTGTTGGACAGAGCTGTAGGCTGAATACCCATGCCAAACACGCGAGATACTTGGTCCAGACGCATAGCTGCATGAATACGAAAGCCACGCGGCTCAATGCAACACAAAATGTAATACAAAATTGGAAACTTCAGGAAAAATTTCTACTTTGAGAAAATCTTTGAGCCGATGAAAGACGTCGCACCGTAATATTATCAAAAGCCGATCGAGGTCTCCATCAGCTTTGATGGCCCACTTGAAGTGTGGACAGAACGAAATAGTACAATTTATACGTCAATGCTCAATTTCAGGGAGGTCTTGGGCTCAGAGACTCATTCGGCGAGTCCGAACAATCGAAGGATTAATTGCCGGGAGGAAAATTCGAAGTTCGTAAAAGTAGTTTCTTTGTGTCACAACAAAAAGAGACCGTTTACAATAGCGACTTGGCGTAGTCCTAGGCTGCGCATGTCATATATAATTCGGAGCACTGCGCTCCACATAGGTCTTTGTACGTTATGAGACACGTTGTTTCAATTTAGAGTAAATTCGAGTGGCGAGCCGCATACATCGGACAATGATCACTATTCAAGGACCGAGTTGCCAAGATGTGATATGAACGGAGATGCTACCGTATGGACAAAGAAGCGGAGTCGCATTGACAACTTACGGGATGATCTTCTTATCGTGCAACAGCACGATAAAAGAGACTGAATGCAATTCTTGGAATATGCATGTTGCCATGTAAGCTATGCCAGAAATGTGATGCGGATTGTCCACATATCAAGACAGAGTAGAATTTAAGGGCAACTCTGTCCACATCTGTTCCAGTAAATCAAATGCCATGCTCCTCAAAGAGCTACGAATGGAACGTGAAATAACACGTAGTAGGAGAGAGCGTCCGAGCATTGCACGCCAAAAACCCATCTCAACACCAACAAGAACAGGCGAGATTCCGTTTACATGGTTCATCTGAAGCTCAGACAATACTTCGTCGAAAAGAATCGGACCAGAGAAAAACAGTACGTAAGCCTTCTATGGATTGGTATATGTATGTAACAGTTTCAAGGAAAAATTATGTCTTGGGAGAAGTTTCTATCGGCTGGCCACGACCAATTTGCGTAGTTTGTCGCGAATTGGCTGCAAACGTCCTAGCGGGTGTGTCAAAGCACATGATTGAAAGAAACCTTCATTTGCACGTGCTCTGTGGTTGACATAAGAGTCATGCATTTCCCGAGGCCTCCCCAATGCTCTCCCTTGCCTATTTTTGAAGGCTTAAAGCTCCTATTATATGGCCTCTCACCATTCATATCATGGATGCCATATGCCATAAACTGCCAGATTAACGAAGATCTTGAGAGATTCGGTCGGATTAGCCTTGGGACAATGATTTGCTCGCTGCGTTCTCGTCAGGATGTTTGCAACGGCCTTGCATAGTCCCGGTCTTGCATTCGTCAACACCGTTGGCTTCACAGATAGCTTTGGGGCCATTTGAAGAGGCACTCTTATCGTCACGAGATGCAAGGAGCCTCACCCTCCTTACTTGGTCTTCATTGCCTCTAATGACTTGTCGGTACTAGCCGTCACGTGGGCGAATCCATTACACAACAGCAACTTGTCACACAGGCGATCCATATCTCTACATTAGGTAATTCACACGCGACCGATGAGCGCAGTGAATCAGCACGATAGTGGTCCCTGCAGGCTTTCCCGTGATTAACAAGCTCTGCCAGCTCGGCCAGCCAGTCAGCGCTCAACTGCCGGCGGTCAACCCCACAGGCTCGCTAGAAAGGGAAAGCATCTTACGGTTTCCAACCAGCTCTTACCATCATCAATTGGCCTGAAGCAGTGCAGTGTCACAGCGTTATCTCTTATCTCTCGCCCCTTCATTATAGGCGTCTCGTGCTGGAGGCTGTGCCTTGGATGCGCCCTGGTCAGCGAAGCTCCCGCGCATTTGCAGCCATTCATTCGTGCTGTATTACGTATCTAATACCCTGAATTCAGGTTGTCTTCTGTCATAGTCTCTTTATTGTACGGGATGCGCTTGAAAGCTGGCATGCGAACTGCGACAGTCCGAAGAAAATGGTAAGCGATAAAAATATGCTAAACCCTCGCCGATCTGATTCCTGGAGAGGATATTCCGATTCCGTTACTGGGCATGAGCTGCTAACCGTATAGTAATATATATCTGAATCCATACCGTCACTCGATTCTGTGCGGCATTGCAACTCAGCTACGAAAATTGTGGTAAAAGTGCGCCTCGTTCAATGACGTTGACGGCTCTCAACCATCTCAGCCTTCTTCAAGCGCTGGCAGACGCGAATGGTGCGACTCATTGACCACTATCTGGCATCCTGACCGCTTCAAATTTATCTACAAGGTACATATCTACCTTAATTGCGCCTTATCTATCCGCGTTGGACCGAAGCAGATCTCTCTGTCAGCTTTTCGCAGTGGGCAAATACCAGGCTGACGATAAGCCCTCCCAAGCTCAACGGTGCTTCTCCCCACTCTCGTCCAATCTAACCCGTCTCTGCCGTATTGAAGGCTTTTGATAAGGCCTCAACACCGACACACTCGTGACCAGTAACATTAGGTCCATAGAAGCCTACTGGCTTCAACCTCGTGGGTTTGCTGCTTCGAGATTGCTTCTGCAGCCGCTAAGCCTTCTACAACCGTCAGGCCTGCGTTATCGCCCTTCTCCGAGGCAGGGAGTGTACAGCTGCCGAGCGTCACAGCGGAGCCTACCCCCCGAATTTTTACTCACGAGCTTTACAGAAACTTTCTGCTGGTAGCCTTGGCCTGCCAGCCTCAATCATTACGCCATGTCGACCCCAACAACCATTGCTCGCACTGCTCCAATAGCCATTGCTGCTAAACCGACCAAACCAAAGATTGAAGCACTTGGAAAGGAGAATACGAAGCTCAAGGTCTCAGCCAGTATGAGCAGCATAACAGGGGGAGAAGCATCCAATACTCGGAGTCGAAAAGAGCGTCCGTGTGACGCTTGTCGAAAGCGGAAGAGCAGGTGTGTTATGCATGAGGGACAAACAGCCTGCGTATTATGTCAATTCCATTCACAGGACTGCACATTCGTGCAAAGTCCACAGCCTCGAAAGAGAAAGTTGAATGGTGATGGCAAAGAAGGATCGGCCGCGAAACGCAGGTATGCTTTATCTTCCCCTGGCACACCGACGCCCACGCCCCTATCTAGAACCCCACACCACAGATAGAGAAACTCCCCGAGAACCTTTACTGATTAAATTTCCTCTCAGATCACCGGATAGGGCTGAAGAGCGCCGCGGCCGAAGGCATACGGAATCAAGTGCCTCAAGCAACGGTGCGGGTTCACTTACTGAGGATATGGCCAATATTGGCGGTCCCACATTATTAAAACGAACCCTTGGCCTTCAAACAGATCGATACAGTCAATATATAGGTCCGACCACAGATTTCGAGCCTTCACTCATAGATCTTTCGCCCTTCGATCCACAAGATGAAAGCCTGCTCTCCCGTGGGACTTTACGGAAAGTCAGCGATACAGACACATTTCTAATGCTTCCCGACTACAATACTCCTGGGCATGAGCACGAAATAGATGACACAGATGACATAGAGAATATTGTCGCTCCTCATGGCCCTGCGCTGATTGATCTCTATTTCCGTATCATACATCCGAATTTTCCGATTTTACAGAAGACAGTGTTTCTGGAGAAGTATGCCAAGTCATACAGAGAATTTTCTCCGCCGCTGCTGGCAGCGATGTATATTTTGGCCATCAACTGGTGGAACCATAGTGAAACGCTGTCCAATCATCCTCGACCAAATTTGAAGGAACTTGAACGATTGGCACGTGCAACATTGGCTGATGCCATGTACCGACCTAAGCTTTCTACTGTTCAGGCGGGACTCCTACTTTCTCAAAGACCAGAGGGGGATCAGTGGGCACCAACGGCTCAGCTGGTAGCCATTGGACAAGAGCTTGGTTTACATCTTGACTGTACGAACTGGAAGATCCCATTATGGGAACGTGGACTTCGAAAACGGCTTGCGTGGGCATTGTACATGCAGGACAAGTGGGGCTCGCTAGTTCATGGCAGACCCTCACACATTTTTGCTACTAATTGGGCTGTACCAGCTTTAACTCCGCATGACTTCCCGGATGTCGAATTTGACGAAAAGGACGAAGATGAAGTGGCTGAGTACGAGCGTGGAAGACTTCTTTTCACCCAAATGATCGTTCTCTCTCAAATTCTTGCCGAAGTCTTGGAAACCTTCTACACTCTTTCTGCAATGGACCAAGTAGCTCGCTCCGGCCCCTCTGGCACCCATCTCGTCCTCCAGCTTGCCAAACCCGTCCAGCTCAAACTCAAAGAGTGGTTCGCTGCCCTTCCTCCATGTTTGAAGATGGATAGCTCATCCTCACCAACCTCCAAACTTTCCTCGACTGGTTTTCTTCATCTTGCCTATTTTGCGACGGAAATTACTCTCCACCGCCGAATTGTAAGGTCCCTCTCAGCGCCATCTCGCTCCTCTCCAGGTTCTCCCATTCCTCAAGTTGACCCGTATATCATATATATCTGCCGGTCGGCCGCTAAGACGCGCCTCATTTCGGCCATGGATTTTGTGAATCGTCTAACGCCTTCGCATCTCCGCTCCTTCTGGTACTTCGCCTCGAAAACAAACTTCGCTCTCATTGGCACCTTTGGCAGTTTGCTCTGGGCAACAGCACCAGGCAGAGAGGAAGCGGAATTTTACAGGATGCGCTTGAAGGAGTATCGGTGGACTTTGGGAGTCAGCGCGAGAGTTGGCACTGGGGATGGCGCAGGGAGTCGAGGCGTAAAAGGCTTGACCGAGTTTGCACTTGGAATGTTAGATACAAGCACCGGCCTGCTCAAGGCCCTCCCGGAAAAGCCCATCTTGTCTCGTCGCGGAAGCGAGATACCCATGACTGGCATCCAAAATAGTAGACCTGGATCTGACCTGCATTCGTATGGCAATGGATACAGCTACTCTGCCATGAATATGGCTGTTGGCGATGGCAGTGCGACTACCGGTACGGAGACGCAGAGCGGACTTGTTAGTCCTAGCACGAGCACGAGTAGTGGCGAAGTGAGAGATGGATTTGAGGCGTATCTTGCTGCGCATCCTATAATGGGCATGAGCGGTGTATCTTCTTCCGGAAGAGGTTTCGGGGACTTTGAAAGGAGTTGAGCACATAATTGTGTATATGTAGTCTTTGGGATACCCATGAGGGAATTCATATGACAATGGGCTTATGAAATGATGTGATGCATTATGATCTGTATGCGTGTGGCGTGTGGCATGTGGCGTGTGACAGCATAGTACTGAAGAATTTTCGGGATGGGATATAGAGCGTGGACTCGGGTACAGTACAAGACTATACGTTATGAGAAATACCCTGCTAGAACATTAGATGAAGTGGGAGGAAATGAGATTAAAAAATTCTTCTCACTCACAAGCTGTATGATTGATCTATTCTATTCTCGACCTCGCTCCGCTTGCATCTACTCTACGAGGGGATGTTCCTGGATGCAGAGCGAGATGGTGAACGCCATGGCCGAGCAAGCGAGCGAAAAGCCTTTGGAGAGCACATGAGTTCTGACTGTAAGAGAAATGGAGCAACAGAAGCTGCGAGGTCGGGGATTTTAGACTCGGTATGAAAGAGTAATTACGTACCATGGCTATACTTGAGGCTTTCAACATAGCTGCCAACAACCGTATCACGCAAAGAGGCCTCGAGCCGTCCCACATACTTGACGTCGGAAAGAACCCGTTCAATAATCTGCCCCAATCAGCATCTAACACTACGAATTCCTACGGTACACACGTGCGGAACCCTTACCTCTTCGCCACTCGGCAACCTTAGACGCTCCAGAAGCAGTGCTTTCAGCATCCACTTCTGCACGCTGCTCCCAAGGCTCACGCCAAGCACCGTGCCAATATTCCCGGAAAGATACAAGCCCCCTGTCGCGACGGCCACGTCTTCATGCGCCATCTTGGCGGTGAGCGCGATGAAGGTTACAGCGGAGGTGATGCCGGTGCCAAGACCGCCGGGAACTATATACAGGGACTCGAGGGTGTTGGTGTGGCCGTGCCAGCGAAGGATAAGGAGAATGTAGCAGGTGATGGCAAGGGTGGCGGCGAGGGTGGCGAGGTGTTTGTATTTCCCGGTTCTAACGGGTAGTTAGTTTGGGTCGCGAACATTTTGGATCTGGAGGAAGGGCACGTGCTCGCGGATCAGGAAGCCGGTGAAGAGGCCGCCGATCGTATTTCCTAGGACGGCGGGGACGAGGTGGGAGCCGGCTTTAGTGTTTGAGACGCCTTCGGTCACTTGGAAGTATAGTGGGACGGAGAACATCATCTAGGTTATGTCAGATTTGGGTTGCGTTGGGGCCACGAGATGCACATACTGCAAGTTGGGCTGCGATTTGGAGACTTAAAATCGAATATGATGTTGCTACATCTCGTTGCATCAAGAGTCGTGGCGGGAATATGGGCTCTCTGGCATACCTTGCCTCGAATATGAAGAAAGTGATGCCAAGGACGAAGGAAGCTGCAATGAGGGATATTACCAAAGGAGAAGTCCATGACTTTCCTTGGCCGGGTAAATCTACAGCGAGCAGAAAAGTTGCAATGGCTGAGCTGGTTAAAATTGCGCCGAAGAAGTCGATACGACCGAGCTTCGAAGTGGCAACTCCTATGCTGGGTGCTTGCATTTCGTTCTGCTCTGTTGAAGGGTTCTCTAATCCCCAGACAACTAATATAATAGCAAGCATAATGAGAGGGACCTGGCAGATTAACGACCTGCAGATGGCGTCAGCATATTTCCAAATTATCTAATGACAAGTCATTCAGTATACCATCGCCATCCCACCATATCGGCCAACCAGCCTTGTTTGAGTTAGTACTGCTCCTGGCCGACGCTGTGAAACCTACCTCCTATGGGTCCTCCAAGACTTCTTCCTACGGTTGCAACAACATTAACATAGCTCCTCCAAGTCGCAACTTGAATCTTTGGCACCAGATCTTGGTCTCATTAGCAACGTAGGAATTGAATGAATGGAGCGGGGGGAACACCAGTGATCAAAATGGAGACTATCACCATCATTCCCGAACCGCCTATACCCGCAACTCCTCTTCCGAGTATGACTTGCCATAAAGCTTGGCCCAACCCACTATAACTGTCAGATTTATGCAACCAAAAGATCCGGAATCCAAGACTAACCTTATCATAGTGCCGAAACCAAAGATCATGTAGCAGATTAGTAAGACCCCTTTCCTACCAAATACATCACTTAGCTTTCCGACCTAGAATGGCGATCAGCGATCATGTCGAAATCTCCTTACAAGAGGTTATTTCCTACTATGGGTTGTGCTGCGCACATAGCTAATACATAGCTTGTTGTCAGCCAGCTCGCATATTCCAATTGAGAAAAATGCGAGG
>Ga0335075_10003003_pt1 | contig 26940 bp, 24 predicted proteins | sample Lox_Sample_24_FD_206723 | JGI IMG/M metagenome (GOLD analysis project Ga0335075, IMG submission 206723) | Soil microbial communities from Loxahatchee National Wildlife Refuge, Florida, United States - Lox_Sample_2.4 | ecosystem: Environmental > Terrestrial > Soil > Wetlands | place: USA...
CGGCCAGGTATTCTTCCTGTTCTGGAGTCAGCTTGTCGATCTTGCAGCCCATCGCCTCCAGCTTCAGTCGCGCCACCCGGCTGTCCAGTTCCACCGGAACCGCGAAGACCGTGGGTTGCAGCTTCTAATAGTTCTCCACCAGGTACTCGGCCGACAACGCCTGGTTGGCGAAGCTCATATCCATCACCGATGCCGGATGACCTTCAGCCGCCGCGAGGTTGATCAGGCGGCCTTCTCCCAGCAGGAAGATGTGCCGTCCGTCTTTCAGCGTGTACTCTTCCACGAACTCCCGAGTCGGACGCTGCGAAGAGGAGAGACGCTCCAGTGCCGGAATATCGATCTCGACATTGAAGTGACCGGAGTTGGCGATGATGGCGCCGTTCTTCATCAGCTCAAAGTGTTCCTGGCGCAGCACACTCTTGTTGCCGGTGACCGTCACGAACACGTCGCCGATCTTGGCGGCTTCGGTCATGCTCATCACGCGATGTCCATCCATTGCCGCTTCAATAGCGCGAAGCGGATCGACTTCGGTCACGATGACATCGGCGCCCATGCCGCGCGCGCGAGAGGCCAGGCCACGACCACACCAGCCATAGCCGGCCACCACAAAACGGGAGCCTGCCAACAGCACATTGGTGCAGCGGATAACGCCATCCAGCGTGGATTGGCCGGTGCCGTAGCGATTGTCGAACATGTGCTTGGTCAGGGCGTCATTCACGGCGACCACTGGATACTTCAGCACCTTGTCTTTTGCCATGGCGCGCAGACGAATCACGCCGGTCGTTGTTTCCTCGGTGCCGGCCAGCACGCCCTCCAGCACATCCTTGCGCTTGGTGTGCAGAATCGAAACCAGGTCGCATCCATCGTCCATCGTCAGGTGCGGCTTGTGGTCAATCGCGGCCATGATGTGGGAGTAATAGCTGTCGTTGTCCTCGCCCTTGATGGCGTAGGTGGAAATGCCGTAATCGCGAGCCAATGATGCTGCCACGTCGTCCTGGGTCGACAGCGGGTTGGAGGCACACAGCGCGATGTCGGCGCCGCCGTCACGCAGTGTGATCATCAGATTCGCGGTCTCGCTGGTCACGTGCAGGCACGCGGACACGCGCATCCCCTTCAGGGGCTGGTTCTTGATGAATTCCTTGCGGATGATCTGCAGGACAGGCATCGATTGGTTGGCCCATTCAATGCGGCGTTTTCCCTGGTCGGCCAGGTCAAGATTCTTTACGTGCGAGGGAACGGTCGTCGTCGTAGCCATAGATGTCTTTTCTTTCATGGATTGAAAACACCCGCGGAACTCTGCGGTCTTCTCGAAAGGAATTTCGAAACTGGGGCAATACCAGCCCTCCGTCAGGGTATCACTTTGCTGGCTGGCTTAAGAAGCGTGAATTGCTTTCCAGCGCCAACAAATCCTGCTTCCGCTGCACGCCCCAACGATATCCCGTGAGATGCCCGCTTTTACCCACGACGCGATGACATGGAATCACCACTGCGACTGGATTTTGGCTGCAGGCACGCGCCACCGCGCGCACGGCCGTTGGTTGGCCAAGAGACTTGGCGATTTCTCCGTACGTGCGTGTCTCGCCACGCGGAATTTGTTGCAGCGCCGTCCACACACGTTTCTGGAATGCAGTGGCTCTCACATCCAACGGCAGGTCTAAGGCTGCAGGATGCTCTGAGAGCTGCGACAGGACTTTTCGCACCACGGACCCAAGACCGTCCTGGTCACGATGGAGTTGCGCCAAGGGAAAGCGAGCCGCCAAATCATCTTCCAGTTCGCTTTCCAACAGGCCGAAGGAAATGGCGCACAGGCCGATGTCGGTCACCGCGACCAGCATCTTGTCCAGCGGCGAATCGCTGATACTGTAGCGAATTTGAATATCCTTTCCTCCACCGCGCAATTCCGCCGGCGTCATGCCCAGTTGCTCATGGGCACCCTCGTACAAACGGCTGCTGGACCCGAACCCTGCCTCGTACAGCGCCGTCGTTACTGTGTCGCCCTGTGCCACCTGATGGCGAAAGCGCTCGATCCGTCGCGCCTGCTGATATTCCCTGGGAGTAATGCCGAGGCACCGGCGGAAAATTCGCTGCACGTGGAACGGGCTTAGACCGACGGCCTTGCCCAACTCCTGCAGCTTCACCGTCCCATTGTCATGCCGATCAAGGTAATTACAGGCAGCGGTCAAAGTACGAAGCTGCGGATGTTCCTGGGAAGGAGTGCAGCGCTTACAAGCGCGATATCCCGCGCGTTCCGCCAGCTCGCTGGTGGGATAGAATTCCACAGATTTGCGCAGCGGTCTGCGGCTGGGACATGACGGACGGCAATATACACCGGTGGTCCGCACTGCATAGACGAACATCGCCTCCGCCGTCGCCGAGCGATCCAGCACCATCTTCCATGCGCGGTCCCAAATGTGATCCCCAGTCATCGATTCCTCCTTGCCTGAAACTATTTTCGTCAAGGTTGGCGCCCGGCGCACTCCGCTTCTTGCGGTCAAAACGAAATCCTTCCCGAAAAGTATGGCACGCCGCTCTAGCGGGGACCGAGGGTGGACGATTTTCTTCCCATTGCAGTAATTTTAAGGTCACTCGATGAGCCAACTGCATCTCATAGCCTTGGGAACGAGGTCGAAAGAGTTCTTTGCAGTTGCTCGAAGAATCCGCTGGCTGCCCTGTTTTTGGTGCAATTTACCAGCTTGGCGTGAGTTACACCTAATACCTGACGAAGGCGGATTTTCGATTGATTTTTTTGCGACGGATGAGTTTACCCTGCTTTTTCGCAGCAGCACTGGCGCTGCCCTGTGCGTCATTTGCCTGCGCCAATGGCGCTTCCAACCTGCCAGACGCTCCTCAGCCAACCGCAGCGGCAACGGCCGCCGCGCAGCCCGCGCCATTCCAGGCGAGTCCGCAGGTGTCCTCATCCATTCCGCGCACACCGGCGCCGCGGCTGGCGAAGTATATCGGCACCGATCAAACTACAGTTCGGCTCTCTGCCAAAGAGAAGCTGGAGTTGTCGGGGTGGGAGCAATTGCAGCCCTACGCGTTTGTTACACAGCTTTGGGCTGCGGGCTGGGAACAGTGGACCAACACCGATCCCCAGTACGGGACCGATGGCGGTGCGTTTGCGGAGCGCCTGGGCGCCGCAGCGCTGCTGCAGAACAGCCGCGCCGTCCTCTCTGACGGAATTATGGCGTCCATTTTCCGCCAGGACCCGCGCTATTACCGCCAGGGTCATCGGCCCGTAAAGCAGCGCATCTATCACGCGGTGGAACGAGTCTTCATCATCCGATCGGACGATGGAACCAATCAGCCAAATTATTCGCAGCTGCTAGGCAATGCCGTCGCCACCACCTTGACGATGACCTATTACCCCTCCGTCAGTGCGACCTGGCCCAAGACAGCAAAGGGCTACGGCCTCTCCCTGGCGCAGGGAGGATTAGGAAACGAAATCCACGAATTTACTCCCGAGCTGAAACGGCTCGTGTTTCATCATCACGACTAAACGGTAAGCGCCAAACATGGAAAAAGGGCAGACCGTTGGAGCCTGCCCTTCAATCCAATGCGATACGGGTTACTTCTTGGCAGGTGCTGTTTCCGCCGCGTTCGCCTGCTCCTTGAGCGCTTTCGCCTTGTCGGTTGCTTCCCACGTAAAGTCCGGATCGTTGCGCCCGAAGTGGCCGTATGCAGCCGTCTTGCGGTACATGGGTCGGCGAAGGTTCAGGCTTTCGATAATGTCGCGCGGGGTCAGCTTGAAGTTTTTGCGGACAAGCTGCTGCAATGTTTTGTCGGAGACGGTTCCAGTGCCGAATGTGTCCACCAGCACGCTGACCGGCTCCGCCACGCCGATGGCATAGGCTAGCTGTACTTCGCAGCGACGGGCCAAGCCTGCCGCGACAATGTTCTTGGCGATGTAGCGCGCCATATACGCCGCCGAACGATCCACCTTTGTCGGATCCTTGCCACTGAATGCGCCACCACCATGGCGACCGGAGCCACCGTAGGTGTCGACGATAATCTTCCGACCGGTCAGGCCGGTGTCGCCCATGGGTCCGCCGATGACGAAGCGTCCGGTTGGATTGATGTGGTATTTGGTGTCCTCGTCCAGCAGTTCTGCGGGGACGGTCGCCTGGATGACGTGCTTCAAAATGTCGGCGCGCAAATCTTCGTTGGTGACGCTTTCCGCATGCTGGGTGGAAATCACCACAGCGTCCACCCGACGCGGCTTGCCATTGGCGTCATATTCCACGGTGACCTGGCTTTTGCCATCGGGGCGAAGATAGCTGAGCTTGCCGGATTTCCGGACTTCCGACAGACGTCGGGTCAGCTTGTGGGCCAGGGAAATGGCAAGCGGCATGAACTCCGGAGTCTCGTCGGTTGCGTAGCCGAACATCATGCCCTGATCGCCCGCGCCACCTGTGTCCACGCCCATGGCAATGTCGCCGGACTGTTTGTTGATGGTCGAGATCACGGCGCAGGTGTTGGAATCGAAGCCGTAGACCGCGTTGTCATAGCCGATGGAAGCGACTACGCCGCGCACCAGCGATTGAAAATCGACATAGGCGCGAGTACTGATTTCTCCCGCAATCACCACCAGACCGGTCGCGGTCAGGGTTTCGCAGGCGACCCGGCTATGCGGGTCCTGATCCAGACAGGCGTCGAGAATCGCGTCGGAGATTTGGTCGGCAATCTTATCGGGGTGTCCTTCGGTTACGGACTCTGAAGTAAATAACAAACGATCTTGTGCTGGCAATATTCCTCCTGGTGCGGGTCGAGCCTAGAATTTGGGAAACGGACTTGACGACCGCTGCGATATTGGACGCCTCTTTGCAGTCCGACGAAGCGGACAGAAGTGAAACCAACCCAAGATCGCTCTTATCAGGCTAACAAAGATTTAAATTCGGAGGGCAATCGTTGCGCAGCCAATGGGCGAGATAAGCGGATGGCCTGTCGATTATCGCAGTGAATGGGACGCAGCGTGATGCGACTTCTTCTTCACCTGGACCACGATGGGTGCGGGCGCCGGGGTTTGCACCGTGGAGGTTGCCGCGTAGGTGGGTGGCGGCGACACGATCGACAAGGCTGCTACGCGCTGGCGGACATATCCCCAGACGATCCAACCCAGGCCGCACAGAAGAAGCAACAGCGCGACCACGCCGGCCCAGCGCAGTTTGGTGTCGGTGACGCGCCCGCCACGGTGAGTGGAAACACTCAGGGCAAACGCCGCCCAGTCCTTATCATCGGCTGTCGGAGGATTTTTTTGGCCGCTGGCATCCAGAAACCGCTCCACCCACTCGCTTTCATCCAAGCCCAGAAAGCGCACATAGCTTCGTACGATCCCTTTGCTCAGGATTCCGCCGGGCAACTGGTCGAACGCGTCGGATTCAAGCGCTTGCAGGCTGCGGACCGTCACCTTTGTCGTCTGGGCAATATCTTCCAGACTGACAGAGCGGCGTTGTCGCTCGGAGCGAAGGGCTTCTCCGAAGTGTTCGATGGATGTAGTTCCTGCTGTCACAGGGAAAACTTTCTATTTGCTCTGATTATTCGGTGTTTGCAGATTAATCCTGCACAATAAACGAGTCAAATCAAATCATGCAACCTTTGTCCTGTCCATTTCGATTACGTATCTCTATAGTACCGAAGGCATTGCACTGGGGTTTACGGTTTTTACCCCATGAAAACGAACTTTTAGCCAAGTCGATATACTGACATAGAAGCTACCCAGTTCGGTGCCTTTGTATCTATATCGGCCAATTCTCCCCGATATTTAGACCTAAACATGAACAAACTCATCTTTGGAAACCTGGTTTACCGCCCCCTCCGTTCGCTTCTCAGCCTAACCGCCGTCGCCATTGAAGTGGTCATGATCATCTCTGTAACCGCTATTATGCTGGGCATGCTGAATGATGCCAAAAACCGTGCCAGCGGCATCGGTGCAGACCTGATCGTTCGTCCCGCCAACTCCAGCTTTCTTGTTGGCCTCAGCGGAGCCCCCGTTTCCGCCAAGGTTGCCGATGTGCTCGGCGGCCTGCCTCATGTCACCGTCGCCGCCCCGGTTGCTGCCCAGTTCACCACCGGGAAATCCCTTGAGACTATTTACGGCATCGATTACAAAAGCTTTAATGCTTTAAAGCCTTTTGTCTTTCTTTCTGGTACTTCCTTCCAACATCCGTTTGATGTGATTGTGGATGACATTTTTGCGCGCAGCGGCAAAGGATACAAGGTGGGGGACGAAATTCCCATCATGAACCATCAGTTTCGAATCTGCGGCATTGTGCAGCACGGCAAGGGCGGTCGCAAGTTCGTTCCCCTGGAGACCCTCGATCAATTGACGGGCTCAGAAGGCAAGGCCTCGCTGTTCTATCTGAAAGTGGACAATCCTGCCAATGACAAACTAGTGGAGCAGGAAATTATGGCCGCTCCAGGGATGTCCGAATATCGAGTGCAGACCATGAAGGACTTGCTCGATCAGATGACGCCGGATCATTTTCCCGGTCTGGAACCCGCTTTGGACAGCGTCATCGGCATCGCGCTGATCATTGGTTTTCTCGTCATTTTCCAGTCTATGTATCTGGCGGTCATGGAGCGGACGCGTGAGATTGGCATCTTGAAAGCGCTGGGCGCGTCGAAAGCCTATATTGTTTCGGCAATTTTGAAGGAGACGGGACTGCTGGCACTGGGCGGCATAGCGCTGGGGATCGGCGTTAGTTTTGCGGTGCGTGCCGGCGTCCTCTCAAAATTCCCTACCATCCCTTTTCCCATCTCAGGGCATTGGATCATCCAGGCAACCATCTTGTCCCTGGTGGGCGCGTTGATCGGCGCCGTCTACCCGGCCTATAAGGCGGCTCGCAAAGATCCCATCGATGCTTTGGCGTACGAATAGCGGCTGGCGGGCGAAGCGCTGACCATTACCGATGGCCAGAGATTGAAATTTCCAGCAGGGAACTTCCGGCTGCGTAGCCATGGGGTATAGAGGAATGCCTGCTGCTTCCAGCGTGCGATTGAGCCTTCAAAGTAGCGCCATGAGAGCGCGGAAATCGCAAGCGAAGCAGTCGAAGAGAGCGCCGGACATAAAAGATTTTCAGAGCCCCAGGCTGATCGGTTAGCCGCAGCAGAATGGACGTAATCAGAAATCCAGAAAGCACGAAAAACAGGTTGACCCCATCCACCCCCGTTGCGGTCCCAGAAAAAGCAGGCTTGGATGATGGATGTAATGGCGCATCAGGACCATCGTAATGGCGATGCCGCGCAGTCCATCCAGTTCAAGGATTCTTTGTGCCGGACTATGAACGGTGGATGAGATTTCGATGGTCTCCGAAAAATCTTGCGGCGTCTGGGCGGCTCATGCGGCAGAATAGCATCGCATCTTCTGGTTGCGGCGTTTCAAGCCACGGGCAAGTGCAAGGAAACGCCATTCGATGAAAGACAGCTTTTGAAAACATTGTCCCTTATTCGACGAATACGAGACAATGACAGGTATCTTCATCGCAACGCTCGACCACAAATTATGAGTAAAACAGCAATCATTATTGGCGCCGGACCTGCCGGTCTGACAGCAGCCCTGGAATTGCAGCGGCATTCCGACGTTCATCCCATTGTGCTGGAAGCGACCAGCGAGATCGGAGGCATTTCCCGCACCATTCGCTACAAGGGCAACCGCATGGACATTGGCGGCCATCGCTTTTTTTCCAAGTCCGATCGCGTGATGGAATGGTGGCTGGATGTGATGCCGGCCGCAACTACCGATGGCGCCGGCGGTGCGATTCCCATCAGCTATCAAAACAAGCAGCGCACGATTCCGTCGGGCGAGCGCGATCTTAATCCCGAAAGCAATGACCTGGTGATGTTGGTGCGTCCGCGCAAAAGCCGGATTTATTTTCTGCGAAAATTTTTCGATTATCCGATCAAGTTGACCCCGGAAACCCTGCGCGGATTGGGATTGCCTCGCACGGTGAAAGTGGGCTTCAGCTATTTGCGTGCGCGCTTCTTCCCGCGCAAGCCGGAAACATCGCTGGAAGACTTTATCGTCAACCGATTTGGCAAGCAGCTCTACGGATTGTTCTTTGAGTCGTACACGGAAAAAGTCTGGGGAGTTCATCCGCGCCACATCAGCGCCGAGTGGGGCGCGCAGCGTATCAAGGGACTATCCTTGACCAGCGCCGTAAAGCATTTTGTGAAGCAGGCATTTTCCGGAAAGAAAAAAGGCTCAGGCGATTTGAGTCAGAAGGGCGTGGAAACTTCTCTGATCGAGCGTTTTCTCTATCCTAAATTTGGCCCGGGCCAGTTGTGGGAACACGTGGCGTCGCTGGTGCAGCACAATGGCGGCGAACTGCATATGCGGACCCGCGTCACTGAACTTCGAGTGGAAGGCAACAAGATTTCTGAGGTGGTCGCCGTTGATGCGGAAGGGAAGACGCACGTTTTTCCGTCTGACTACGTCATCTCTACCATGCCGATTCAACACTTGATCCGCAGCCTTCGGTGTCCGATCCCTGCGGAAGTGAAAGAGGTCAGCGAAGGCCTGATTTATCGCGACTTCATTACCGTTGGCCTGCTGGTAAATAAACTGTTGGTGACCGAGCCCGACGGCAGTCCGCTTAAAGATACCTGGATTTATATTCAGGAGCCGGACGTCACCGTGGGTCGTTTGCAGATCTTCAATAACTGGAGTCCATGGATGGTCGCCGATCGCTCTAAGATGTGGATTGGCCTGGAATATTTCTGCAACGATACCGATCCGCTTTGGAAAATGCCGGACGAGGATATTAAGAAATTTGCGGTCGCGGAGATGGAGAAAATTGGCATCCTCAAGGCTTCCGACGTGCTGGACGGCCACGTTGTGCGCGTGCCTAAAACCTATCCCGCATACTTTGGAACCTATGATCGCTTTGACGTGATCCAGAATTTTACGGATAGCTTTGAGAACTTGTTTCTGGTCGGTCGCAATGGGATGCACAAGTACAACAATCAGGATCATTCCATGCTGACAGCAATGGCGGCGGCGGAAAACATTATGAACAACGTCGCCGACAAGTCCAACCTTTGGGCTGTGAACACGGAACAGGAATACCACGAAGAAAAAAAAGCATGAGAGCGGAATCACGCGGGCATCGATGGCAGTGGGCTCTGCTGTTGCTGACATTCTGTCTGCTGGCGCTGCGACTTTGGCACATCCGCGCAGACTTTACCGATTTTCACTTCTATAGTCAGGAGCGCGCCCGCTTCACGGATGAAGGTTTTTACACCAGCGCCGCGCTTCACTACTTCACCCTTGGGCGCGCCTACATTCCTGGAGGCTGGAATCCCGGTGTGTTTATGCCGGTGTGGCCATTGCTGGTGGGCCTGGTGTTTCACTTCACAGGAATCAGTGTGGTCGCTGCGCGTTCGCTGGCCGTGGTGTGCACATGGGTTGGCGTCTTGCTTGCCTATGCCGTGGCGCGCCAATATCGATCGCAAGCTTTCGCCTGCCTCACTGCGTTTCTAATGGCCGCTAGCGCGCTCGGTTTTTTCTACGGACGTCTCGCAATTCTCGAGCCGTCCTTTGTCATGTTTCTTCTGCTCGCGATTTATCTCGCGGGCAAGGTTCATGCGGGCAGTTATGCGATGGCTGCAGTGGTCGGTCTGGTGTTTGTCGCGGCAACCCTGACGAAAACGACCGCACCGTTTCTATTGCCGGCGGTGCTCTATCCAATCTGGGCGAACAACCGCGCTAATCGCGCGGCCGCGTGGCGCATGCTGGCCGTCTCGCTCGCTGTCATCGTGCTTCTGCTGGGCTGCGCCAAAGTGATCTGGCTGCTGCATTATTCTTCCGACTCCAAAATTATCCTTGGATTAAAACCATGGTGGCAGCTGGAACATTCTCCGCTTCGGCTACTACGCTTTTTCTTCCGCGGAACATGGATTGATCCAGTGCTGTTCCCGTTGGCTCTCGCTGGTGTTGTTGCGGCAGCGTGGCGGCTGCGGAGCTGCTGGCACGACACTTTATTTGTGACGGCGGTTCTTTGGGAAGCGGGATATGCCGCATTCATCGCTTTCCACTACGATGGTCCGCCGCGCTATTTCGTTACGCTGATTGCCCCCACAATCTGGCTGGCCCTGATGTTTCTGGAGTGGATGTGGCAGGCGAACAAGCGCGTGGCCCTGGCTGTCAGCGCCTGCGTGGCCGCTTCTGTGCTGTGGAACTTGGCATCGATCGGAGAATATATGCTGCACCCGCGATATAGTCTGGTCGATGCCAGCGTTGCGATCAAACACGTCATCGACGCAGAGCACAAAATGAATCCTATGCAGTCTGAATTGTTGATCGGCCGCGGGGCAGACGAAATTTCATTGCTGAGTGGCGGCTTGGCGGCCATGGACAGTGATGGAGCGATGCCCCTGGCGGAAAAGCTGGATGTCTATCATCCTGGCTGGTTCATGGACTGGACCGGAGCGTCTCCCACGCTGCGAATGGAAACCGTGGCTGCCCACCGGCGCCTGGTAAAGAAGGCTGTCTATCCTGACTTGGATCGCTATCGCCATGCCGGCATCGTGCTGTATCAAATTTTACCGAGAGGTTCGCAATGACAAGCCATCCCTCCGCGTCCAATGGGAGTTCCGTTTCTTCATCGGGGAAGACTTGCCGTTGGAGAGGCGGCGCGTGGTTGATCCCCGTATTCATATCGGCGATCAGCTTGTCCTACGCGTTTCTCGATTGGGAAATCTACCGGCAACGATTTCTTTTGCACCCGGACGGATGGATGCTGTATTTTTCGGGCGGCATTCAAGCGCCGTGGCAATACAGAATCGGTGTTTGGGAAGCGGTACTCTGGCTGCATCAATGGTTTCATCTCAAACCGTATGACGCCCTGACGCTGATTGATGTGGTGTGCCTGGCGTTGTCTTTGTGTTTGATCCTGCGAGTGCTGCGCCATTTTGAAGCCTACAAGACTGCGTCGCTGCCGATGCGATGGCTGGCTACCGCAGGAGTGCTGTTTCTTGCCGAATACTATGTGGTCTGGGGACATTGGTTTCAAACCGAAGACACTATGCCCTCCATCTTGTTTGTCGCGTTGAGCGTGGCGCTGGTCTGTGGAGAGTTGGTCCAGAGCAGGATTCTAGCCTGCGTGCTGCTCGTGTGCCTGGGATGGGTCGAGGGATTTATTCGTGCCGATGTCGCGGTGGTGTTGCACGCCGGATTTTTTCTGGCGGTTGTTTTCGGCAAGAAGACGGTTCCACTGGGAAGGGCATGGCAGGCGGCGACAAGCCTGCTGGCCGCGTTGGCCGCCGGCTGCGTGCAGCTATATCTGATGCGGGTGCGATTTCCCAATGCTCATTACGGAGCAGAAGGTGTGGTCCAGCTGGCGAACAACCTGAAGCCGGAAATGTGGGGCACGATGCTTCTGACACTGCTTCCGTTTGGGATTCTGCTGGCCTTGGTCGTCAGCAAACGCTATCGTCCGGGTGCGGTGACGGCGATGCTTTTGACCAGCTCGTTGCTATATTTTCCGCTGTGGGCGACGGTTGGCTTGCTGGATGAAGTGCGCATCTTTCTTCCGTTCGCGTTCGCGCTGATGCCGGCGACGGTTTGGGCGTTGATCGGCCTGATGCCGCAAGCCAACCGCGAAAATTAAATGTGGCAGCTGGCCGCGCCGCGCTTTTCCAGATATTTCTGGTGATATTCTTCCGCCGGCCAAAAGGTTTCCGCTGGAACGACCTGGGTCACGATGGGTTTCGCATATTTGTGCTCGGCTGTCAGTCGCGCGATGGTCGCAGCCGCGGCTTGCTGCTGTTCCGGGGAGTGATAAAAGATCACCGAGCGGTATTGCGTTCCGAAATCCGGACCCTGCCGATTCAGTTGCGTCGGATTATGCTCCGCGAAAAAAGCATCGAGCAGTTTTTGATAGCTGACGCGCGAAGGATCGAAGGTCACTTGCAGCACCTCGGCATGGCCGGTCTGGTCGGTGCAGACGTCGCGATAACTAGGGTTTTCCAGCGTTCCGCCCTCGTATCCGACGGCTGTTTCCACCACTCCAGGAATGCGGTCGAACGCCGCCTGCACACCCCAGAAACATCCTGCTCCAAATGTCCCCTTTTCCATAGTTCACCCCATGATTCGAGCGAAACCCCCGCTCTCAGCCCAGTATAACGAGCCGTGCCGGTCACTCCAAAGCGCGGCTATCGGGAGCGCGCAGACCCGGTTTTGGTGCGTTTGCGATTTGGGGGCGAATTTTTTGAACTCGGCGGTCGCTGCCCGGATCGTGGCTTTGATTTCGTGCCAGCTGGTTGGCCGCCTTTCGCGGGCGGCGCCAGCTTTGCCGCGCGGTAGAGCGCCTGCACTTCCCGCGCTGTCAATTCCCGCGATTCTCCTGGCGGCAGATCCAGCACCAGCGGGCCATATTCCACGCGCCGGATTTTCTCCACGTGGTGGCCGATCTCCTCAAACATTTTTCGCAGCTGGCGGTTGCGGCCTTCCGTAATCGTGATCTCATACCACGGATTTTCGCCAGCCCGAAACAGCCGAACCGTCGCCGGTGCAGTCCGCACGCGTGCATCGCGTCCTCGATATCCAGGGTTCGATTCAATATCGCCCAGTGGAATGGAAACGCCGCGGCGCAATGCGTTCAAAGCATTCTCGTCAGGGATGCCGCTCACTTTCACCAGGTAGGTCTTGGGCACGTGGGAGGCGGCGCGCGTCAGCGCATTTGCCAGTTCGCCATCGTTCGTCACCAGCAGCAGTCCCTCGCTGTGATAGTCAAGCCGGCCAACCGGAAACATGCGCAGCTTGATGCGCGAAAAAAATTGCATCACCGTTGGACGTCCCTGCGGATCACTGACCGTGGTGACATATTGCTTCGGCTTATTCAGCATGTAGTAGCGGTATTCATCTGCTGGACGGATTAATTTTCCGTCGACTCGGATGTGATCGTGCACGGGGTCCGCCTTGCTACCCAGTTCGGTGACGAGCTGACCATTGACCTGCACGCGGCCCTGAAGGATGAACTCTTCTGCTTTGCGGCGGGACGCAATGCCGGCGCTGGCAAGAATCTTTTGCAGACGTTCCACTTTGCCGGCCGGACGCACGGCTTTTTCATCCTCAGGCTCGGTGAGGACCGACGTGTCCGTCTCTTTTGTGCGCTTCATGGCTCCAGTCCAGACGATTCTCCTGAAGCTTCTACAGTGGGTCTCTCTTCTGTAACTGTTTCTGTGACAGAAGGCTCGCTAGTTTCCACATCTGTATCCGTGACTGTTGCGGACTCGGAGGACATGGCGTCCAGATCGCTCGCGTCGGACTCGGCCATGTCCGCTGCCATCTTTTCGAATTCTTCCATGCTGGGCAATTCACTTACGTCTTTCAGGCCGAAGCGCAGCAGAAATTCCTTTGTGGTCTTGTACAGGATGGGACGCCCAATCACCTGCTTGCGGCCTGCCGTCGTGATCAGTTTCCGGCTCATCAATCCGCCCAGCACGCCGGAGGTGTCCACGCCGCGAATCTCGCTGATTTCCGGTGCCGTCACCGGTTGCTTGTAGGCGATGACAGCCAGCGTTTCCAGGGCCTGCAGCGATAGCTTCATCTGCGGCTTGAGGCTTTTTACAAAGGAACGCACGGCGTCATGGTATTCCGCTTTGGTGGCCATGCGGTAGCCGCCGGCAATTTCGCGAATCTCCATGCCGCGCTCGCCGTTGGCATATTCCGCGATGAGTTCGTCGACAATTGGCTGTAATGCCTGCTTGGCTTCACGCTCTCGCAGGCGAGCGCGCTTGCGCGCTTCCGCATCTTCCATCGGCAGCGCAGGTTGCTCGCCAGCGCTAGCGCTTTGCTCCGACGTTGCCGGTGTGGCATCCGCCGAAGCCTCTTCCGTCTGCGTTCCCTCGACCGCCTCACTGGCGGTCGCTTCACCATTCTCCGGCTGCGTCACCTCGAAAGGCAGACCGGACGTGGACTTGGCTGCAAGGGCCTCATCGGCAAAGATGGAGGCCAGTTGCGCCAGCGTAATCGGCTCTTCGGCCGCATAGATCACTGCTTCGATTTTGGCTTTTAAGCTCATTGGTTTTCAGGAATCTCTAGCATACCAATCGTGCACCCTCGATCGGCTTTATCGCCAGTCGTCACGGCCTTCCACCATGGTCGACTCAAAATTATCGTGCTTCTTGACGTAGATTTCTCCAAAGCTACTCGTCTGCCGCAGCAGGATCGCCTGCAGCCGAACCAGCTCCAGCAGCGCGAGAAAGGTGCAGATCAGCGCCCGTTCCGACTGTACATGCTGCAGCAACCGTCGCAACCCAACAGGTCGATCTTCCATCACTAGCCGCCGCCGCACGTAGTCGATCATCTGCGCCACTGTGACCGTCTCCTCGTCCACGTTCAATACGGGCCGCTGCCGCGCGCGATCGAGGATATCGCGGAACACGCGGACCAGATCGACGGTATCGGCGGCAATCTCCGGTTCCGCGCCCTCATCGTCTAAGAATTCGCGGATGGCCGGGTTCGTCCAAGACGATTCTTCCAGCATTTGTTTCTGCAACAGCATCTGGGCGGCGTTTTTAAAGCGTTGATGCTCCAGCAGACGCTCCACCAGCTCCCGCCGCGGATCTTCATCGGCCGCGTCGGTGGTGCCATCGTCTTTGCGCGGCAGCAGCATCTTGCTCTTGATGTGAATCAGCAACGACGCCATGTAAATAAATTCGCCAGCGCCGTCGATGTCCGACTGCTTCAGGTTTTCAATGTAGGCCAGAAACTGTCCGGTAATCTTGGCGATGGGAATGTCGTAGATGTCGATGTCCTGCTTGCGGATCAGGTCCAGCAGCAAGTCGAGCGGACCGTCGTACACCTGGCCGACCGTCACGCCGTAGGGGAAGGTATTGGCCTCTTCCTGCGCCGCTTTTTTCTCGGCAGCGCGTTCTGCAGCCCTGGCCGCGGCTTCGGCGGCTTTGTCCTTGTGCTCCGGGGCGAACGGTGGATTGGCCGGCAAATGCAGTTGTTCGGGTGACGCTGCAGCCACGCTCTCCGCATCCGTCACGACCTCCTTCGCCGTGTCATTCACGCGTGCAGCGTCGTCCCGGGATTGAGAGGAATCCATCATCGTGTTGCGCCTGCGGGGGTGGTTTCAGTCTGTGGCAGATGCATCGCATCGCGAACCTGCTGCATGGTCTGGTCTGCACGGGCGCGCGCCCTCGCAGACCCATCGCGAAGAATCTCCCACACCTGGTCCGGCTTGGCTTCAAACGCGCGCCGCCGTTCCTGGATCGGAGCCAGTTCGGCAACCACTGCGTCAGCGAGCCAGCTTTTGCATTCAATGCAGCCGATACCCGCTGTGGTGCAGCCTTCCCGCACCTTCTGCTGCGTCTCTGCCGACGAAAAAATCTTGTGCAGGTCGAACACTGGGCACACATCCGGATTGCCGGGATCGCTGCGGCGAATACGCGCCGGATCTGTGACCATGGTCTTCAGCTTCTGGCGAATCACCGGCTCCGGATCGGCCATCTGAATGGTGTTGCCGTAGCTCTTCGACATCTTGCGGCCATCGGTGCCCGGCAGCTTTGGCGACGGCGTCAGCAGGGCTTGCGGCTCAGGTAGCACCAGCGGTTTTTCCGGATAGAAAAAATTAAATCGCCGCGCCACTTCTCGCGTCAGTTCCACATGCGCCACCTGGTCCTGGCCGACGGGCACCAGGTCTGCTTGGTAGATCAAAATATCTGCCGACTGCAGCAGCGGATAGCCGAGAAATCCATAGGTGCTCAGATCTTTGCCGCCGGCCGCAACGTCACCGATTTGCTGCTGCTGTTCCTTGTAGCTCGGCACCCGTTCCAGCCAGCCCAACGGCGTAATCATGGAGAACAGCAGATGCAATTCCGCGTGCTGCGGCACCCAGGATTGCACAAACAGCGTCGCCCGATCCGGATCGAGCCCTGCTCCTAACCAGTCCAGCGCGACGTCGAGCGTGTTCTGTTTTACGTTCGCGGTGTCGGCGTAGTCGGTGGTCAGGGCATGCCAGTCGGCAATAAAGAAATAACATTCATACTCGCGCTGCAGCCGCACCCAGTTGTAGAGCGCACCCATGTAGTTGCCCAGGTGCAGCTTGCCTGTGGGACGCATGCCGCTCAGCACGCGCTTGGGTAGGGCGCTGCCATGCTCAACGGCCTTCGATTGGATAGATTCGGTCATGATCTCGGAATGTGTCGATTGCCTTTGCTAATGCTTCAATCGTATCGAAAGTATAGGGCAGCAGGACAAAGATAGGCAGCGTGCCACGCGCGGAATGCTACATGCCAAGCAGGATGTGGTTGAACACGCTCATCAGCGGACTGACGACCAAGTTGATGAGACCACCGCCAAATAGAAAAAATAAGATCAGGCCTATGACCCCGATCGAATCGTAGGCTCGCAGCCAGTTGTAGGGCAGCATGTGGCGCAGAACATGGCTGCCGTCGAGCGGCGGCAACGGGATCAGATTAAAGGCCATCAGGACCAGGTTGATCAGCACCGCATAGTACAGCAGCAGCGTCAGCGGAAACAGGATCGGGCTGCCATGCATCACGTTGGGGTCGACCATGCCCATCTGCGCGGCCATCATGGCCGAAATGATCGTGCCCGCGCTCACAAACTTCAGCACCACCAGAATCAGCGTGGCTACAATCGCGGTTAGCAGGTTGCTGACTGGGCCGGCCAGCGTGGTCAGAATGTCATCTCGCTTGATGTTCTTAAAGTTGCGGGTCGTCACCGGCGTCGGCTTCGCCCAGCCAATCAAAAATGGAAACCGGAAGAACACGCATATCAGCGGTATCAGGATGGTGCCGAAGGGATCGATGTGCTTGATGGGGTTCAGGGTCACCCGGCCCAGCATGCGAGCCGTCGGATCGCCCAGACGCCACGCCATCCAGGCATGGGAGGCCTCGTGCAGGCTGATGGCAAACAGCAGCACCACAATTTGAAAGAGGATCAGGACTGCGTGTAGATTCATGCGCTGATGCCGATGGTATAGCAAAACCGGGAGGGGTGTATTCCGGAGCCGAACCGCTCGAGCTGACGCGACCCCCAGGGAGCGGCGCCCCTGAATGAAACCGCATAGGACCGAGTTGCCCGGGTTTTGCTCTAGCATGCAGACGTTCGCTGGCCGAGGTCGCAGACTGCACCACCTCACCCAGTTCCACGCAACCCGTCTTCGATGCGATCTTCACGGCTCTATTCGGCGGCCTTCGCAGCCAGATCGATCACGTGCCCGCTTGAGTCGTACCGCGCATAATCCATGATCCGGGTTCCCGCCGGAACCACCAGTTCCTGCCGATCGTCCAGCACAGAAAATTTATGGATGGTGCAATTGTCCTCAATCGTCAGGTTGTAGCCAAAGGTAAATTCCACGCCGCGAAAAATTCGCACATGCTTGCCCAGGTGCTTGAAAATGTGATGGCCCAGCATGCAGCGAAAGCGCGAACCCAGCCAAACATTCAGTCCAACCGGGGAGCGGTCGAACATCTGCCAGAACCAGATCAGAGGCTTCACCTCGGCGTACTTCTCCGGGTTCACGTCGGGGTAGTATTCCGGGCGCAGCGTTGCATTGCGCGGGTCCAGCGTCAACTGCAGCACGTTAAACGGCAACTCCGTCACCAGCGTGAAATTCAGCTTGCCGCCATGCGGACGCCCCAGGTAGAGCTGGTGCAACTCATCCCGAACAATCTCGCTGCGGATTTCCGGCTTGTGATGGCGGGTAAATTCCGCGTCCAAATGCGCCAGCCAACGCACATAGGCGGATTCCGCTTCGGGCAATGGCTTCAGTTCGCGTTCCTGTTCCTCAGGCATGCTTCGACTCCTAAGAAAAGGTTAGCAGCAGCCGGAGCGATAGGGATTTACTGGATCGCGAAGACCGCGTAGACCGTGGCGGAGCGCTCCACTTTGCGCGGGCTGATCGCAAGCGGGGAGGATGCAGCTTCAGCCTGCGGTGCAGCAGCCATGGCGCGCATCATGATGGGGCGAGGGCCTTCCGGGGCCTGATTACTGGCGTAGATTAATTCGCCCAGTTGAATGCCCAGTCCCTGCGCCATCTGCGAAGCAATCGCTCGCGCACGGGAGAGCGCATTTCCGGCGGCCTTGGCTTCCAGTGCCTTTTCGTCCGCCACCGTCCAGTCGATTTGCCCGCTGCTGTTGGCGCCGGCGTTGACTGCGGTGTTGAGCACGCTGGCGGCATCGTCGGCCTTGGTCTGCACGGTCCAGCTTTGGCGCACCTGGAATCGCCGCGCTGCCTGCTCTGCAGGAGGTAATTTTTCCAGCTCATACTGCTGTGTTTCCGCCACGCTTTGCGACTCGCTCTGGATGTCCGTCTTGGCGATGCCTTTGGCCGTCAGCGCGCCGATGATGGCGTTCGAGGTCTTCGAGCCCTTGGCGTAGGCCGCCTCCGCATCCGGCGCGTACGCAACGAAACCAACATGAACCGTCGCCGTATCGGCCAAGGCGCTGGCTGTGTCCGTCGCTGTAATGGCGATGGTGCGGTTGTCTTTGTTGATCTGAATCTGCTGTGCGGAAACGGTCGCGACGAACAGTCCACAAACTGTGGCGGTCAACAAACAACGTGATTTAGTCGGAAGAAATTTCATGCAATCCTCCTCGGATTCAAATGCGTCGCATTCTGGTTAGACACCGGCAACGGTTCGATCAGGCCGGTTTGTCTTGAAAATTATTGCGCCTGCTTCCCAAATTCCACTAATGTTGCCAGCGTTTTCGATGCGGCTCCAGAATCGATGGCCACGGCGGCGCGCTCGATTCCACTGCGAATCTCCTGCGCCATTCCCGCTGTAACCAACGTTGCCGCGGCATTCACCAGGACAATATCGCGGCGTGGTCCTTTTTCTCCCGCAAAAATTGCCCGCAGGATCGCCGCATTTTCGGCGGCATCACCGCCTTGCAGCGCCGATAGCGGGGCTGGTTCCATGCCGGCATCTTCTGGCGAGAACTTCCAGAGCCGAAACGCGCCATGCTTCACCTCGGCGATTTCCGTCTCTCCGCTCAGCGTGATTTCATCGAGGCCATCCGACCCGTGCACGACAAAACCATGTCGCACACACAGTTTCACCATCGCTTCCGCCATCAGCGGAACAAGATCGGCGGCATAGACTCCCAGGATTTGCGCCGGAGCCAAGGCCGGATTGGTCAGGGGCCCCAGGATATTGAACACCGTGCGCCTTCCCAAGGACCGCCGGATCGGCTGCACGCGCCGCATCGCGGGATGCATCAGCGGTGCGAATAGAAACACAAATCCCGTGGCGCGCAGGCACTCTACCGATTGTTCCGGCGTCAATGAGGTTGGTACTCCCAGCGCATCCAGCACATCCGCTGAGCCGGAACGACTGGTCAAGCTGCGATTGCCGTGCTTGGCGATCTTCGCTCCCGCGGCTGCTGCCACCAGCGCCACTGCGGTTGAGATGTTGAACGTCCCGCTGCCATCGCCGCCGGTGCCGCAGGTATCCACCAGCGTCGCGCGTTCTTTGTCCGTAAACGGCAGGGTGACGGCAGCGGCACGCATGGCATCGACGAAACCGGCCAACTCATCGGCGGTCACTGGACGCGCCGCCAGCGCGACCAGTACGGCCTCAATCTGCATGTTGGGTAGTTCGTTGCGCGTGTCTTCCAGGATGGTCTGCATCGTCGCACGAGCCTGCTCTCGGCTCAGCGTCGCATGCCCTTCGTTCAAAATCGACAATGTTCGGATCAGATCTGTCATTGAAAACACGCGTTCGTAACCGGAGACGCAGCTGCCGTGGTTTGCTCCACTCCCGCTCGTCCGATAGTATCGAAGGTTCGCTGTCTTTTGCTTTCTCTTGTGCGCGGCATACGACTCGCCGTGCCATCTGGTCAGCGGCGCACCGTTACAATTAGAGACAATCCTTATGAAAATTCACGAGTATCAGGCAAAAGACATTCTTGCGAAATATGGGGTCGCCGTGCCCCGCGGAGAAGTAGCCAACACGGTGGAAGAGGCCGTGGACGTGGCCAAAAAACTGTTCGCTGCGGGGGCCCATGGCGTCGTCGTCAAGGCCCAGATTCACGCCGGAGGTCGGGGTAAAGGCGGCGGCGTGAAAGTGGCAAAAAACCTTGCCGAAGCCGAGGAATACGCCAAGAAAATCCTTGGCATGCAGCTAGTTACCCATCAGACCGGTCCCGAAGGCCAGAAGGTCAAGCGGCTACTGATCGAGGAAACCGCGGCCATCGACCGCGAACTGTACCTGGGAATGGTGCTGGATCGCGCCGCCGCCAAAATGGTCTTTATGGCCTCCAAATCTGGCGGAATGGAGATCGAAGAAGTTGCGGCGAAAACTCCCGAAGCCATCTACAAAGAACACATCGATCCCGCCGTCGGCTTTCAGCCGTACCAGGCGCGCAAGCTGGCGTTTTCGCTTGGACTGAAGCCAACCCAGATTAACCCGGCCGTGCACTTTATGTCCGGTCTCTACAAAGCATGTGTTGAAACCGACGCATCGCTGATGGAAATCAATCCCTTCATCACCACCAAGGACGACAAGCTGTTTGCGCTCGATTGCAAAATGAACTTCGACGACAATGCCATGTTTCGGCATAAGGAATTGAAGGAGCTGCGCGACACCAACGAGGAAGATCCGCTTGAAGTGGAAGCCTCGAAGTTCGCGCTGAATTACATTCGCCTCGACGGCAACATTGCCTGCATGGTGAACGGCGCCGGCCTGGCCATGGCGACCATGGACATCATCCAGTACGCCGGCGGCTCTCCTGCAAATTTTCTCGACGTGGGCGGCGGCGCGAATCAGGAGCAGATTGAAAATGCCTTTCGCATTCTGCTGTCCGACAAGAACGTCAAGGCAGTGTTCATCAACATTTTTGGCGGCATCCTGCGCGTCGACACGCTGGCCCGCGGCGTGGTAGAAGCAGCCAGAAAAATGAATGTGCAGGTGCCGGTGATCCTGCGCCTGGAAGGTACGAACGTGGAAGAAGGGCGCCAGATTCTGAAGGAGTCGGGGCTGAATTTCATCATTGGCCAAACCATGAAGGACGCAGCCGAAAAAGCGGTTGCCGCAGCGAAGGGGAGCAAATAAATGTCAGTCTTAGTCGATAAAAAAACTCGCCTGATCGTGCAGGGAATTACCGGTCGCGAAGGCACCTTCCACGCTAAGGGCTGCGCCGAATATGGCACCAAAGTTGTCGGTGGCGTGACGCCCGGCAAAGGTGGAACCACGCATGAGGGCTGGCCGGTCTTCGATACCGTGGAGCAGGCCGTCAACAAAACCGGCGCCAACGCCACGGTGATTTTTGTGCCCCCGCCGTTTGCCGCGGACGCGATTCTGGAAGCTGAGGATGCCGGCATTCCACTGATCGTCTGCATTACAGAGGGCATTCCGACGCTTGACATGGTGCGCGTCTGGGAGAAGCTGAAGCACTCTACCTCGCGGCTGATCGGACCCAATTGTCCCGGAATCATTTCGCCGGGAAAATGCAAAATCGGCATTATGCCGGGTCGCATTCACATGGAAGGGAATGTGGGCATCGTTTCCCGCTCCGGCACGCTGACGTATGAGGCCGTCTACCAGCTCACGCAGCGCGGCATCGGTCAGTCGACGGCGATCGGGATCGGCGGCGATCCGATCATCGGCACCACGCACGTCGATGGGCTTCGCCTGCTGAACGACGATCCCGACACAGAAGCCATTATTATGATTGGCGAAATTGGCGGAACGGCCGAGGAAGCTGCCGCTGACTACGTCAAAGCGCACGTCAGGAAGCCCGTGGTCGGCTTCATCGCCGGCCAGACAGCACCGCCGGGTCGACGCATGGGTCATGCAGGAGCGATTATTTCCGGCGGGCAGGGAACCGCGGCAGATAAGATGAAGGCGCTTGAGGCGGCCGGCATCCACGTCGTCAAGTCGCCCGCGCTGATTGGCGAAACGCTGGCCCAGGTCATCGGCAAAGCTTAGCGAAATTTAGAATCTTTAACACCTCAAGGAGAGTTTTCATTGCAACGTACGTTTAGCATCATCAAGCCGGATGCGGTCCGCAAAGGCCAGACCGGCGCCGTCCTCGCCATGATTGAGGCTGCAGGCTTCCACCTGGTCGCCATCAAGCGCCTGTCGATCAGCAAACAGCAAGCTGCAGGATTTTATGCAGTCCATGCCCAGCGTCCCTTCTTCAACTCGTTGACGGACTTTATGTCTTCCGGCCCCATCTTCGTGATGGTGCTGGAAAAAGACAATGCCATTGCCGACCTGCGCAAACTGATGGGCGCTACCAACCCCGCCAACGCCGAAGAAGGCACCATCCGCAAGAAGTTTGCCGGCAGCATTGAAGAAAATACGATCCACGGTTCCGATGGGGAAGAGACTGCGGCCTTCGAAATTGGCTACTTCTTCGCAGGCTACGAACTGGCATAAAACCCTGACACAATCGATCATGCAAATCTGCCTCTGTTGAATGAAAGGCAGATTTGCATGTGTGCTTATTTCAAACGAAGCCTGGGCTGCAGCTGCCACGCGCGGCTCTGCGCAGTTTTGCGCTTCGATGCCGTTGATTATGTTTTTGGGGGGAGAGGGAAAGCGGAAGGAATTGAGACTGGAGATAGGGGGGAGGGCCTAAATTCCAATCCGCTTCTGATTCAGATAGTGATTCTTAGACGATATTGGTGTCAAAGTACCGAAGGAGCAGCCCTTTAGTCACTTATGGAACGGGTTGTGTAAATGCCAATGTTTACTGCCGGATGGCGTCGCTCCACCGGAGGTATCCAGGTGGCCCAGCCGGAAAATCGGACCCACGGAAAATCCAAAATTCTGCTGCGCCGTGCCGCCGTAGCGAGTGATCAACAACTCCGGCTGCATGCGAAATGCGATGCGCGGACTGTAGTTGTAATCGAAGGTGCCGCCGATGGCGCTGCTGAAGGTCCACTGCGTCGCGAACAATCCAATGGTCTGCGGATTCAGACCGTGCAGCGTCGCGGCGTCGAAGATTCCGTACGCGTTGCCGAACATTGCATGGAAGGTGCCCGATGCCTTGGCGCGGCGAAACACGCGATATTCGGGTCCGGCCATGAAGTAGTACTGCATGATGCGCGGACCGGTGATGGTTCGATTGTTATTGCAGGTCGTCGAAAATGGCGTGCAATCCGGTGGTTGACCGGCGCCCGCGGTGTTCGGGAAAACGCCCGAGGTTCCAATATACTGGCGCGCATCTGCCAGCAGGCCCCAGTGCCATCCTAGCCAGTAGGTCGCGCCTGCTTCCCAACCGCCCATGTTTGATCGCTGCAGCAACGCCGGTCCGGCCAGAAAATTTGTGTACGTGGCGGCGCCATAGAGATCCCAACGATGGTTGTAATAAACGTCCGGACCGGAAGGCGGTGGTGGCGGGATGTAGTTTCCCGTGCTCACGTTGTGGTTCTGCGGATTATTAATCGTCGGAGTGGCGCCGTTACTGTTGTTGGTGTCGCTGCTGCTGCTGGACTGCGACTGCGCTAGCCCTAGCATGGATGTTGCCATGAAAACAGCGCACAAATACACTCCCAGCTTCAGGCGGCGGCGAGCCACCTGAGGAGGAAGAAAGCAAAACAGATTCATCCTGATCTCCAGCATTTAGTGTATCGGAACCGTTGGGTTTCGTCTGGCGCGGACGGCCAGGGGGCAAATTCTTCAGGGAGCAATCGGCTGCCGCTCCCGCTGGCGCAAAACTGCTGCCGCCGTTTCCAGGTCAGCTTCGGTGTCGACCCCGATGGTGTCATGCTCCACCGGTTCGACGTGGATGGGGATTCCATTTTCGAGCAAGCGCAATTGCTCCAGCCGCTCGACCGCCTCTAACTGGCTGCTCGGTAGACTGGGGAAGCGATCGAGGATGGGTTTCCGGTACGCGTACAGGCCCAGGTGTTTCCAGTACTGAATGCTGCCGCCCGCCTTTCCGTCGCGATCAAAGGGAATTGTCGCCCGCGAAAAATACAGCGCCCTGCCATTGGCATCGACGACGACCTTCACCACGTTGGGATTGCCGATGTCCTCGGTTGGGCAGCGCGTTCGCAGGGTGGAAACATCGACGTCGGCGCGCTGGAAGGGGAGTAGCAGCGCGTGAAAATGTTCTGGCCGCAGCAGCGGTTCGTCTCCCTGTATGTTGACGAAAATATCGCTCGCCTGGTCCCGGCTGTCTTGCTGCGCGAGTTGTTGCGCGACCGCGTGAACGCGATCGGTTCCGCTGGCCAGATCGGAAGATGTCATCCGGCACTCCCAACCCTGCGCCCGGCAAAGGTCAGCGACTTCTTTCGCATCCGTCGCGACGATCAAGCGATCGAAAACCTTCGCGCTCGATGCAGCCTGGTAGACCCACGCGAGCATCGGCTTGCCTGCGATGTTTCGCAGAATCTTGCGCGGCAATCGCGTCGAAGCCAGGCGCGCTGGGATGACGCCAATCATTTGCGCGACGGGCAAATTGGAGGATGTGGGCATGCAAATCTGAGTCTAAAGCAAAATCTTTCTACCCAGGATGGACGCGCTTTGCACGCGCGCCTTAAAGCCTCACTGCGGCGCGATCGTGACTCGCGATTCTCCGTTCTGCAGCAAAATGCGGTGCGGTTTGCCGTGGATTGGCAGATTCGCTAGCTCAACAGCTTCGCCATATCCGGGGCCAGTCTTCGGCACGCCATGGTCATCGATGTCGACCATCGACTCCAACCCAACCAGGCACATCAGCGCGCCCCACGTGTAGTTGCGATTGCCGCCGACACTTCCGTCGATGCTGAGAAAGTTCTCTCCGCAATCTCCATTCGCCAGCCAGTTATCCATAAAAAGATGCACGCTCTTTTGCGCGAAGGCGGCCTGCAGCTCCGGCGACGCATAGCGCTTCACGCCTTGAAACACCAGGTAATTCACTGGTCCCCAGATGGTTCCATGCCAATACGTTTGCCCCAGAAACAACGGGTCTCGCCGTGAAACCGTCGGCAAAATCCATTCTCCCCAGAACTGCTCGGGATCGGTCATCACCGCGAGCGTCTTCTTCGCACGCGCCGTATCCGCTGCGCCACTGATCAGCGGATAGAAATTGGCCGGCGTAATGCGCGTCAGAAAATCTCCGGGAGTGCCATCGTCCTTGTCCCAGAAGCGGCTGCAATAGAGCCCCAGCGACTCATTCCACAACTTTGCATTGATGCGGGCATTCATGTCCGCTGCGTCCTGATGATAGCGTTTCGCGTCGTCCGGTTTGCCGATCGCGTCGGCAATCAGCGCCAGGTGATGCGCATCCATCGCCCATAACGAACACAAATCCACTGCATAGCAGTTCATGGTGTGGCCCACCATCTTGACACCCGCGACGCCTTCGAATTGCGGGGTGTCGTCCCACCCGGTTTCATCCTGCGCGGCAAACATTTCACCGGTGCTGCTGCCCCATTGCAGCAGCCCGTCGTTCTTTGCGTTGCGCTCCTTCAGCCACCAACTATGCCACAGCGTCAGCTTGGGATAGACCTCGCGCAGAAAATCAAGATCCGGCCAGTATTGATGCATCTTCCAAACACACAGCGAACCCACCGGCGGCTGCGAACGGTCGCGGCTGATGCCGCCATCATTCCAATGCGCGAAGTTAGGAACCAGGCCTTCGGGGCTCTGATAGGAAAGGATGGCGCGGACCGTGTCGCGTCCCATTTCCGGATTGTCCAGGCTGGCCAACAGGCCGCTGAAAAAGCTATCCCAGCAAAAATACGGGCAGGCGTTCGGCCCCTGAACGCCGAAGGTGCGAGAAACGCTGATTGCGACCCGGTTGTTGTCGTTCGAATAGATTCTGGAGTTGGTCAGATTGTCCGCAATCGCGCCGAGGATATCGCCCGACGGGCCTTTCGCTTTCGGCCGGTGGTCTTCATAGCTTTTCTCCGCCACGGTGAGATGAGCATCGATTCCGTCGAACGCGGGCAGCTCTCCAAATCCAGCGACAAGGTACGTTGGTTTGCCCGGACCCTCAAGAGCCACCGTGAACTGCGTTGCATCGGCCGATTTCACCGCGGGACTGGTTTCCAATCGCCACGTCACCGTCTTTCCCGCGGGAAGCGTTGCCATTCCCTTCACGCCATCGCCTTCAGCGGAGAATTCACTGCTGAATCCCGGCCAGTTTTCGTTGAGGCTGAAACTCATCTCCCCAGGGTCGGACGCAACCAGGCGTCCGACAATTCCATCGCCGACGCGCGACCATTGGAATTCCACTCGGCGCAGGTGAGCGGATGCCTTTTCCGGCGTAAAGATCATTTTGTGAAAGGAATCATCCGGCGCGCCGGTCCCGGCGTTGTGCGAGCCGCCGGGGTTGATGACGAATGCCGCTGCATTCTTCCAAATGAACGCGATGCCATTCGGAGCCTGGTAGTAAAAATTGCCGATGCGCGTGGCGGTTGGGGCCGAATCCGCCGGTCCTCCCGCCAACCGGCCGAACCCGCCGATCGCGGCATGCAAGCGTTGCCACGACGCCAGGCAAACAGCGGATGCTCCTGCCATAAAGCTTCTGCGAGATACCATGACCGATCCTCGATGGAAATGTGGTTGCGCCGCTTTGCCGCCGCCCTTCCAAATGCTACCCTGTTAGTTGCGTGCCCGGTTCGTTCGCAATGTCGTCTATGCAGATGTTCGCAAGTGGCTTGCCGGCTGTTGGGAGATCAAATGGCATTGCAGCGGGCCCAGGGATGATGAATTCGCGGCCTCGGTAGAACTCCACTCCAAATTGGCGGCGTAGCTCAGATGGTTAGAGCGACGGACTCATAACCCGTAGGTCAGTGGTTCGATTCCACTCGCCGCCACCACACAAAACCGCAATCATCTCCGTCCGTGACCAAACTCTTCTCCGGTTTAAGATGGGGACTACGATGCTGCCTACACCCAACACGCTTTTGCTGCTGGTCGACGGATCGTCCCAGCGTGAGGCAGTCATGGCTCACTCTCCTTTTACGATTGGACGTTCCCCTGATCGCGACCTCGTGCTGCCTTATCCCTATATCTCTCGCAATG
>Ga0335075_10003004_pt1 | contig 26935 bp, 21 predicted proteins | sample Lox_Sample_24_FD_206723 | JGI IMG/M metagenome (GOLD analysis project Ga0335075, IMG submission 206723) | Soil microbial communities from Loxahatchee National Wildlife Refuge, Florida, United States - Lox_Sample_2.4 | ecosystem: Environmental > Terrestrial > Soil > Wetlands | place: USA...
GAAGGCGGCGGAATCGTCATCCGGGCGCAGCATCAGCTCCAGCCGGAAGCGAGGCCCGGCGATCGGCGTCAGCGTCAAGGGGTTGCGGATCGCTCCCTGGATGAAGGCATCGCGGCCAGTGAGGCCAGGGAGGTTGTCCTTGGCGACGAACGGAGCGATGTCGATGATCAGTGAGCGGTGGGTCGCCTTGTGATCGATCTGCGTGCAGCCCATGACCTCGCGCACGCTCGAGTTGGCGCCGTCGCACCCCACCACGAACGACGCCCTGATCCGGCGGTCCTGGGCGGTGGCGATTTCGCGGACGTTCACCAGCACGCTGTCGCCCGCGTCCTTCAGCGTGGTGACCTCCCAGCCGAAGTACGTGCTGGCCTTGGCGTAGTTGTAGGCGTAGCCGCGTAGTACAGCCTCGAAGTCAGGCTGGTGGAACATGTAGTCCGACTGCCACCCCTGCTCGGTGCGGCCCCGGTTCATGTTCATCTGCATCACGATGCGCCACTTGTCGTCGTAGTGGCGGTAGATGCCCACCGGCGAAAAGTCCTTCTCAAGGTGCCGCACACCGAGTGTCTGGAACGCTCTCATCGTTTCGTCGTCGACATGAGTCGCACGCGGACGGGCCATCGGCATCCGCCCCCGGTCGATGATGGCGAACCGGAGGCCCTCCAGTTCCAGGAGGCGCCCGAGCGCCAGACCGGTTGTCCCGCAACCGATTACGACGACATCGACATCGTCGTCGACTGTGCTGTTCATAGCACCCTCACTCTTCAGCTCAGGCTGAACTTGTTGGTGAGCAAGTTGAGGCTGACCTGGACGTTTCCTTCGTTCAGCTGCCAGCCGTGCACGGTGTTCACGCGGAGGCCCGCACGGTGGAACGGCTCTGTGTCGGAGATGGCCACCGCCGCTGCCAGGGACGGTGCCCTGATGATGGCGACGCCGCTGCCGTCCCACTGCTCGCCGTCGGCGTTGGCGCCGGACAGGAACAAGACACCGCTCTTCTCCCGCTCCTTGAGCCAGAGGATGTGCTCCTGGATATGGGGCCCCAGGTATTCCAGCGGCGAGTCCACGCGCTTGCGCATTTCCATCCGCACCATGTACAGCTGCACCCGGCGCAGGTTTTGCACGTGCTCGTCAACGTCGGGAAGGCTTCCGTTTCCACTAGTTGCCATCTCTGATCCTCCTTGTCGCATTGCGACTGGTTCGTAAACATCGACATGGGTTTTCACTGTCTTGTTGGCGACTGCCGCCAGGATGGGGGCGCCGCCGGTCTCTGCCACGGTCACGAAGAGCCGTCCGGCCGGGTCGAGGCAGCACGCGATCGGGTAGCCAGCACCGGCGCCGATCGTCTGCACCGGCTGCCCGGATCGGTCAATGAGGACAACCGAGCCGGCGGTGAGCGTGCAGACCCAGACGCCGTGCGCGGCGGCGCAGATCCCGTCGGGTCGCGCGTCGGGATGCACAACCGCGGCGAGGTCGGCGAACAGCCTCCGGTCGGTGAGCTGTCCGCCGGCGCCGATGGTGAAGGCGGTCAGACGCTGTGCCCAGGTTTCCGCGACGACAAGGGTGCGGCCGTCGTCGATGATCGCCAGCCCGTTCGGGAACTCGACGTCCTCTGCCGCCACCGTCGCCCGCCGGTCCGGCGTGACGTAGATCAAGCGGCCCGGCCGGGGCTGTTCACCGAGGTGGAGGGCGTAGCCGACATCGTCAACGTAGAGACCGCCGTACCGGTCGCCGACCATGTCGCCCAGGGGTCCCGCGGCGACGGCGGACAGGTCGGCGTACGCACCGAAGCCGGCTCCGTCCCAGAGCCCGACTCTCTTTTCGCGCATGACCGCGCCGACCAGGCGGCCGCCGGGAAGGAACCACAGTCCATTCGACTGCGCGGCCAACGGCGTGAAGGCCCACGTGCCGCCGCTGTCCGTCCAGATCCCGCCTTTTTGGGGGTCAGAGACCCACAGCGCCCCGTCATTCCACCGGGGACCTTCACCCAAGGTCAGTCCGCCCCTGTACTCAGCCGGTGCCACTGTGGGCTCCGGTCATGTGGGCGGCGAGGTCTTCCGGGTCGATGAAGGACGGCGGAGGCGGCGGGCCCCAGCTGTACATGGCCTTGTCGTCTTCCCAGACGCGGGGGGACCACAGCGCGTCGTCGACGATGCAGTCGAGGTCGGAGTAGTACTCAGAGAACGTCCCGGCGGGGTCCCTCAGGTACCAGAAGAAATTGGAACCGATGAAGTGGCGTCCCAGCCCCCAGGCGTGGCGTTCTGGATGGCCCTCGAGCATCGCCATCGCGCCTCGCCCGATGTCGTCGATGTCCTCGACCTGCCAGGCGGTGTGGTGGAGGAAGTTGACCGGCGCCCGCTGGACCAGCACGTTGTGGTGGTCGGTCGAGCACCGCATGAACGCCGCCATGTCACGGACCTGGTCAGACACTCGCAACCCGAACCCGTCGGTGAAAAACCGCTGCGAAGCGGCCTGGTCGGTGGACCCGATCACGACGTGGCCGATTTTGCGGGGCCGCACCGCGCCTTCGCGCAGGATCCCAGGCGCGCGGGCGTCCGGCCGCCTGATAGACCCTGGCTGGTTATACCCGGCTTCCGGTGACGGCTGCTGGACCAGCCGCCTGGTCACCGTGGCCGTGACTTGCACGCCGGTGACCGGTTCGATGGCCGTCACCGAGTCGCCGGACAGGCGGGAAACGGCGACGTCGATGCGTCGGAGTTGGCCGGCGATGCGGCCGATGTCGTCTGGATCGTCGACGCCGATCTCCATCCGCAGCAGCCGTCGGCGCGGCGCCGACACCAGGCGGAGCTGCCTGCCGACGTCGGTCGTCGATAGCCAGCCGTCGTCCTCGCCGGTGAGCCCGAAGTCCTCGTAGTAGCCGCGGACGGCCTCGACGTCGGGCACTCCGATCGTCAGCGAGTTCAAGTTGTGAAGAGACATGAACCGCCCTTTCAAGAGCTGTCAGGTGGTCTGCGAGACGTGCCGCGGACCTTCGGCGAAGGTGTTGCGAAGGCGGCCGACGCCGGAGATCCAGGTCTCCAGGACGTCGCCGGGCGCGAGGTAACGCCGCGGTGACCGGGCATGGCCGACGCCGGACGGCGTGCCGGTGAAGATGATGTCGCCAGGGATCAGTGGAAGGATCGCCGACAGCCGCTCAACGAGGCAGGCGACGGAGAAGATGAGGTCGCTGGTGCGGGCGCGCTGGACGATCTCGCCGTTGACACTGCACCCGATTTCGAGGTCGTCGCGGTCGGCCAGCTCATCGTGTGTGACGATCTCGGGTCCGGTCGGCGCGAAACCAGGAAAGGACTTGCCGATGCTGAACTGCGGCAGGGGGCCGACCAGCTGGCGGGTCCGTTCGGACAGGTCCTGCCCGGCCGTGACGCCCGCGACGTGATCCCATGCCCTGGCCGCGGCGACGCCGGCGGCACGCCGCCCGATGACGACGACCAGCTCCGCCTCCCAGTCCACGGTGGCCGTCGGCAGGTTGACCATTTCGTTCGGGCCGGTGATTGAGGTTTGGAATTTGGTGAAGACGGCCGGTTCAGGCGGCAGCGGCATGCTGCCCTCGGCGGCGTGGTCGGCGTAGTTCAAGCCGATCGCGAACACCTGCGAGGGGCGCGGGACGGGGGCTCTGAGGCGGCCCGGGTCGAAGGGCTCGACACGCGGCGCCCGGAGGCGGCCGGCCCAGTCGGCGAACTCGTCCCAGCGGGCAAACACGGCCTGCGGGTCGGCGGCGAACCGCCCGTCGCTGGCCTCCTCTACGTCGGCGGCGCCGTCCGGATACTTGAGCACGAGCCGGCCGTCTAGATTGGCGATCCGCATGCGGCGCACTTCCCCTTTTGTTCGAGCAGCTGAGGCTGGCGGTGGATGGGTTACTGCTCAGCAGGCGCACCTGACGGCGAACTCACGCTCGTTCCCGCCGCCCAGGACCTGCGTGTGGGCCGCCGCATTCGTCAGGGCGGAGCCGCGGATCGCGTTGTCGACGCGGTAAACGTCCGCGACGAGCGCTTCCCAGTCCCGGTTGCCGTCCGCGGCCCACTGGAACGGCAGCCGCTTCAGTTCCCAGTCCTGCCCGGCCTGCTCGGCGTGCCGCAGCGCGGCCGTGACGATCTCACGCTGCTGCGCCTTCTCCCGCGGCCGGCCGGCCGTGCACCCGAGCGGGAAGTCGAGGAACGAGGCACGAGGCGGCTTCAGGTAGTTGGCGTGCTTGTAAAGCGTGGTGATGCTGGTGGTCGGGACTCCCCGCCGTTCGATCGCCCGGGCAAGGATGCCGAAGGCCACGTGGCACTGCGGGCAGAACGGCACCACCAGCACGAGGTCGGCGCCCATGGCCTTGAACTCCTCGGCAATCCGGGGAGCCACCTCGGTTGCCAGCTCGTCGAACTGGCTGATCGACCCGACCATCGACACGGCGCTGTCCGCGTACCGGCCGATGACGCCGTCTCGTTCGAGGTCGAGCATGGTGTCCCGCGGGTAGGCCACGTTGGGGTCGTCGACCGCGAAGGCGCGGATCGGGCTCATGTGCCCGAACAGGACATCGCCGGTGTCGCGCTCCCTGGGCAGCAGCCGGTAGGACAGGTCGCTGTGCTGCTCGAGCCGCGGCTGGTCCGGGAAGTAGGCGCCGCAGGACACCAGCAGCCCGACCGTGGCATCCCGCAGCGGGACCCTCATGGGCGTCAGCGCGGGGGAATCGAAGTCGGGCAGCGGTTCTGGCTCTATGCCCAGCACGTTCCTGAGCAGGTTGTCCGGGTCGAACACCGGGAAACCAGGATCCACCAGGCCGGAGGTCGTCTGATCAACGTCGGTCACGGTCATCACCTCGGAAGGAAGCGGCTGATGGGAAGGGACGCTATAGGCCGCGCCGCATCCGGCCGAGTCGCCGGGCGAAGTCAGCGGTGCCAATTAGCGAAGAGCCCACCCGTTATCGATCGTTGCATGCAATATCGATTATTTCTGGCTCGATTTGGTACTGTGCCCGCATGAGTCAGATGAGCAGCAGGCGCGGATCGACCCGCTCGCTGGAGGTGTACGACGAGATCCGCTCGGACATCATGTCCACGCGGATCCCGCCCGGTACCCGGCTCAAGGTCGGTCCGCTGTGCGAGCGGTTCGGCGTCAGCCTCTCGGTCGTGCGGGAGGCGCTGACCCGCCTGTCCGAGCAGCGCCTGGTCCGCTCAGAACCTCAGCTCGGTTTCTCCGTCGTGCCACTGGACCGTGACGGCCTCGAGGACCTGACCAGGGTCCGGGTCGAGATCGAGGCCCTCGCCCTCCGCTGGGCCATCAAGCGCGCCGACCTGTCGTGGGAAACCTCCGTCGTCGCCACCCTCTACCAGCTCGGCCGGACGCCCGTGAGCGAGCCCGGCGACGAGAACGGGATCTCCGATGCTTGGACGGACGCCCATGACGCGTTCCACGCCGCGCTCGCATCCGGCTGCGGAAGCCCCCTGCTGATGGAACTGCGCCGCGGTCCCTACGACGCGGCCGAGATCTACCGGCGGTGGGCCCGGCCGGGGACGCTGCGGGAAGAACGGGACGTGCACAAGGAGCACACCGAGATCGCGAACGCGGCGATCGCCAGGAATACCGGGCTCGCGACCAGCCTGCTGGAAGCCCACATCCGGCGGACCACGAAGACCTTGCTGACGAGTGACTTGATGAACTCCACGCCGGATTAGCCGGCGAGCACCGCGGGCTCAAGGACATGTGCCAGCGGGCATGGTGGCTGGCAGGCCGTGCTTGCCGGCGGGAGATCGGGAGGAGAACGGAATGCTCGATCGCGACAGCGCCGTCGACTCACAAAAAGGCTGCCACGACGGGCCGTTGCGCGCCTATGAGCGCTACCGCACCAAGGACCCCGCCCAGGCATCGGCCCTGGTGGCGGCCCTCCTGTCCGCCAGTCAGCTGGTCGTGCGCGACCACGACCTCCGATTCGAGGCGACCTGCCGCGCCGTCCGGGTCCATTCCGCCTCACTGCTGTACATGACCTACGGCACCGATGTCGTCGTGGACCGGGTCCGTCCAGCGAGCCGCGACTACCTCGCGATCCTGCTTCCCGTCTACGGCCGGCTGCACCTGCGTCACCAGGGCCACGAGTTCGACATCCTGGCCGGGGAAACGGCGGGAGTCACCTGCTCGCGCGACGCGATGCACGCGCAGTTCGGCGCCGAGGCGTCGGTACTCGCGCTGCGCGTTGACTTGCACGCGGTCGAGCGCGCGCTCGGGAACCTGCTCCAGGAACCCCCGCCCACAGACCTGCGCATCCAGGCGGGCCCGGTGACTGGCCCGGCTCGCAGGTGGCTGACCGGGACAGCTGAACTGCTGGCGGCCAGTCATGACGGGAAGGACCCGGAGTCCCCCCTCCCGCCCGCGGTCGCGTGCCGTCTTGAGGAGCAGATCCTGTTCACGGTGCTGCTCTCCCTCAACCACAACTACCGGGCCAGGCTGCTGGGCAAGGGGACACGGCCTGGTCGGCGCACCGTCCGGGAGGCGATCGACCTGGTTTCTGCCGAAGAAGAAGCCACCTGGACCATCCCCGAGCTCGCTCGTGCGGTGGGCGTTACGGTCCGGGCGCTTGAGCTGGGCTTCCGCAAGGAGCTAGGCAAGACACCGCGCGAGTTCGTCCGCGAGCAGCGGCTGCTGCGCGCCCACGACGAGCTGGTGCGCGCTCATTCCGGAGACGGAACCACCGTCACCGGGGTCGCGAGCCGCTGGGGCTTCTGGCATGCCGGCCGGTTCGCGACCAGCTACATCGGGCGGTTCGGCGTCCGCCCCGTCACGACGCTGCGGTCTGAGGCCGCCACCGCGGTTCGCTAACTGGCACCCGCGACTTCGGCCGGCGACTCGGCCGGACGGGAAGCGGCTTGTAGCGTTCCGTTCCCAGGCGCAGCCGCCACCGGGCCGCGCTGGGCCAGCGCGGAAGGGACGAGACATGGCCGTCGAAAGCCTCGAGGACAAGATCAACAAGGCGGGCGGGGCGCTGCCCATGCTGCGCAGCGGGCACGCCGGCGCCCACCCGTTCCCCATCCCACCCCAGTTCACCACCTGGCAGGACGAACAGAAGTCCTGGCATGAGACCGCCGTCCTGTTCGAGATGCGCCACATGACCGATGTCTACTTCGAAGGCCCCGACGTGCGCCGCCTGCTCAGCGACGTGGCCGTCAACAGCTTCGCCGCCTTCGGGCCGATGAAGGCCAAGCAACTCGTCGTCTGCAACGAAGAAGGCCAGTTCATCGGCGACGCGATCCTGTTCGGGCTTGGCGAGGAACGGATGAGCCTGGTGGGCGGCCCCGTCGCCGCGAACTGGGTCTCCTTCCAGGCCGAACGGGGCGGCTACGACGTCGCGATCAGCCGCGACGAAAACGCTCTGGTCAACACGGGGGAACGGCTCGTCTTCCGCTACCAGGTGCAGGGCCCACGTGCCCTCGATAGCGTCGCGGCCGCGGCCGGCGCTCCGCTTCCGCGGATCAAGTTCTTCAACATCGGTGCGTTCGACATCGCCGGAATCCGGGTTCACGCGCTCAACCACACCATGACCGGCATCCCCGGGCAGGAGCGGACCGGGCTGGAGATCTGGGGGCCCGCGGAGTCCGGGCCGCGGGTCCTTGAGGCGCTGCTGGCCGCCGGGGAGCAGCACGGGCTGCGGCAAGGCGGGGCGATCGCGTACTCGACCACGGGGCTGGAGTCAGGATGGTTTGGCCTGCTGATGCCCGGCATCTTCGCCGGCGGCGCTACCAGGACCTACCGCGAGTGGCTGCCTGCCCAGGGATTCGAGGCAAGCGCCTCCCTGGGCGGCAGCTTCGTCTCCGACGACATCAACGACTACGTTCCTACGCCCTACGACATGGGCTACGCGAACATCATCAAGTTCGACCACGACTTCATCGGCGCGGACGCGCTGCGGCGGATTAAGGCAGGACCTCACCGCCGCAAGGTATGGCTGTGCTGGAACCGCGAGGACGTCACCCGGCTCCTGGGCGACACCCTGTACTCGGCCGAACAAGACCGGCCCAGGTACCTGCGGATCCCGTACGCGGTCTACGCCACCTACCAGTACGACGCGATCATGCACGGCGGGCGGGTGGTCGGCATCTCCAACCGCACCGGGTACACCGTCAACGTCGGCGCCTGGTTCTCCCTGTGCATCATCGACGAGGAACTGGCCGCCGACGGCACCGAAGTGACCGTGGTCTGGGGCGACCCCTTGGGGGCGGGCCTGCGCCCGGCCACCGAATCACCCCACGCTCTCAGGGAAGTCCGGGCCGTCGTGAGCACCCGGCCGCTCGGCTAGCGATCCGCAAAGGAAAGGAGGCGTGACGTGCGCTTCGTGACCTACGAATCTTGGGCGGGCGGCGACCGAGTGGGCGTCGTGCATGACGGCGAGGTGTTCGGATCCGAGCCCGGGCCAAGCCTGCTTCACCTTTTGGACCAGGGGAACCTGCGCCAGGCCGGTGAGCGCATCCTCGGCTCGCCGATCGAGCGGATCCCGTACGCCGAAGCGACCTTGCGGGTCCCGCTTGAGCCGCGTTCGCTGCGCGACTTCCTCGGCTTCCGGCAGCACTTGCGCAATCTCTCGCACGCCGCGGACATGCCGGTCGACGACCGGCATTCGCAGTTCCCGCCGTTCTATTTCTCCAATCCGGCCGCCGTGATCGGCCCCTACGATGACGTCCCCATCGCACCGGACTCGGGGATGTTCGACTACGAGCTTGAGATCGCGGCCGTCATCGGGAAGGCGGGCGCGAACATCCCGCTGAAGCACGCCGAGTCGCACATCGCCGGCTACATGCTGCTGTGCGACTGGAGCGCGCGTGACCTCCAAACCAACGAGATGCCGCTGCGGCTTGGCCCTGCGAAAGGCAAGGACACCGCGAATTCGCTTGGGCCGATGCTGGTGACACCCGACGAGCTGGAACCCTTCCGTTCCGGCCAGGCGTTCGATCTGGAGATGACCGGGTACGTCGACGGCGACCTTGTCAGCCGGGGACGGTGGAACACGATCGACTGGGGCTTCCCCGACATGATCACCTACGCCGCCCGCGGAACGCGGCTGCGGGTAGGCGACGTCATCGGCTCGGGGACGGTCGAAACCGGGTGCCTGTTCGAGCACTACGCTGTTGATCCCGGCAACTTTCGCGGCTGGCTGGCACCCGGCAACGAAGTGCGGCTCGCGGTCGAACGGCTCGGCGAGCTACGTCACCGCATCGTCGAAGGCGTGAGAGCCGAACGATTGAGCAGTGGCTACTGACAAGCCCTCAAGGCACAACGATCTGGTCATTTAGTCGGAGCGGTCCTTGGGCGGGGTCGCCTGGTCGAAAGACTCGGGCGTTTCCGTGAGGTAGATCCAGGTCTGGGAGGATCCCGGGCGGTCGGGGCGAGGGCGGGACTCGGTGCGCCAGCCAGAGCCCTCCGGGCCGAGGACAGCGATAAGCGCCGGGCGGACGACCGGGCGGGCCCAGTCGAAGCGGTTGCCGACGACCTCTTCCGGCGGCGCGGCCTGCGCGAGCCATGCCTGGACCCGACCCCAGGCCAGGCCCTCGGCACTGGACAGGTGGCGGGCGAACTCGGGCCGCTTGCGCAGGGCCTCGATCGCGGCCGCACGGTAAGCGGCCTCTACGTCCGTCGGGCCGGGAGCGGCAGCGGCCGCGTCCGCCGCCAGCTCCTCCAGGATCATGTCCATCCCGGACCCAGCGACGGGACGGCTGTCCCTGCCCGCGCTCTGGCCCTCAGAACCGGCACTCGCACCCGCGGCCGCCAGCGCGGAGCGGAACTTCGCCCGCAGCCGGGAGGCGTAGCAGTCGACCGCGTCGCCGTTGTAGGCCGGGTCGCGCAGCATGCTGTTCTCGGCCTCGAAGCTCAGCACGCGGATCGGCAGCGGGTAGGGCCGCGCGCCGCGGTCGGTGCCGGCGGCGCTTGACCAGAAGATCCCGTGGCCGACTAGCGGCTCGTTCAACAGGGTCGCGAGCAGGTCGTCGGAGAAGTGCGCGTTGGCCCGCTTCAGCGCCGCCAGGTCCCCGGCGGACAGCAGGTGGAACACGAAGAAGTTGTCGCCCTGGCTCAGCAGTTCCGCCGGGATGCTGCCCGGCTGCTGGGTGACCAGGACCGCGCCGAGACCGTACTTGCGGCCCTCCTTCGCCCACGAAGCGAATGGGCTGTCCTCCGAGGCCGAGCCAGCACCGGACCCGCCGGCCCCGAGCACGGCCTGGGCCTCCTCTATCACGGCAATGCACGGAACGTTATGGGGAATGGCCTTGGTGAACTCTCGCTGGTTGTACGAGAAGATCTCGGCAAGGATGATGCTGGCCAGCTGCAGCCCACGCTGCCCGCGCAGCTGGGAAATGTCCACGATGCACAGCTTGCCGGCCCGCAGCGCCGTCATGAGGGCGCGCAGCAGCTGGCTCGACGGGTCGTGCAGCGCCTCAACGACGCGGGTCATGTTGGAGATGATCGCGTTGGTCTGCAATTCCTCGTTCGCGGGCTGGATACCGCATAGGCGGCGGACCTCCGCCGGGTCTGTCTGGTAGCGGTGCGCCGCGACCAGGTCGACGAGCCGACTCCAGCGATCGGGGCCGAGTGACTTGAGCTTGGTGACGTTCTGCTGGTCCTGGCGGTCGGCCGGGAGCGCGATGCCGATCACCCGCTGCGCCGAGAGCTGGCGGATGTCGAGCTTTACCGAGTCCACGACGAAGGAACCGTAGGCCGGGCTCGGCGGCTGCTGTGAGGTGAAAACCACGGTTCGTTCGGTCAGACCGGGAACGTCGGCCAGCCCGGGACGACCACCGGAATCCGGCCAGAAGTACTCGCCGTCCGGGTCGAAGATAATAGTGCCGACGGGAGCGGGGCCGTTTCGCGAGGGGAGCGTCGGGTTGCCCGCGTACAGGCGCGAGAAGAGCAGCTTGATCAGGTTGGACTTGCCGAAGCCCGCGCGGGCGAAGACGAAGGTACGACGGGACACCAATTGGGCCGCGGCGAAGCGCGGCAGGATCGCCGGCCGCAGCACCACCATCCAGTCCTCGGGCCGGGCGCGCGGGTCGTCGCCGGCGTAGACGAACTCACCGAAGGCCAGGAAGCCGACCTCGGCTGCGGCGTTGTCGATGGTGTCGGAGCCGGACGCGTTCGCCACCTCACGCAGGACGTCCGGCGAGCACAGGGCGACCTTCGCTCCTACGTGCGGCAGCCTGCGGTGGCTGGGGACGAAGATTAGCTTGTCCCCCACCAGCCGCTCCACGCCAAGCACCCGGATGTCGACCCGGTACTTCAGGTACTGGTCGCGCAGCTCATCGGGGATGGGGCGGTCGTCGCGCATCGCGCGGATCGCGTAGTCCTCCCCGATGGGAGAAACTAGACGGCCCTCGGCGGACACGGACGTGATCCGGCCTAGCACCGCCTCGTCCTCGTGTTCCAGCTGGACCAGGACGAACTGGCCGTGCATGGGGATCGACTGAAGCTCGTCGCGGTAGGGGAGCACCAGGTCGGCGTGAAACTCCATGCCGCTGGCGGAGAAGCCGCGGAAGACGCCGACGACGGCGCCCGGGTCGAAGAGCCGCATCACGCGTAGCGCCGCGCCGCGACGTTCTGCGTGGCGAGCAGCAGCGCGTCAACAATGTGCTTCTTGCCGTCGCCCACGTGCTCGCGGACAGCGCCGACCAGGCCGTCCTCGATGATGTCCAGGTCCAGGTCGCCGACCCGGGAGTGCGCGTCGGCCTGCTGGAGGCTGTACGGGTAGAACGGGACGGGGAACCCCGCCGCGGCGTCGGCCTGGAGGTGACCGAAGATAGCCTGCGCGTCCAGCCGTTGCCATGCGAGCAGGTCCGCAGTCCAGATGGGATCACCCGCATGAGGGCCAAAGCGCACGAAGTGCATTGCCCCGATGTTCTCCGTCGCGCTGCGCCCAGCAGAATCGGCGCCGGACTCGTCGCTCGGCTCGCGCAGATAATCGGCATTCGAGCGGTAGACGCGCTCCTGGAGCTCGTGCGGGACCGGCACGAAACACGGCGTACCCCGGTCGAAGACCCCCGCCAGCGACATGGCGAGCCGGTAGTGATCGAGCACCTTGGTCTTCTTAGCGAGCCCGGCGACCCAGATCCGCCTGCGGTTGTCCCTGGCTTGCCGGTCGATGGCCTGCTTCATGAGCTCGCCGAGCCGGACGAGGGTGTCGCGGGCGAAGATCGTGGTGCGCAGCAGGCCGTCTCGCACGATGAGTGTGTCGGCGGCGAACTGGTGGCTGGTGATGAGATCATGCAGCGTGGCCCACTCGCACAGGTCCCGGTAGACCTCGACCCACCGACGGTTCCGTACGGTCATCATGCTAGAGAGGTCGCTGAGGCGCTGCGCGTCCAAGTCATCCATCAGCTTCCCGAGGACGGTGCGGTCGCCTCGGTGGCGGCGGCCGAGTTCGTCGATGTCGGTGGCGGGCGACACCACGTCCAAGAACAGCTCCTTGCCCTGCGAGTCCACGACCCGGATGACCTGTAGCTCGAACGGGTTGAACGCGACCGAGTTGTTCCCGCCATCGGCGGCGGTCAGCGCGACAGCGGTGGCCGTGCGCGGCCTGATCGGGCGGACGTGCGGTGCGAGGTCGGCCGCCTGCTTCACGAGCTCGTCGAGGACCCGGGCCTCAAGCGCGGCCTGAGCACGGATCTTGCGCCGCAGCTCAGGAAGCTGCTCGGAAGTGAACAAGTGGCCTCCAGGAGGGTACCTGGTTCGCGCCGGGCCGCGTGTGCTACGTGTGTGCACACCCAGAGTGCCCGGCTCATCCGCAATGCGCAACATCAAACCACTAATTTGCTGACAAGCCGTCACCGAGGAGCGGCCACCCCTGGTCACACTCGACGCCGGGATCACGTCATTGGGGTGATTCCCGCTCACCCGGGCCGCGCGGAACCTGAAACCAGGGTATCTAGCGGAAAGAGAGCCGCACCATGACGCTACGCAAGGACCAGGCGGGCATCGCCGCGATCCTCGCCGCGACCGGGGTCGCGGCCGCCGTGCTCGCCGGTTGCTCATCAGGGAGCACGGCCACAGCCAGGACGAGTGCCTCGGCGGCGAGTGCCGCCGCACCTTCGGCCGTCCCACCACCTGCTGGTTCCTCTGGTGCCCCGCCGGCCGCTTCGTCACCCGCCGGTGCCGTCCCGACCGGGCCAGCCTGGGCGCCGGTCTGTCCCGCGGCGAGCCTGCGGGTCTCGCTCGGGTCCGCGTCCGGCACGGCCGGGTCGGTCTACCAGTACATCGAGTTCAAGAACGTCTCGGCTGTCGCCTGCACGATGTACGGGTTCCCTGGGGTCTCGCTGCGCGGTGGCACGCCGCCCAGCCAGATCGGCGCCGCGGCGACCCGCGCCCCGAACGACAATCCGTCTCTGGTGACCCTCCCGCCAGGCGGGTGGGCGGCTGCGGCGATGCGACTCGTCGACGCCGGAAACTACCCGGACTCGACCTGTCAGCCGGCTGCCACCGCCACGCTGAGGGTCTACCCGCCGAACGAGACGGTGCCGCAGGACGTGCCCTACGCCTCGACGGGCTGTGCGTCGTCGTCGGTGCGGCTCCTCCAGATCAACGCGGTGCAACCCGGAACGGGAAACCCGCCGGGCGCAAGTTAGTGGCAAGGCCGGCGGCGGCGGTGGCAGGCCAGGCCCAGGCCGGCCGCCGACTCCCCACATTCATGCGATGCGTCCTCACCCACCCGCGCGGGACGCTGACCCAGCAGACGAAGGCAGCCGGCCCCCGGGCCGGCCAGCCAGTTCCGGAGGAGGAGATCATTGTGTCATCCGAAGCGCCGTCAATCCGACCTGCCGCCCCGGGCGCCCCGGCCGCGACCGCCGCCCCGGCACCGAGGCGGCTTGGCCTGGTACTGGCCGTCATCGCGACGGCCCAGCTCATGATCATCATCGACTTGACCATCGTCAACGTCGCCCTGCCGCACATCCAGGCCGCACTCGGCTTCTCCGGGTCGAACCTGGAATGGGTCGTGAACGCCTACGCGGTGGCGTTCGGCGGGCTGCTGCTGCTCGGCGGCCGATCCGGCGACCTGCTTGGGCGCCGCCGGGTCTTGATCGCCGGACTGCTGGTCTTCGTGCTGGCCTCGCTGCTCGGCGGCCTGGCCACCGGCCAGGCCTGGATGATCACCGCCCGCGCCGTGCAAGGCGTCGGCGCGGCGATGGCCGCGCCCGCCGCGCTGTCGCTGATCGCGGTCACCTTCCCCGAAGGCCCGCCACGCAACCGCGCCATCGCGGTGTACTCGGCGATGGCCATCGTCGGCGTCCCGACCGGGCTGCTCGCCGGCGGCCTGCTGGTCACCTACGTGAGCTGGCGCTGGGTGTTCTTCGTCAACGTGCCGATCGGGCTCGTCGTGGCGGTCCTGGCCGCCCGCGTGCTGCCCGCCTCGCCGCGGCGGTCCGGGCGGTTCGACCTGCCCGGCGCGGTCACCGCGACGGGCGGGGTCGCGTTGCTGGTGTACGGGCTGTCCAACGCGGCGACCACCCCGGACGGCGTCTCGCACTGGGGCGACGCCAAGGTCATCGCGTCGCTGGCCGCCGCGGCGGTGCTGCTGGCCGCGTTCGCGGTGATCGAGACCCGCAGCAGGTACGCGCTGCTGCCCTTGCGGCTGATGCGCAGCAGGGATCGGACCGGCGCTTTCCTGATCAGCTTGTGTAACGGCACCGCGACGCTGGGCATGTTCTTCTTCCTGACCGTGTTCATACAGCAGGTGTGGGGGTACAGCCCGTTGCGGACCGGGCTCGCCTACCTGCCGTACGTCCCCGCGATCTTGGTGACGACCATGGTTGCGCAGCGGGGGGTGAGCCGGATCGGCGCCCGGCCGTTGCTGATCGCCGGCACCGCCATCGCCGCCGGGGGGATGCTCTGGCTGTCCCGGATCACCGAGCACAGCAGCTACGCCGGCGGGATGCTCGGCCCTACGCTGGTCCTGGGGGCCGGCCTTGGCCTGGTGTTCGTCCCGATGTCCCTGATCATCCTGAACCGCGTGGACGCCGGCGACGCCGGCGCGGCATCCAGCCTGGGCAACGTCGGGCAGCAGGTCGGCGGCTCGATCGGGCTCGCGGTCGTCGGCACCGTCGCCTGGAGCGCGGTGGCCGGCAGCCTGCGATCCGCGCAAGCCGCAACCGCCAACGCCGCCGGACCGGGCACCCAGATCTACCACCATGCGCTGGCGACCGGGTTCTCCAGGGGCTTCGTAGTCTCGGCGGGCATCCTGGCGCTCGCGATGATCATCGCGCTGGCCGTGGTCCGGGTCAGGCGCCAGGACCTAGCCGGCGCGGGCACCGGACCGAAGCCGGCTGGTGACACCAGCTCACCCGGGACGGCCCGCTAACGCGTCTCGGCGTGGTCGATGACCGTGACGCCGAGGCGCTGAGCGATCCGCCGGGCGGTCTCCATCCGGTGCGCGGCCAGCGCCGCCCCGGACCGCCTGGCGGCTGCCAGGACGGCGGGCGGTGCGGTGTCTGGCCGCCCGCTATTGAAGGGCGGCTCTGGCGCGTAGACGATGCCCAGCTGGATAGTTTCGGCTGCTGCCCTGCCTCGCAGGTCCGCGGCCAGCCGCAAGGCGCCGTCGATGCCCGCCGTGACACCGGCGGCGAAGATCATGTTCCCGTCCGCGACGACCCGCTCATCGACGGGGCTGGCGCCAAAGTAGGGCAATAGGTCCAGGCTGGCCCAGTGGGTGGTAGCGCGGCGCCCCCTGAGCAGCCCGGCCGCGCCGAGCAGCAGCGCACCGGTGCATACCGAGAAAACGCGGCTGCCCCCGGCGACCTGCCTGCCGAGCCATCCCAGGACCTCGCTGTCGTCCATCAGCGCCTCCTGGCCTGGTCCGCCGGGGACGTGCAGCACGTCCAGCTGCGGCGCCTCGGCCAGGGCCGCGTCGGGAGTCAATGTCAGGCCATTGACGTCCCGCACCGGGTGCGCGGTCTTCGCGTAGATGCGGTACTCACTGCCGGGGACACGCGAAAGCACCTCGAAGGGACCGGTGAGGTCGATCTGATCGATGCCCTCAAAGAGCAGTGCGCCGATGCGAAGATGCTCAGAACTCATGAGGTAACCCGCTTTCTCGTAGCTGTGCCGGAGTGCTGAGGGCGCTGGCCCCGCTGGCCCCGCTGGCCCCGCTGGCCCAGTGGAGCGGCGGAAACCCCGCCCGGTGTTTCCGCGCGCGCGGTCAGCGCTGGTCGGCGGCGGTGGGGGCGACGACGGCGTCGAGGGTGCCGGCCGCGGTGTTGTACACGTACCCGCTGATCTTGATGTTGGCGGATATCTGTGGCGCGGTGAGCAGGGTGTCGACGTCGGCGCGGACGGTGGCGGCGGGGTCGGTGGCCGGCAGCCAGGCCAGCTCGCCTTCGACGAAGCCGCCGCGGGTGGCGAAGTCGCGGCGCAGCTCCGGATCGGCCAGGAGCGTCGAGCCGCAATCGGTGTGGTGGATGACGGCCAGTTCCCACCAGGGCCCGTCGGGGGTCTTGGTTTCCGTCAGGTAGCTGATGTAGGCGACGTCGCGCAGCACGGCCGGGGTGACCCGGCCGCCGATCGTGCGCTGCACGGTCGCGTCGCCGAGGCCGATGCCGAGGATGGCGGCGGGCTCGACGCGCGAGTCGATGCAAGTGATGATGTAAGCCTGCTGGGTGGGGAGCCACGGGATCTTCGGGTTCTTCGCCACGGCGTCGGTGGCGGCGAAGGCCTTGTTCCGGTCCAGCAGCGTTGCGAGGGACATTAGGGTACCTTCCGGTCGATGAGATTTGTTGGTGATGATGCCCGGGCGATCCTGCGCGGGCATGTCGGCGGGCCGCCGGTGGCGTCCGGCATATAAGCGAGCATGCCGCCGACTGGATGAGCGGCAAACATCCGATCGAGGTGATTGCCACGAGCGGCTCGGGCCCAGTGAAGGCCGCGACGTGCTGCGCGACCGGTCATGGGGCCAGGCTGCCTTCGGCCGCGTTGGCGGCGACTCGCGCCGCGCGGGGGGCGGGGCGGTGCCGGCGCCATGCCGTGGCGGCCAACGTGAGCAGGGTGCCGGCCGCCGCGTAGGTGGCGAGGACGGTCAGCGGCCCGGTCAGGTTGGCTCCGCCGAGGTAGACCACGCCGCGGGCGGCGCTGAGCGCGGCCGACGGCGGCAGTCCCTGGCCGATCACGTTCCAGGGGGAGGCCAGCAGCGGCGTGGCGATGGACGTGCCCGCGGTCGGGTCACCGAACACGACCATGCCGATGATGGCGATCAGCGTGCCGGGCAGGCCCAGGGCGGCCTGCAGGCCGGCGGTCGCCGCCCCGGCGGCGAACACGAGCAGCATGCCCGTGCCGGCCAGCGAGAGACTGTAGCCGGCCACCACGCCCATCGCCGGACCGACGAGCAGCACGCCGAGCAGGCCAGAGATGACCGCGTAGCCGGCCAGCAGGGCCAGCCGGATCGCGGCCTGCCGCAGCCCGGGAGGGCGCATACCGCCCAGCATCATGCCCAGGGCGGTGGCGCCCACGTACCCGCCGAGCATCCAGGCGATGACGAGGAAGAACAACGAGATGCCGGAGGAGTCCGAGGCGGGCAGCGGGGCCAGGTCCACCACGTGCAGCGGTGTCTTGAGTGCCGCCGCGGCCGTGGTGAACTCCTTCGTCAGGACGCTGGCGGTTCCCGGGCTCGCGGCCGTCTGGATGAGCAGGCTCTCCCCGCCGGGGCCGGCGATGATCGCCGCGTTCACCTGCCCGCCACTGAGCGCGGCCCGCGCCGCGCCGGCGGTCGGCTCTGCGACCAGCCGGACCGTCCCCCCGCCGTGGCCGCCGACCGCCTGCGCCAGCGGCGAGCGGCCCGCGACCGCGACCGGGGCCTGGTGCGGCACCGGGTGGTGCAGCACGGCGACGAACACGCTGGCGAACAGCAGCTGGAACAAGATCACCCCGGACAGCGCGACGGCCGGGCGGGCAAGCCGCCGCACCGGGTCCTGCCTTCGCGGACCGGGCGTCTCTTCTTGGTCAGGCATAGCCGTACGCCTCCTGAGGATCGCTGTGTAGGTCACGCTTGCCTGCTCATAACCTCGCGGCTAGCAGGGTGACTCAGGCTCACGCAATCAGGGTGATCCGGGGATGCGAGGTTGAAGCCCGGGTTAACGGTCTGGCCGCGTGCGACCTGGCCGGTGCTGGTCCCAGCGGAAAAACCGTAGCGAGCCCAGTAGGCCGACGGCCAGCCAGCCGAGGAGCACTGCCGCGTCGCGCTCTGGTATCAGCGCGCCGCCGCTGTGCAGCAGCGCATGTGACGTGGCGTCTACGATCGGCTGGGCCGGCAGGCAGGAGATGGCCGTGGTCAGCCACTGCGGCAGGTTCCCCAGCGGGCCGAACGCGCCCGACAGGAACACCAGCGGCAGGTAGCTCAGCATCAGCACGGGCTGAGCGGACTGCGCCGTGGAGACGAGCGCTGTCAGTGCGGTGCCGACGGCGGCGAACGCGAGAGCGCCAAGCGTGCCGATGACCAGCATCGCCACAACCGCGTGGGCAGTGAGGTGGAGCCTGGCCATGCCCACGCTCACCAGGACAAGGATCATTTGGCCGAGGTCGGCGGCCAGCACCGTGGCGGTGATCTTCGCCGAGAAGTACACCCCAGGCGGCAGCGGAGCGGCGCGCCACCGGCGGAGAACGCCGTCTTCCCGCGCGACCACGAGCGTGCTCGCGTGCGTGAACAGCGCGATCGCCGCGGCCGCGAACAAGAGCAGGCCCGCTACCCGCGGCGCGAGCGCGGCCATGCCCGCGGCCGTGCCGCCCATGTTCGGCACCCTGCCCAGTTCGACCGCGAGCAGCAAAGGGGGCACGACCAGCCCGGCGACCAGCGCGCGCGGGTTACGGCTGAGCAAGATCATCTGGTACTGGAACTGCCCAAAGAACAGCGGGCCGATTCCGGGCAGGCGCCGGGGCGTCCCGCACCCGCGCACCGTCAACTCGGCCATGGCTGAATGCTCGTTCCTGCCCCCTGGCCGACGGCCGGCCTTCCCGCGTTTCCCGTCAGGGACAGGTAGGCGTCCTCCAGGCTCGGCGAGCCGACCTCAAGGCCGGTCAGGTTCACGTGGTGACCGCGCGCCCAAGTGGCCAGGGCGGCCAGGTCGGCGGCGACATCACCCGACGGCAGCGTCAGCTGTCACGTTCCGGGATTCAGGTGCTGGACGAAGGCATCAGGCAATTCCGGCGCGTTCGCGGGGAGCCGATAGCGGATCACGGGGGCACCGCCCATAGCGCGCAGTTCGTCTGGCGTCGCGTCCGCGATCACCCTACCGTCCACCAGCACAATGACCCGGCTGGCCAGATGCTGTGCCTCGTCCAGGTAGTGAGTGGTCAGCAGCACCGTGGTGCCAGTGGCGGTCAGGTTCTCAATCACGGACCACAACCGTCGCCTGGCCTCTGGGTCGAGGCCGGTGGTCGGTTCGTCAAGGAACAGGACTTCCGGCTGGCCGACGATCGCGATGCCCAAGTCCACCCGACGGCGCTGGCCGCCGGAAAGCCCACCGATCCGGGTCCGTGCGTCCCGCTTCAGGTCGATCGCGTCCAAGATCTCGCCGGCCGGTCGCGGGCATGCGTAAAGCCGTCCGTAAAGTCCGAGTGCCTCCGAGACCGTGAGCTGGTCATCTAGGCTCGTCGACTGGAGGACGAGGCCTATCCTGGCCCGCCAGTGACGGTCTGCCTTGCGCGGGCTGACGTCGAGCACCGAGACTATGCCAGATGTCGGTGCCTGGAACCCTTCCAGGATTTCGATCGTGGTGGTCTTGCCGGCGCCGTTCGGGCCGAGCAGGGCGGTCACCTGACCGGACGGCACGTCGAAGCTAACGCCGTCTACCGCGGTGTGGCCGGCGTAGCGCTTGACCAGGTCCCTGACCGAGACCGCGCTCGCCGTGGTGGCAGCGCTCACCTACCCGCCCCGCCGAGACGGCGCTTGCGTGTCCACCGGGCCGCGCCGATGACGACGGACACGACACCGAGCGCGTCGAGGATGACCAGATGCGTCGCCACGCCGGCACCAAGGAGGGCGGCGCCGCCGAGGATCTGGACGACGGGGGGAAGGAACATGAGCATGATTTGCCTCCGCGACGTTGTCTAGCAACGTTTGTAGAGTGCCTGCGGAGAGGGCGTTCCGGCTGCGGCCCAGGGGTGGATCTTCGCGCCGGTGCCGCGATGCACCTGGGGGCGGAGGAATGCCACCCCAGGGTGGAGATATCTCCACCCTGCTCACGATGACCGGCGGCTCCCGGCTACGTAGCATGGGTGAAATGAGCGCAGACCCGTACCAGGAGCCTGCGGCGCCTGCCCTCGCGGCACTCCGGCAGGCGCGCGTTGAGCGGGTCGCGGTGATCCGGCGGTGGGCGCTGACGATCGGGCTGGCGTCAGTTATGGCGCTCGCCGTCACCATCTGGAGGTCCGCGCCGCAGCCCGGATTGCAGGGCACGTCGCTAGGCATCGCGCTGGCGGCGTGTGGTTTCCTCGCCGCGATGCTCGCTGCCATCTGGCTGGCCATCCCGCTGGCCACCCCGCTGGCGACCCCGGTGTCGCTCGTCCCGGCCCACGCGATCACTACCCGTGCTTACCCGGCGGGGCTGGCGTTGCTCGTGGCCAGCTCGGTGGCGCTGGAGCTGCTGCAGCCGAGGGGACCCGCGCTCGCCGGGCTTTTCCTGGCGGTTTACATCGTCGCGCGCGTTTTTGAACCCAGGCTCAGCGCCGCACTGCTGGTGGCGTGTCTCGCCTTCATCACCGGCACCGACGTGGCGGGAGTGGGCGGCTGGAGTGGGCTGTCCAGCCTCGTCGGGCTGGTCGCCCTCGTCGCCGTCTTCGGTGTGTCGCTGTCCGGCCGCCGGATCCAGGCGCAAGAGAAAAAGGAGGAGCGGCTGCTCGCCGAGCTTGAGCAGAGCCGTGCCGCGGAACTGCGAGGCGCCGCGCTGGCGGAACGGCAGCGGGTGGCTCGCGAGGTGCACGACGTGCTCGCGCATTCGCTGTCCGGGCTGGTGGTGCAGCTTGAGGGGACCCGGCTGCTCGCGGCGACCGCGCCGAGCGATGCCAGGCTGCCCCTGGCGATGGACCGTGCGCGGCAGCTCGCATGCGATGGCCTCGACGAGGCACGGCAGGCGATCGCGATGCTTCGCGGAGGCGACTTGCCGGGCCCGCGTCGGCTGGCGGAGCTAGCCGACGGACTCGCGGCGGACCTCAGCGTCCCGTGCCGGTTTAGCGAGGCGGGGCCGCCACGCGACCTCGCCCCGGCGGTGCGGCTCGCGTTGTACCGCGTGACGCAAGAGGCACTGACGAACGTACGCAAACACGCGTGCCCGGACAAAGTGGAGGTCCGGCTTGAGTACCTGCCAGCGGCGGTGACGCTGGCCGTCCAGGACTTCGGCGCGGCGCGAGCTAAGAAAAACACCAAGCCCGGAGGACTCGTGACCGGTGAAGCCGCGGGCGGCGCGACCAGTTCCGGAGGCGGCGGGCCAGCCGGAGGTTACGGACTGACCGGCATGCGGGAACGCGCCAGGCTGCTCGGCGGAAGCCTTGACGCTTCCTCTACCCACGATGGCTTCCTGGTGCTGCTGCGGGTGCCGGTGTGACGGGGACGGCTGGCCAGGCACCGATCCGGGTGCTCGCCGTTGACGACCAGCGTGTCGTCCGCGAAGGGCTAGCCCTGCTTCTGTCGCTGCTTCCCGGGGTGGAGGTGGCAGGTACCGCCGCGGACGGCGAGGAGGCGCTGGCCCTCGCGGCGAAACTGAAGCCAGATGTGATCCTCATGGACCTGCGGATGCCAGGGATTGGCGGTGTGGAGGCCACCCGACGGCTGCGCGCGGCGGACCCGTCGGTGAGCGTGATCGTGCTGACGACGTATGCCGACGACCGCTCGGTCGTCAGCGCGTTGCAGGCGGGCGCGGTCGGTTACCTCACCAAAGAGGCCGGCGCGACCGAGCTCCGGCAGGCGCTTGAGCGGGTGCACAGCGGCCAGGCGGTGATCGACCCGGCAGTGCAACGGCACCTGGTGGATGCGATCGCGGCCGGCGCGGACCCCGCAGGGCAAAGCGTGAAGACTGCGGCGGCATCGGGTCCGGTGACTCCGGCGCTGCCGGGCGGGCTGACACCGCGCGAAGCCCAGGTACTGGCCTTGATAGCCGCTGGACTGTCCAACGCCGAGATCGCGACGCGGCTCGTGGTCTCCGAAGCCACCGTCAAAAGCCATATAAACCGTCTGCTGCATAAGATTGGCGCCCGTGACCGCGCCCAGGCCGTGAGCTACGCCTACCGGAATGGAGTGGCATGTCGTGAGGCGTGATCGTGAAGAAGAAAACGAACGAGCCGGGTCTTGGGGCGGCAGCGGTATATCGCTTCAACCCACGGGTTGAAGCGAGCTTCTGCACCGGCGGTTTGAGATTGGCGCCGGTGATTTCAACCCGGGAGCGGATGCTCGTCAAGCGCCGATCGGTAACATATGAATTACCGGCGGGAATTCCGCCAAGAGGGACCGAACGGAATGCGTATCATGGCCCAAAGCCCATGGGAACAACCGCCTCGTAGCCTGCGGCTTTCTGATGCCGACCGTGAACACGCGCTGTCAGCACTCGGTGAACATTACCGGGCCGGTCGACTCACGAGCGAGGAATTCGATGACCGGTCCAGGGAGATCCTGCGGGCCAAGTCGACCGGGCAGTTTACAGACCTCTTTGCCGACCTGCCGCAAGACCCGGCCGCGCCACTAGCTCAATTCTGGCTCGGTCGAGGTGTGCCGTTGGCTCCCGGTCGGGAGCGATGGCGAGCTTGGCTCCGGATCTTGTTCGCCGTCATCATAGTTGTCGGGATTTTCAGCGTACTGCGGCGAGTTTCCCTGCGGATCCTTGGTGCCGTGGCCGTCGCCATCGTCATTGTCATCATGCTCTGCGTGCACCGCGGCTCCTTCATCGGCGCTCACCCGCTCGAACTCGCCCCCATTGGGCTGTTGGTTGTCCTTCTCAGGAAGCGGGGCGGTCGACCGGGCCGACGTCCACGGGAGGGACTGCTGGATGGCCGGTTCGGGGACCGGTCGGCGCGATGATGAGGCGGGATTTCGGGTCATCAGCTACCCGCGGTCAGGTCGGCGGAGACGTCCCGGTTCCACGAGGTCGTGTTCAACTGCTTGACAACCTACTAAGGTCTTGACGTTTTTCTGTGTTCGATCCTGAGAGGTCGGTAAGCTCCCCCGTCAGGATCGAGAGGGTCGGATATGCGCGGGACTAGGCTGGTATTTTGATTCTGGGCAAGATCGGCTACGTGGTGGCGTGCCTGCTGGCGGCGATCGTCTTCGTGATCAGTGGCTACGCGCACGGCCTGGTCAAGGACGCGTCGGCGATCGAGCAGGGCGGGGCGAGCCTTGGCGACAGCTCGTCGGTGGGCGCGATGAACATCCTGCTGATGGGCCTGGAGAGCCGGACCGACTTCGAGGGCAACACACTCAGCGCGGGGCAGCTCACCGAGACTCACTCGGGCAGCGACGAACCGGGCGGCGACCTGGGCGCGCAGGACACCGACACGCTGATCCTCATCCACCTTGACGCCGGCGGGCAGAAGGCGACCGGCTGGTCCATTCCGCGCGACGACGTCGTCAACTACCCGTCCGCCGTCGTCGTGGGCGGGGTCACGATCACCGAGGGCAAGGTCGACGCGGCCTACAACGACGCCTACAACCAGTACATCGACGACAACGTCGACAAGCAGAGCGGTGACGCCCTCTACACCGGGGCGAACCAGGCCGGCGAGCTGTTCGAGGTGCAGACCGTGGAGTCGCTCGCCCACGTGCACATCGACCACTTCGTCGTGTCGAACATCATCGGCTTCTACTCGATCGCGGCGGAGCTCGGCGGCATCTCCGTGTGCATCGGGTCGGCCCCGGCGAGCATCGAGCCGGGCGGTGAGGGGTTCACCACCGGGTCGAACCTGATCGACCTGCCCGCCGCCGGCGACCCCCTCAGCGACAGCAACTCGGGCTTCGACGCGTTCAAGGACGGCTACAACATCAAGCAGGGCGGCAACCAGTACCTGCACCTCGGGGCCGCCCAGTCGCTGGCGTTCGTCCGGGCCAGGGACTCGCTGCCCGGCGTCGACATCGGCCGCACGCACCGGCAGCAGGCCGCGATCGACTACATCATCTACGACCTCAAGCACCGGAACATCCTGACCGACCCGGGCACGATCGACGGGCTGCTCACCGCCTCGACGTCGTTCATCAAGACCGACTCGGGCTTCAACCTGCTCGACTTCGCCCCGCAGATGCAGTCGCTGACCGGCGCGAACCTGAAGCTAAGCACGCTGCCCGACGCGGCGGTGACCGGCATCGACATCCCCGGGCTCGGTGACGACCAGGACGCTAACTACGTCTACCTGCCGGACGTCGCGCGGCAGGTCAACGCCTCGTTCTACGGCTCCGCGGCGGTCACGCCGTCCAAGTCGGTGACCATCGACGTCTTCAACGGCAGCGGCACCAGCGGCCTGGCCGGGGAGGCTTCGACGGCCTTCGCCGACCTGGGCTACTCGGTCGGCAAGGCCGCCAACGCCTCCGGCCAGTCGCGACCCGTCACGGCCGGCACCCAGGTTTTCTACGGGGCCGGCGCGCAGGCCCAGGCGTCCCTCGTCGCGGACGACATGGGCGTGCAGAGCGCGGCCGCGCTGTCGTCGGTGGCGGCCGGGCACGTCGAGGTGCTGATGGGCTCGGACGTCATCGCGCTGCCCCCTGGCCTGGAGCAGTTCGGCGCCGACACGGTCAGCGCCGCGGACTTCGCCCAGGCCGCACAGCAGGACGGCCTGCCCGCCAGCGAGCGGGCGCCGGCGTCGGCCACCGGGACCGGCTTGGAGACCGAGGGCGCGGACGCGGCGAGCGCCACCGTCATCGGCACCGACGCCGTCACCGGCAGCGCCGCTGAGCAGGCGAAGGTGCAGGCGGCCGCGCAGTCGGCGGGCAGCGACGAGCTGGCGGCCGTCGCTGGCGGCGCGCGGCTCCTGGCCGCCATGGCCTCGTCGTCGTTGGAGAGCGTGCCAAGCACCGCGACCTCAAGCGGTGAGGACAACGAGCCGCGCCCGGCCGACGCCCCGGCCAGCATCCCCTGCGTCTTCTAGGGCGGGCAAGAACGCACCGGCGCGGAAAGCGGCAGGTCCCGCGACGACCGGCCCGCGTGCACGGTGAACAGGCCACCAGGCCAGATCCAGCGGGCCAGTTCCTTGTCGTAGCGGGCGAACGCCCGCGCCGGGATCCTGAGCCTGGCGGTGATCCGTTGCCCGGGGGCCGCCCGGGCAACGGCGAACGCGGCGAGTGCCCGGATCGGCCGCGCGTGGTCGTTCGGCTGGCCCGGCTCGGCCAGGTACACCTGGATGACGTCCTTGCCCGGCCGCTGACCAGTGTTCCGTACGGTCACGACGACGTCGAGGTCCTCTTCCGCGGGCAACTCGGCGCGGCAGCGGAGTGACTCGTAGGCCCAGCTTGTATACCCAAGGCCGTGCCCGAAGGGATAGCGGAGCGCGATGCCGCGGCTGTCGTAGCCCCGGTAACCGATCAGCACGCCTTCGGTGTAGCGGAGCGTGCCGTCCGGTGCCGGCGCGGCGTGCAGCACCGGGACGTCCTGCTCCGCGTCCGGCAGCGTCACCGGCAGCCTGCCGCCCGGCTCGGCCGCGCCGAGCAGGACATCCGCCAGGGCGTCGCCGAACGCCTGCCCGGGGAGCCAGGCGTGGAGGACCGCGCTGACTTGGTCAGTCCAGGGCATCAGCACCGGCATGCCGGAATTGACGACGACGATCGTCGTGCCGTTGGCGGCCGCGACGCGGCTGACCAGCTCGTCCTGGCGGCCCGGCAGCGACAGCGTCGCCCGGTCGAAGCCCTCGCTCTCGGTAAGCTCGGCGGAGCCGACGACCACGATGGCGGCGTCGGCGTCGCGCGCCGCCGCCTCGGCCTGGGCCAGCAAGGTCTCGTCGGCGACGGCCGGCGCCAGGCCCAGCCGGCAGGTCACCGGGCCCGCGCCGTCCGCGGCGGGCAGGAACTCCAGCCGGAACACGGTGCTCGCGCCGGCCTCGAGCCACAGGGCGGCGCGCAGTTCACCGGGCCGGGTCATCGCCTCGACCGGGTCGTCGGGGACGGCGGTGGCGCCGTCGATGACCGTACGGCCGTCAGCGGACAGCGTCAGCGCGCCGACTCCGGCGGCGCTCACTTCGTAGGATCCCGACGTCTGCGCGCGGAAAACCGTCCGCAGCACGATCCGCCCCGGCCGTCCCCAGCCGATGCCGGCCGGGGTGTCCCACCACGTCAGGTTCGTGGACCGGCGGTGCTCGGTACCGATCGCGGCACCGTCGGCGCCAAGGAATTCCAGCCGCACGCCCTCCTGCGCGGTCACCGGATCGCGCAGCGTGCTCACGGGTGGCTCGGGCAGCATGCGCCAGGTCCGGCAGCCGGCCGCGGTCACCACGTCGGCGAGGCCCGCGAGAGCGGCCCGCAATCCGTCCGCCGGGCTGACGACGGCGGCCGGCACGACGCCGGCGCTGCCACCGCCCTGGATGACCGGGTACACCGCGTTCGGGCCGATGACCGCGACCCGGCGGATCTGGGAGCGGTCGAGCGGCAGGGCGCCCGCTCGGTTGCGCAGCAGCACGAATGACTCGGCGGCGGCGGTGCGCAGCAGGCCGGGATCGACCAGGCGGGCGGGCTTGGCCCCGTCCGTCGCGCGCACGGCCGCACGCGCGGCGGAAACACCAAGTGCGCCGACACGCCTGGCCAGCCGCAGCAGCCGGACGACCTTGTCGTTGACCAGTTCATCGCTCACCGTGCCGTCGCCGGCGGCCCGGGTGAGCTGATCTCCCCACGGTCCTTCCGGGCCGGGCATCGACAGGTCGAGCGTCGCTTCCGCGGTGGCGAGCGTGCTGCGGGCGGCGTCCCAGTCGGAGACCACGACGCCGTCGAAGCCCCACTCGTTCTTCAGCACGTCCCGCAGCAGGCGCGGGT
>Ga0335075_10003006_pt1 | contig 26930 bp, 19 predicted proteins | sample Lox_Sample_24_FD_206723 | JGI IMG/M metagenome (GOLD analysis project Ga0335075, IMG submission 206723) | Soil microbial communities from Loxahatchee National Wildlife Refuge, Florida, United States - Lox_Sample_2.4 | ecosystem: Environmental > Terrestrial > Soil > Wetlands | place: USA...
GGACGTGACATCAGGTCGGGTGCCCGGCTGACGGAAGTGACCGACTGCGATATCGAGGACGGCCCTGGCGGCACGTCAAGCAATCAGATCGACATCTTTCATGGCGGATCGCTGGTGGTGACCGGAACCAAAATGGAGAAGGGGCCAAAGAGCGAAAATCACGCCTATGCCATCACGATCGGCGAGGAAGGCGTCACGCAGCCAACTGACAAGATCGTCATCCGCAACAATATATTCATCAACGATTCCGGACATCCGGCTACCTTCGTGCGGAACATGACCGCCACGCCGGCGCAACTGAACAATAACAAATTCACTGGCGACGTGCGCCCGTTGGAAGGAGACGGCTCGTCGAGCTGATCGGCAGGCGCAGTTGTTCGCAGGCCCAGGCCGCGGCCTCGGCCACCACGGGATCGGGGTCAGCCTGCAGGCGCGCCGCCACCTGCCGCAGCGACGGGTCGCGTGAATTGCCGATTGCAACCAGTACGTTGCGCACGAAGCGGTTTCGCCCGATCCGTTTGATCGGCGAGCCGGCAAACGTGGCGCGGAATCCGGCATCATCCAGCGCCGCCAGTTCGGCTAGGCGCGGGGCGGTCAGGTCGTCGCGTGCCAGCAGTTTTGCGTGCGGGGTGGTGCGGGCGAAGCGGTTCCAGGGGCACACCGCCAGGCAATCGTCGCAGCCATAGATGCGATTGCCCATCGCGGGCCGCAGCGCATGCGGGATCGGCCCTTCATGCTCGATCGTCAGGTAGGAAATGCAGCGCGTGGCATCGAGACGATACGGCCCGGGGAACGCGTCGGTGGGACACACCGACAGGCACCGCGTGCAGGACCCGCAGCGATCGGCGTGCGGCGCGTCGGGCGGAATGTCGAGCGTGGTGTAGATCTCGCCAAGGAGCAACCAGGAGCCGTGCGTGCGGGAAACCAGGTTGGTGTGCTTGCCTTGCCAACCGAGGCCGGCCTGGGCGGCGAGCGGCTTTTCCATCACCGGGGCGGTATCGACGAACACCTTCACCCCAGGCCCGAAGCGCGACACGACGAACTGCGCCAGGTGCTTCAGCATGCCCTTCATCACGTCGTGGTAGTCGCGGTTCCGGGCATAGACTGAAATCGTACCGCGATCCCGCTGCTCCAGCGTGGCGAGCGGATCGTCCGGTGGCGCGTAAGAGAGCCCGAGCGCAATCACGCTGCGTGCCTCCGCCCACAGCGCGCGGGGGTGGCTGCGCTGCCCGGCGCGCGCGGCGAGCCAGCCCATGTCGCCGTGCTGGCCCGCGGCGAGGAAGGCCGCGAGGCGTTCGCGCGCCTCGGGGCCCAGCTCGGCTTGACAGAAGCCAACCGCATCGAAGCCGAGCGCAAGCGCGCGGTCGCGGATCGCTGCCTTTGCGTTGGTCAGCGGAGGCCGGTCGGCAATGCGGTGGCTGTCGGACTGCGGCATTGCGCTAATTTCAGCCCGCGGCGGTAGACGTTCAATGCGCCTTGCTCACCGCGTGGCAGCCATCATATCGCAGGCCGTGCCGGTAGCAGCCTCGCGGCTCTCCCGGTCCAGGCGCGGGAAGCGCCCGGCCGCCAAGGCATCGAGGCTTGGCACCGGCAGGTGCATCACGGCGGCGTAGTGCCAGGACCAGGCGAGCACATCCTCCACGAACGCCCGCGTCGCGGCGTTGGGCATCGCCTCCAAAAACAGAAGAGGATCGCCGGCCGCGTTGACGCGATCTGCCCAGCGGCGCAGCTCGAATGGTCCCTGCTTGTAAGCGGCCAGCAGCCGGATCAGGTCGCCGTCGATCACATCGTCACTGGCGAGCTGCAGCAGATAGCCCTGGCCGATTGCCAGGTTCACGGCCGGATCGTGCAGCCGCGCCGTCCGCATGCCCGCTAGCGAGCGGGCGCCGCTGACCGTCCAGGCACTGGCCGGTTTGATCTGCATCAGTCCAACGGCACCGTCGCGCGACACTGCGCCAGCGTGGAAATCCGATTCATGGTGCACCAGCGCGTAGACGAGTGGCGGATCGACCACGAAACCGCCGGCTGGTTGCAGGGGCGGCGGTGCAGGTCCGCGTGGTGCGGCATAGACGGCGCCTTGCAGCTCGGTGCTGAGCCCGGTCAGGCCGACGGCGCGCGCGACCAGGCGCAGCGTCTGCGCCAACGCGGCGTTCTCGCCCGCATCGGCCCACAGCAGACGGAACTCGGCCTCGGCGCGGCGCATTTGCCCGATCTGCAGCAGCGCGAAGGCGCGTCTCCCGGCGGGCGTCGCCGCCAGCGCAGCGAGATCGGCGGGGCCGAGGGTTGCAAGGGGTGTACAGGCGGACGACGGCCGCAGGGTGCGGGCAGCGATGCGGCCATAGAACGAATCATGTTCCGCCGCGGCGCGGCGCAGCCAGACGATCGAGGTGCTGCGATCGGCCTGGCGTTGCGCGGCGCGGGCGCCCCAAAACGCGGCGGCGGCACGCGCGGGAGCGTTAGCGGCGGCTCGCCAGGCCGCTTCGAAGAACGTCAGGGCCGCGGAGACATCGTCGAGCCGCCATGCTGCAAGTCCCCCGGCGAACAAGGCCTCACCGCTGCCGGGCAGCGAGGCCGGACGGGACAGCAGCGGCTCGGTCGCCGTAACCGCGGCGGCATCGCGATTTTGCACGAACAAGGCGCGCGCCGCGGTGGGGGAGGCAATGGCGGGCCGATGCCGGGACGAGCGTTCCGGCCGGAAAAAGCTCACGATGGGAATTGCCGGGGCGGTCGTCTCGAGCGTGTCGGGGGCGATGCGGGCGCGCAGCGCACGGATCTCGAGTGCCTCGGGCTGGTCGCCGTAATGGGCCAGCCAATCGGTCAGCTCCGCGGCGGTGGGATGCGCCCAGCCGCCAAGATAGCGGTCGGCGAGGATCGCGCCGAGCAGGAGATGACTGTCCAGTTGGGCGGTGTCGCGGGCGGCGTCGGTGATATCGCCTTTGGCCTGGAGGGCGAAGATCTTGCGGATGCGGGCGGCTTCGCTGGGGGCGAGCGGCTGGGGCAGTGCCACCTCCGCGGTGCTGCCCAACGCCAAGCGCGGCACCGCGAATGCCGTTTGGTCGTCCGTACCGCGCATCGTCTGCGCATGGGCAATAGACGAGTAACCCACGACGGCAAGTGCCGCGTAGAATATCCACCCCCAATGCAACAGACGGCGGGTCGATGGAGACCTGCCCCCTTGCATCCGCACACAATACACGTGCCCGTGACGGTTGGCAATACGGCCGGTCAGACTGCCTCGTGAGCGGGGCGGTCGGGGGTGGCTGGGCAGTATTGGCGATTATGGGTTTTATATGTCTGGGGGAATTCTGAAGAAATACTGCTGTTGCATTCGTTGCTTGATAGTCATGTCCTCACCCTCGCGGGAGGGGCAATGTCCGACCGGTCCCGCATGGCATTACCGGGCGCCGCTGGAGCGCGGTGTGCCGCTTCGTCGGCCATGTGCCACGGATATGCCGTATGTGCGGCGGCTACCGGCCGCGTCCTGCGCGACGCACAAGGCCCTGCTGTTTGCTGCCGGCGAAAACGCCGGAGTGTATCCCTTATCCCGATTTCACGACTGCAAGGTAAATTGCCCGCGTCGCTTGTGGACGGCCGGTGCGCATCTTCACTGGTGTCCGGTTCGCTGAGCCGCGGTTACGTAAAAGTCGTCTCGACATAAGGGGCTTTCGCAAGTCGTTCCTGAGGCGGATTTTAATACAGATCGGCTGTCTCCCGGCGGTCTGCGGCGCAAAATCCGCCATTGCTCGTTGTTAGGGTGCCCGGTACCAGGCAATCCAGCTACCCAGCTACACATCGGCGCGGCCCATTCTACTCAAGTAAACAGAGAAACTGTCGATACCATCTGCAACCATCAATTCGAGACGCAGATGCTAGTCGGTTACGGACAAAGGACCTTGTGCGCACCTACATCTTGTGCCGAACACCAGTGGCGCATCTTATTGAGTTGCCGCCCGACCGAGGCGTCGCAATGCCGCCGACACGCTGTTGATTCCCGCGACCGAGTTCTCCCGCAACTTCGATCGGTACGACGCGGAAGCCTCCCGTGCAGACCTCGTGAAGATCGTGCACGACGGCACGGTCATCGGGGCCTACCTCTCAGCTCGCGAACTCGCTCACTACGAACGGCTGAAGCGGCGTGAGGCGGAAGTGCTGCGGGTCGGTGAACTGCTGTCGGGCGTGATCGCCGACCTCGAGGCGGCCGAGTTCGGCGCCAGGCCGGGGTGAAGCTGCCGCCGCCATTGGTCGGCCTGGTTATCTGTGCCCTGAGGCAACAACAGCCACCGCGGTGTCGGGGCGTAACGATCGCCCCCTGTTGCGCCAACGGCCGGCGCTCGCGGCCAAGCTCCGCCAGCAGGAACGCCTCGCCGATCAGGTCGGGCCGCACCGCGTCCGCGCCGTCGCCTCCCACCGGCGCCAGCGCGTCTCGCAGCAGCGCCACGAGTTGGTCGTCCCGTTTGGCCGAGCGGTCGCGGAGCAACGCCCGTTCCTCCTGCACCAGCGCGGCCGCTGCGTCCGGGTCGCAGCCGCCCTGCAGCGTGACGCAGGCTGCCCGGTAGGCACCAGCTCGGCGTCGGCACCGATGCCATGGGCGCGGGCTTGCAGGCGCTCGCGTTCCCGCCCGGCGAGCCGCTCGGCCAGGTTCAGCCGCCGCATCGCCAGCGCCGAGGGCGCGCCGGCCTCGGCGGCAACGATGCCCGCCATCAGCAGGAACATTGGCTCGGTCTCGATGTCGGCGCTGCCGAGGCGGCGGTCGAACAGCGGATCGGCGCCCGCCGGCGGCACCGGCGGCCGCGGCACGGGTGGCGGCCTCGGCAGCAACGGGATCGGGAGCAACATTGCCTGGGGCAAGCAAGGCGCGGCGATGCTCCGGATCACGCAACGGCCCCAGCAGCAGCGGCGCGTCCTCGTCGATCAGCGCATCGCGCCCGTGGCCCGTCAGACTGCTCGGCTGGATCAGTTCCGCCCACCAGCCTGCGTCCCGCGCGGCATGGCGTTCCAGCAGCAGGAAACGCAACGGCAGTTCGTCCGGCGCGGCGATCCCCGCGGCCAGTTCGTCCAGGCAGGCGCGCAGCACCGGCAAGGCGTAGGCGGCGTAGTCCACCACCACCAGAGTCGGCTTGTCCCAGCGCCACTCGGAGGGGTGGTGCGTCGCGTGGAACCGCTTCAACTCCTCCTGGCGGACGAAGCCGGCGACCGAGCCCTGCGTCTCGGCCCATCCGCACAGCTCGATCGCGAGGCGAGGTCGTCCCGCATGTCGGGATCGCGCAGCACGCGACGCCACGCATGCTCCACAACATCGGAGAACAGGCTGCAGGGCGCACTATCGACGCCAAACACATCCGGCTGCACCTTCGCCGCCCTGTCGAGATAGAATGCCACCGCCTGCGCTTGCGTCAGCCCGGCCTCGATCAGTTCGCGGCCCCGGGGCACGATCCGCGGCACTATGTCGGTGATCGCCGCCACGGCGTTCTCGAGTTCGACGGCCGAATCAGGATCGTCGCGCAGTTTGCCTTCGAGCAAGGCGTCCACGTCCCGGGACACGGCAGCGGTGCATCGAAGCAGTATCGCATCTGCCTGCCGGGCGTGGCGGCGCCAGAGGAAATGTCCCATCCACGCGGCACCCAACAGCGTTTCGACCACGGCAAGTGTGCCGATCCCATGCGTGGCCGCGGTGCCGCAGCATATCGCCGTTGCCGCCAGCAGCGCCGTCAGCTTCTCGGTGAATTTAGCGCCGAACGGTACATCGCCCCGCTTGCACTGCCATCTGGGCATGCATCATGGAAGTTTGACATTGTTGAGACGGCAAAAGCAATGGTTATGTCGGCGCGGGATTGTTCACGCCGGGAGCCTTCACCGCTTCACCGGCGCGGCGCGATGGCGGCCGGCGGCGAGCGGCGCACCCGGCGAAGCGTGGTGGTCGCCGCGGGATGACAGCGGCACGGTAGCATGGCCGCAGCCCGAATTGCTCACCGGAAGAAGCTTCCTCGCCCATCCATCCTGCTTGATTCCCCCCCGGCTTTACGTCACACACGCGCGCCCGGCATCTCCACGGGCGGCAGGCCCATCCGAACCACCCTCCCTGACGCGAGAGAGCTTCATGCGCGATACCGGCGAATTCCTGTTCACCTCCGAATCCGTCTCCGAGGGCCACCCCGACAAGGTCGCCGACCGGATCAGCGATACCGTGCTGGATGCTTTCCTCGCCGCGGACCCCTACGCCCGTGTCGCTTGCGAAACGCTGGTCACCACCAACCGCGTCGTCCTCGCCGGCGAAACGCGCGGTCCTGCCACCGTCACGCCGGATCTGCTGGCACACCTCGCCCGCATGGCGATCCACGACATCGGCTACGATCAGTCCGGCTTCAGTTGGCAGAAGGCCGATATCGCCTGCCACCTGCACGCGCAGTCGCAGGACATCGCCCAAGGCGTGGACGCGGGCGGCAACAAGGATGAGGGCGCCGGCGACCAGGGCATGATGTTCGGCTACGCCTGCCGCGAGACCGACGCGCTGATGCCGGCGCCGATCTATTACGCCCACGCCATCCTGCATCGCATCCGCGAGCTGCGCCACATCCAGGACAAGTCGGTGGAAGGCCTGCTGCCCGACGCCAAGAGCCAGGTCACGCTGCGCTATGTGGACGGCAAGCCGGTGGGTGCCACCTCCGTGGTGGTTTCGACCCAGCATGCCGGGGAACTGGAGCAGCCTGAGATCAAGCGCATGCTGTGGCCGATCGTGGCCAGCACGCTGCCGACCGGCTGGATGTGCCCCGAAGCCGAGTTCCACGTGAACCCCACGGGCAAGTTCGTCACCGGCGGTCCGGACGGCGATTGCGGCCTGACGGGACGCAAGATTATTGTCGACACCTACGGCGGCGCGGCCCCGCATGGCGGTGGCGCGTTCAGCGGCAAGGACCCGACGAAGGTGGACCGCTCCGCCGCGTATGCCTGCCGTTACCTTGCAAAGAACGTGGTGGCGGCGGGGCTGGCCGACCGCTGCACCATCCAGATCAGCTACGCGATCGGCATTTCCCGGCCATTGTCGGTGTATGTGGACCTGCAAGGCACGGGCAAGGACATCGACGAGAAGAAGCTCGACCGCGTGCTGAACGACGTGATGAACCTGTCGCCGCGCGGTATTCGCGAGCATCTGCATTTGAACAGACCGATTTATGTACCGACCTCGGCGTATGGGCATTTCGGCCGCACACCCGATGAGGAGAAGGGCACCTTCACCTGGGAACGCGCCGATCTGGTGCCCGCGCTGCACGCTGCGCTGGGGCGCTGAGGGAAAGCCCGTCGGTCATGGCCGGGCCCTGACCCGGCCATCCGCTAGCGTTGGCCGGCATGCGCTGTCCGCAACCGCGCCCGATTCGCTCGGGACGATGACGCGCGGAGGCCGGGACCATGATCACAAACCGTTGATGACGCCTCTTTCGCATGCATCGATACTGCAACCGTTTTGAAAGAGGTTTCAGCTACGCTTCACCCAACAACGGTCTCGTCCGGGTAGGAGGCCATGAAGCAAATTTCCTTCTCAATCCGCCGGGATGTTCGGCTGGGGTCGATCGTCGCGGATCAGCAGGTTGACGTATACGATGCGCTGGAACGCAGGGACCAGATCAACCGCATGATGCGCCGGCGGCTGTCGGACGAATTGGAAAGCCTGATCCGCAGGGCGTGCCAGCGCGGCCATCTCGGCACCGCCGAGGAACTGCTGATGGTGCTGCGCAATTTGGTGGATTGGGAAAAGGAACATTTCCCCCACGGCCGCCGCCCGATCGACGACATGATCGAGCGCGTCGCGGCGGAACTGAATGCCGCCAAGGCGCAAAGGGACGCTGCATAACGCGGAATGCCCGCGTCGGGTAATGGGTGCCGACAACCGCTCGGTCGGCACGCTTTGTTTCGAAAGCCTTTTCCAACGCCGGGGGCTGCTGAGAGCCGCGCAGCGGTTCGATGCTGACTGCTGCATGCGTGCGGCCCGGAATGATGGGCGGCGTGGCCGATGCACTTTCATTCAGCCACTGGTCGACCGCCGCGGCCGGCGGCTACCCGCAATGACGAATGCGCGCTGCGCAATGGCAATGTATGACTTCTCTAATTCTCCCAGCGCGTCACAACCGGCAGAACTTCCTCCCCGAATAACCGCATCGACGCCGCTGCGTCCTGCACCGAGATGTCATTGAAATTGACCTGCAGCGAGGCAATCTCGAACCCGCCCACCTGACGCTTATAGGTGGCGATCGTGTCGAGGATGTGTTCCGGCGTCCCCACCCACACAGCGTTTTTCGCCGCCAGCGTATCGAACGTCTCCTGCGACAGGCCGGCAATGATCTTGTCATAGCCCGGATAGTCGGCCGACGCCTTGCCTTGCAGCCAATCGGACGCCGCTGCCACCAGCGAGCGCAAATACCGCTCCACCGGCCCACGTGCGATCTGCTCCGCCGCCGCCTGGTCGCGATGGCAGAACATGTGGAACGCCAGCATCACCGTGCCGCGCCCGGGATGCCCGGCGCGCATCCAGGCCTCGCGGTACAGGCCGAGCAACTCCGCCATCGCGCCGGCCGACATCGGGATGCCCATGATCCCATGCCCGCCCGCACCCGCGCGTTCGAACGATTCGCGCGTTGCCTGCGCTGCCACATAGAACGGCGGCCGAGGCCGCTGCGTCGGGCGCGGCAGCGACGTCACGTTCTCAAAACTATGAAACCGCCCCTGATGACTGGCAACCTCCTGCTCCAGCAGCAGGCGTACTTGTTCGACGCCTTCGTCGAACCGGGCACGGCTTTCGTCCAGCCGCACGCCGAAGCGCGCGAACTCGTGCGGCAGGAAGGCGCGGGCGAAGCCGATATCCAGCCGCCCATCACACAACGCATCCAGCATTGCCAGTTCGCCCGCGAGCTTCAGCGGATGGTTGAACGCCGGCAGCACGGCGCCCGTCACCAGGCGCGCCCGCTTCGTCACCTGCGCCGCGGCGGCCAGGAACACCACGGGATTGGGACTGTAGCCGCCATACGGATTGAAGTAGTGCTCCACCGTCCGCACGTGGCTGTAGCCGTAGCGGTCGCACAGCGCGACAAGCTGCAACGCTTCCTGCCAATAGTCGCGCGCGGATTTTTCCGCCGGGCCGAGATCGGGAAAGAACTGAATGCCGGCCTGCATCGCCTACTCCTTGCCGTGCGTTCCGCTCAGCCGGTCCATCGCCGCCAGCAACACCCCCAGCACGCCGATCCCCAGCAGCATGGCAAGCTGCCAGCCCATTGTCGTGGCCGCAACGGTATCGGCGTGCATGAAGGTTTCCAGCAGCGCGATGGCGGCGATCGCCGCGATCGAGCCGACCAGCTTCAGCTTGATCGCGCTGAAATCCAGCGCCAGCCAGCCGGGCTGATGATCGAGATGCGTGCTGAGCGCCGGATCGACGAAGCTCTGCCAGCCAGCCAGCACCACGATCAGCACCAGGTTCGCCACCAGCGACACATCCACCAGCCCCAGCACCCCCAGCACAAGATTGGTGGCCGTCATGTCAAGCAGGCCAGGTATCAGTGCGACCAGCTTCTGCACGAACTTGACCATCAGCAGCGCGAGGCTGACCAGCAAGCCGAGGTAGATCGGCGCGATCATCCAGCGCGCGGCGAACATCACCCGGCCCAGGCATTTTATCAACCAGCCAGAAACCATCGGATCGGGCATGCGACATGTACCAGCGCTGTTGCCAGGGAATGATGTCGTTCTAACCCAGGAACGCCCGCAGCAAACCCTCGATCCGTACGGATTGCTCTAGCACCGAGGCATGGCCGGCGGAAGGGATCATCTCCAGCCGCGCGCCCATGATGTGGTTGCGCAGCCAGATCGCGGCATCCTTGAAGGCCTGGCCTTCATCTTCGCCGCAAATCACCAGCGTCGGCGCGGCGATGCGTGGCGCGAGGCCGCGCAGGTCGGCGGCACCCAGTGCTTCACATGCCAGGCCGTAGCCCTCGCCACTGCAGGCGCGGAACGTTTCCCGCACCAACTGCACGGCGGGCGGGTTGGCGGCGACGAAGTCCGGGGTGAACCAGATCTTCTCGATGGTTGGCAGCAGCGACGCCGGCCCGTCCTTGCGCGCGGCGGCGGCACGCACCACCCACATCTCGCGCGCCTCGTCGGTGTAGCGCGGGGTGGTGTCGCACAGCACCAGTTTGTCGGTCATCGCCGGTTCGGTGGCGGCGAAGCACTGTGCCACCAGGCCGCCGAGCGAAATGCCCATGATGTGCGCTTTGGCAATGCCGTCGCGCCGCAGCACGGCGGCGAGCTGCGCCGCGAGTTCCTCGATGCCATAGGGTCCGTCCGGCAGCTTTGTCTCGCCGTGGCCGGGGAAATCGTAGGACAGCAGCGTGTAGCGATCCGCCATGCCGCCCAGGCAATCCCACAGATGATGCGTCATGCCGAGGCAATGCATCATCACGACAGGCGGCCCGTTGCCCACGCGGTGCATGCGGATGGCGGACGGATCGAGCGGCGCGATGGTGCGCATGCTGGTGCGTTTCCTCGTTGCAGTGCCCGGCGGGAGATTGCGGCGCCGCGGCCCGTCGCGCAATCCGTTGCGAGACTCGCGGGCCGTGCCGGGCCTATGCTGCCGCAACCGAGGCAAGGCCTCGCAAATGGGAGGGAACCATGGCCGATACCAGCAGCATCGCTGCCCCGCTCCGCCGCGCCGCCGAGGCGGGCGACATTCCCGGCGTGGTGGCCGCCGCCGCGACGCGCGACGGCGTTGTTTTCGAGGACGGCTTCGGCGTGCGCGACGTTGGCAGCGGCGCGCCGATGACGGCCGACACCGTGGTCTGGATCGCGTCCATGACCAAGGCGATCACCGGCGCCTGTGCCATGCAGCTTGTGGAGCAAGGCCGGCTGTCGCTGGACGGCGACATTGCCGCGGTGCTGCCGGAGCTCGGCCGCGTGCAGGTGCTGGAGGGCTTCGATGCCGACGACAAGCCGCGCCTGCGTGCACCGAAGCGCGGCATCACGCTGCGGCACCTGCTGACGCACACGTCCGGCTACACCTACGACATCTGGAACCCGGACACGGGCCGTCACATGGAGGCCGCCGGCATCCCCGGCATCATCTCCTGCCAGAATGCCGCTCTTACGATACCGCTGGCGTTCGATCCGGGCGAGAAATGGGAATACGGCATTTCCATCGACTGGGCGGGCAAGGCGGTCGAGGCAGTCTCCGGCCAGACCCTGGCGGCCTACATGGCGGAGAACGTCTTTGCCCCGCTTGGCATGAACGATACCGCGTTCCGCATCGGCGAATCGCAGCGCGAGCGCCTGGCGAAGATTCATGCGCGCACGCCCGATGGCATCGTTGCGACCGATACAGAGCTACCGCAGGATCCTGAATTTCATATGGGCGGCGGCGGGCTGTATGCGACGGTCGGGGATTATCTGAAGTTCACGCAAATGATCCTTCATGGCGGCCGGTTCAACGGTGTGCAGGTACTGCGGCCGGAAACGGTAACGGCCATGTCGCAAAATGCGATGGGCGGGCTGGTGTGCAATGCCATGAAGACAGCGGCGCCGGGGTTGTCGCACGATGTCGATTTCCTCGCGGGGATGAAATGGGGGCTGAGCTTCCTGATCAATCCGCAGCCGCTGGCGACGGGACGGTCGGCGAACAGCTTGGCTTGGGCGGGACTGGCCAATTCGTATTTCTGGATCGATCCGGCGCGCGGCGTGACGGGCGTATATGCCGCGCAACTGCTGCCGTTCTTCGATCCGAAAGCGGTGGCCGCGTTCGAGGGATTCGAGCGGGCGGTGTACCAGGCTGTGTAAGCATCAATACCGGTGATTGGCGTTGTTGCCGGGAACGTAGCCGATCGGGGCTATTGCGAGGAACATGGCCGATCCGTGTCATTGCGGGTTGACCACCGGCTTGGCGGCCGATCCGCGCTGCATGAAACATCGCCGCGCCGGCGTTGCTCGTCGTGGCCGGGCTTGACCCGGCCTTGACGGGGTACGTCCTGTTAATGGAGTGTGCTCTTCGTTAAGAGCGCGGCGACGAAGCAATCTCGTTCGGAGAGTGTCCAGGGCACTTGTGCATACACCGTGTGACTGAAATTGGGTCGTCGCATTGCTTATCGAAGGCACAAGTTGGAGATAGGCTCTGAAATCTCATACATTGCATCTGCTGTCACATTCCTCCGGGGAACTATCGCACGGTCTGTGCGGCGCATTCGTATGATTTTTTATCACGGAGGAAGAACGGAGGACCACGGAGAACACGGAGCAGCTTTCCCGGCAGGCTATGCCGAAGCGAACCCATGGCCGATTGCAGATTGACCAAGGAATTTATCGCTGCCCATTGAGACGGATACCGCAGCGGCACCAGACCGCTCCGCGTTCCCCGTGGTCCTCCGCTCTTGCTTCGTACTGAATTTATATATTGAAACGAAACGTTCGGTCAACGCGGCCTGACGCACGGGTTGCGCAGTCGCACATCTTCCATGTCATGCCGATGCAATGGCCGTGCGGAACCGCCCCCCTGCTCTTCGCGGTCTTAAACCAGAGCTCGTCTGCCGCAGTTCCAATCGCCGCACGCCAAGTACGATAAGATCACTGCGCGCGCCGCGCTCGCTTCGCGGTGACACCTGCCTTCTTCCCGGCCGCCCGCTTCTTCGCCGGCGCTGCAGCCTTTTTCCCAGCCGCCGGCGCCGCTGCCGCCGACCGCTTGGCCGCCGCCTTGCGCCGCGCCGGGGCCTTGGCCTTGCGCGGCCCCGCCGGTGCGGCCGATTTACGCGCCGCCTTGGACGCAGCCGCGGTACCAGCCTGCGCTTCCGCACCGGCAGCCGCAGAAGCGGCACTCCTTGCCGCGCGCCCACGACCGCGCCGGCCAGCGCCACGCGGACGCAGTTCCTTGCCCTTCTCTTTCAGCAGCGTCACCGCCTCGTCCAGCGTGATGTCCTCCATCATCACGCCGCGCGGCATGTTCGCCACCATCTTGCCGTGCTGGACATAGGGACCGAACCGCCCCTTGCGCACCGTCACCGGCTGCTTGTCTGCCGGATGGTCGCCCATGCTGCGGACGCTCGCCAGCTTCTTCGCAAGCAAATCCATGGCACGGTTCATGCCAATCGCCAGCACGTCGTCGTCGCGTTCCAGCGACCCGTAAATCGCGCCCATGCGCACATAGGGGCCGAACCGGCCGATCCCGACCTCGATCGGCTGCTTCGTCTCGGGATGCAGGCCGATCGTCCTCGGCAATGACAGCAGCCCGACGGCCTGATCGAGCGTGATCGCCTCGCCGTCCATGCCGCGCGGCAGCGAGGTGCGGCGCGGCTTCTGCTTCTTGTCCTCGCCGTTCTCGCCAAGCTGAACGTATAGCCCGTACGGGCCGCGGCGGACTGTGACCTCCTCGCCGGTGTCCGGATGCGTGCCCAGGGCACGCATGCCTTCCTTCAGCGTCTCACCGGACTCATCCCCGGATTCCACGGCGAGACGCCGCGTGTACTGGCAGTTCGGATAGTTGGAGCACCCGATGAAGCTGCCATAGCGGCCCAGCTTCAGTCCCAGCCGGCCGCTGGCGCAGGCGGGACAGGCGCGAGGGTCGGTGCCGTCTTCGCGTTCCGGGAAGAAATGCGGCCCCAGGTCCTGGTCCAGCGCCGCGATCACGTCGCTGATTTTCAGGTCCTTGGTTTGCTCGACCGCCTTGGAAAACTCGTCCCAGAAGTCGCGCAGCATGGCGCGCCATTCGACGTTGCCTTCGGCGATCTCGTCGAGCTTCTCCTCCATGGACGCGGTGAAGCCGGTATCGACGTAGTGCTCGAAGAAGCTGATCAGGAAGGCGGTGACCAGCCGGCCGCGATCCTCAGGGACGAAGCGCCGCTTCTCCAGCCGCACATAATTGCGATCCTGCAACACCGTCAGGATCGAGGCGTAGGTGGATGGCCGCCCAATCCCCAGCTCTTCCAGCTTCTTCACCAGCGACGCCTCGGAATAGCGCGGCGGGGGCTGGGTGAAATGCTGCAGCGCCGTTACGTCGCCGCGGCGCAGCGGGTCGCGCTCGGCCATTGGCGGCAGCATGCGGTTGTCTTCGTCCGACGCCGCTCCGGGGGCGTCCTCGTCGGTGTCCTCACGATACAGCTTCAGGAACCCGTCGAAGGCGACGATCGAGCCGGTGGCGCGCAGCGTCGTGCCCTTGCCATCGGTGACGTCGACCGCCACCTGGTCCAGCTCCGCTGACTGCATCTGCGACGCCACCGCGCGCTTCCAGACCAGCTCGTATAGCCGGCGCTGATCCGGGGTCAGGTCGCGCGCGACGGAATCCGGCGTGCGGGCGACATCGGTGGGACGAATCGCCTCGTGCGCTTCCTGCGCGTTCTTCACCTTGGTCTGGTATTCGCGCGGCGCGCCCGGCACGTAATCCGGGCCATACACGTCCTTGACATGGTCGCGGATCGCGAACACCGCTTCCCGCGCCATCTGCACGCCGTCCGTTCGCATATAGGTGATCAGGCCGACGGTCTCGCCCTCGATATCGATGCCTTCATAAAGCTGCTGGGCGGTCCGCATCGTCTGTTGCGCGCCGAAGCCCAGTTTTCTGCTCGCCTCCTGCTGCAATGTCGACGTGGTGAACGGCGGGGGCGGATTGCGCTTGACCCGTCGCTTCTCCACCGAGCCCACGGTGAAGGTCCCCGCCTCGACCGCGGCCTTGGCGGCGTTCGCCAGCGCCCCATTGTTGAGGTCGAATTGGTCCAGCTTCTTGCCGTTCAGATGCGTCAGCCGGGCGGTGAACGGGGCGTTGGCGGGGGTGAAGAACACCGCCTCCACGGTCCAGTACTCGCGGGCGCGGAAGACCTCTATCTCTGCTTCGCGCTCGCAGATCAGCCGCAGCGCGACCGACTGCACGCGCCCCGCCGACCGGCTGCCCGGGAGCTTGCGCCAAAGCACCGGCGACAGCGTGAACCCCACCAGGTAATCGAGCGCGCGGCGCGCCAGGTAGGCCTCGATCAGCGGCTGGTCCAGATCGCGCGGCGCGGCGATGGCGGCACGGATGGCGCTGCGGGTGATCTCGTGGAAGCTGATGCGCTGGACCTTGACGCCCTTCAGCGCCTTGCGGTCGTCCAGCATGTTCTTCACATGCCAGGAGATCGCCTCGCCCTCGCGGTCCGGGTCGGTGGCGAGATACAGGGTGCGTGCGCCTTTCAGTGCCTTGGCGATGGCGCCGACCTGCTTTTCCCCCCGCGCATCGGACTCCCAGTCCATGGCGAAGTTCTGGTCCGGCCGCACCGAGCCGTCCTTCGGCGGCAGGTCGCGCACATGGCCCAGGCTGGCCAGCACGGTGTAGCCCCCGCCCAGATACCGGTTGATGGTCTTGGCCTTGGCAGGCGATTCGACGACGACGATGTCATTCATTCTATTGTGCGAGCCTCGTCAGACAGCAGCGCAACCCTGCTCCCCGGCAGCATTTCCAGCCGGCCGGCGAGTTCCAGTTCCAGCAACGCCACCATGACAGCGGCGGGTGAGAACTGGCAGCGCCGTACCACATCGTCAACCGCGGTGGGCGAAGGGCCAAGAAGATCAATCACTTGCGACAGCACGCTCGGGAGATCCAGGGCATCGTCCGGCGTATCGGCGGCTGGTTCGGCCAGTCCCGGCGGCGTCGGCGCACCCGACGCAGGCAGATCGGGGTAGATAGGATGCGCGGGTAGGTTGTCCAGGACGTCCTCGGCCGTCTCAGTCAGGACGGCGCCCTGGCGGAGCAAGTCGTTGGCGCCGCGGGAGCGCGGGTCGGTGGGGTAGCCGGGGACGGCGAAGACCTCGCGGCCGGCTTCCTGCGCGATGCGGGCGGTGATCAGGCTGCCGGAGCGCTGCGCCGCTTCCACCACGACCACCCCGAGCGCCAGCCCGGCGACGATGCGGTTGCGGCGGGGGAAGTGCCGCGCCTGGGGGGCGGTGCCGAGCGGCGCTTCCGCCACCACCGCCCCCGTCTCGACGATGCGGGCCTGGAGCGCCGCATGCTCTGGCGGATAGGGCATGTCCAGCCCCCCTGCGACCACGGCGACGGTGCGGCCGGTTGCCAGTGCGCCGTGGTGCGCGGCGGCATCGATGCCGCGGGCGAGTCCGGAGACCACGGTGAGGTGACGTGCCAGGTCGGCGCCCAGGGTTTCCGCCATGCGCTGACCATTGGCGGAGGCGTTGCGCCCGCCCACCACGGCGACGGATCTGGTGGCAAGCAAGGCTATGTCGCCCTGGACGGCGATGACCGGGGGCGCGTCTTCGAGCATGGCGAGCAAGGGCGGGTAGTCCGGCTGGTCCAGCACCAGCAGCCGGGCACCGATCCTGGCCAGGCGGTCCAGCTCGCGGTTGGCTTCGTCCGGAGACGGGATGGCGAGCTGCGTCTCACGCCCGCCGGCACGGGCGAGGCGCGGCAACGCCGCCAGCGCCGCGCCCGGCGTGCCGTAGCGGGCGAGCAAGCGGCGCCAGGCAATGGGACCGACGCCCTCGGTGCGGGCGAGGCGCAGGCAGTCGGCGAGATCGGGAGGGTAGTGCTTCGGCACGGGCTTGCTGTGTCCTGAGTCTGCTGCCGGCGCGGCCGCGGCCGAGCGGGCGCTGGCGGGCGATGGCGGCACAGTGAACCACGGCAATTGCGAACAGCGGCTTAACGGGCGCGTGCCGGCGGGAGAATGATCGGGCCCGCGGGCCCGCACGGCGATCGGTACGCCCGGGCATGACGAATGCTGCCGGGCCGGGGGGCTGCGCGCAGGGGCGGAAGGTGTGCGGCGAGTCCCACGATCGTCTCGTTTGGTCTTTATGCGAGATGTTAGAGAGAAAACGAGACCCGTCCACAATATGTCTTGCGACCATTTCGACCCCGCGGCCACGTGTCATTGCGAGCGAAGCGAAGCAATCTCGATGGGTCGGTCGTACGCATCGCGACCCGAATTGCTTCGCTTCGCTCGCAATGACGCAGGCACCAAGCGTTGGAGTCAGAGCACTGGCCCGTGTGCGCTTGCCTCACGCCGGCCACGAAGTCGTTCGCGTCACGACCGGCCTTGATCCGGCCATCTGCCCGTGCACAACGCGTGCGCATACTGGTGACGCGAAGCGATCGACCGTGTGCAGATGGCCGGGCTTGGCAGGGCCGGCCATGACGAGGTGATTCATGGCGTTCCCCTGCCCGGGTTGTCAGTCGGCAGGCGGTCAGTACTATCCGCATCGCGTCAGCGCGGGGCGATCCTATGGCAGCCGATGTGAAATCTTCCGGCGAATCCGCGTTCGGTACCGCCGTCGCGGAGTCCGCCTCGTCCCGCCCGATGGAAATCCTGCTCGTCTTCCTGCGTCTGGGATGCTCCTGCTTTGGCGGACCGATCGCGCATCTCGGCTATTTCCGGGCGGAGTTCGTCGAGCGCCGAAAATGGCTGAGCGATCGCGCCTATACCGACCTGGTCGCGCTGGCGCAGTTTTTGCCGGGACCGGCCTCCAGCCAGACGGGGTTCGGCATCGGGCTGATCCGCGGCGGCTATGCCGGAGGCCTGGCCGCGTGGATCGGCTTCACGCTGCCTTCAGCATGCCTGATGGTGTTGTTCGCTTATGGCGCCGGCAGCATCGCGCATACTGCCTGGGGCGCCGGCCTGCTGCATGGGTTGAAGCTGGTGGCCGTCGCGATTGTGGCGCAGGCGGTGCTGGGTATGGCACGCAGCCTATGCCCGGATCGCGAACGCGCCTCCATCGCGACCGTCGCGCTGGTGATCATGCTGCTGGCACCGGGTTCGCTCGACCAGGTCGGCACGATTGTGTTGGGCGCCGTCGCCGGCCTGATCCTGTGCCGCGGCGCAACCGAGACCGTGGCGGACAGCGTCACCGTTCCAATTACGCGGACGGCGGCCCTGGTCTGCCTGTGCATGTTCTTTCTGTTCCTCGTGCTGGCGTTTGCGCCGACCCATAACGGCGCGGCGGCGTTGTTCGATGCATTCTATCGCTCCGGCGCGCTGGTGTTCGGCGGCGGCCACGTCGTGCTGCCGCTGTTGCGCGACGCCGTGGTGGCGCCCGGCTGGGTGATGGACAACGCGTTCCTTGCCGGCTATGGTGCGGCGCAGGCGTTGCCCGGACCGTTATTCACCTTCAGCGCCTATCTGGGGGCAGTGGCGCAAGCGGGGCCTGGCGGGATCGCCGGCGCGGCGATCGCACTGGTGGCGATCTTCCTGCCCGGGATCGTGGTGCTGATGGGCACGCTGCCGTTCTGGCACGCTCTACGCCGTCGCCCGCATGCGCAAGCGGCGATGCTGGGCACCAATGCGGCGGTGGTCGGGCTGCTGGCGGCCGCCCTGTACAATCCCGTGTGGACCAGTGCGGTGCAAACCCCGGCGGATTTCGCAATCGCGGCAACGGGCTTCATATTGCTTCTGGTCTGGCGCGCATCGCCGATCGTGGTGGTGGTGCTGTCCGCGCTGGCAGGCGTCGGCATGAGCATGGCGTGAGTTGAGAGGAACCGGGCCAGTGAGCGGCCCGCGCGCGTGCTGCCGGCGATGCCGCTGCGCCGAGCGTTGGCGTGTCTGCTGGTATTGCCCGTGCGAGCATCGTCGTATTTGTAGTTCTCCGAGGACGGGCCGGCGCATGTGAATGCCACGTCGTGCCCCGCGTTCAAATCCCTGGCGTTTCGGCTTTCCGGGTGCACCGGCCGCGCCGAAGCGCACGAGCCATGATCGGCGCGCGGACGCCTGCGCGCGGTTCGTTTCACCGGCGGCCCATCATTCGTTGCGTGAATTGGCGCATGCGCGACGCAGCCGGTTAAGCACGCACCGCCTGCGTCGATATGGCAACGCGGCATCAGCGCCGCGCGATCCCGGCATCGCGCTCGCGCCGTCGGCATGGCGACGGAACAGATAGGAGGCATCTATGCAACGCCGCAGTTTGCTGCTGGCCTCATTGCTGCCAGTACTGCTGGCAGGGTCGGCGGAAGCATCGCCGATCGATCCGAAGGAGACGCTGGTTATACAGCGCGGCCAGATCAAATTCGAATCCTGGGACGGGTTGCCGCCTGGCAGCGGCGAAATGGCACCGCTGTATGGCGACCTGAACAAGCCGGGGCCATACCTGGTCATGATGAAATGGAACCCGGGCTGGTTCAGCGCTCCGCACAACTACCGCACGGATCGGATCCAGGTCGTGGTCTCCGGCACGTGGTGGGTGAACAGTGGCAGGGACTTCACGCCGAACATGGCGGTGCCGGTGCCGGCGGGCGGGTTCGTCAAGCGCACGGCACGCACATTCCACTACGACGGAGTGCCGGCGGGGATCAGGCAACCCGTCGTGGTGGCAGTGTTCGGCATCGGGCCGGTCGACATCGAGCTGGCCGATCCGCACCGGCCATCATGGCGTCACGTATGAGAAAGCCGCGAGCCCGGAACGATCGTTACCTGTGGGCCGCCGGGGTTTGCGCGGTCAGCGCTCGCTGAACAATACGCCGCCTTTGGCCTTGTTGTCGCGGGAACTCTCGACGATCTCGACCAGCACGGCGTCAGCGGTGACGCCAAAATTCTTCACCACCGCATCGGTGATGTCCTTGATCAGCGCCCGCTTCTGTTCTTTCGACCGCCCTTCGATGGCGTGGACGTAGACTTCCGGCATTGCACTTCCTCCTCTGCACATGAAAACTTCTCCCGCGCAGCGGGAGAGGTCAAGGCGCGCAGCGCCGCGGGTGAGGGTGATTGGGAGGCAGGAAGGCTGTCTCCCCTCCCGATCGCCTCATCCTCGCTGCTTCGGTTGGCTCGGTGCGCGACCCAACCGCGTTGATCCGCTTCGCGGCTCAACCCCGCGCGCAGCGCGGGAGAGGTTGTTCAGGCTAGCTCGCCGCGGCGAACCGTGCTGATCACAGCTTGGGCCACAGGTAACCGTGCTGAGCCTGAACCGCGACGCGCGGGAGTACGGGATTGCCGATCCGCCCGGGCCGGTTCATCGGCCGGGACGTGCTGCTGCTGATGCCGGAACATGTCGATCGAGCCGAGCGCGTACTGAGTCCCGGGTTCGACGCCATCGACTCGCTCTCCCCGGCGCCGATCCGCGACGATGGGCGCGCGCTGGCAGAGGTTGCGGTGCTGCGTCGCCGCAATTTGCGGCACTGGCCGCCGCCGTGACGGGCTTGGTCGCCAACGCGGCCTGATCGCGAGGCGGGCCTGCTCGCCGGTTCGGATCGCGTCGATTTACGTGGCCGTGATCTTGAGAAACCAGCACACGCTGTATTCCGCGTTCGCATCGGTCACGCTGTTGAAAACCTTGCCCCAGCTATAGATCTTGCCCCCGTTTCGATACAGATAATGGCAAAGCCCGCCATACGGCGTCGTTTTTGTTTTGCGTACTCCAAGGATGCCATCGCCGCTTCCGCCGCTTCCACCGCTCGTCATTTGAATTTCAACCTGGCAATTCCAGATCCGGCGCAAATAGTCAGCCACCGCCTGTGGCGGCATAGCGATCGAATACCGACAGTCGGCCTTGATGGCGGCATCCGTTTTATCCGTTATCGAATCTATCGATTTGATATATTTGTCGATGGTGAAACTGCCGAAGTCGCACTTGCCCACTTTTCCAAAGGACCTCGTGAAATCCTGAATCTCGTTCAGCACGGCAGTTTTGCCCTCTGCCTTCAACATCATCAGGTAGGTCTTGATTTCCGCGAGCACTCGGCTCGCGATCCCGGCGCCAAGCAAAAGCGGCCGTTTCCCCGGGTTAGTCTCGTACATCGTGTAGAAACTGCTGGTAAATCCGCAGATGCCCCAGTAACTATTGGTGATACCCATCATGTTCATTTCTGATTCAGAATAAGACATCGGTTACCTCCCCGCGGTGTCTGTCGGTCACGGTGCGACCGCCGATGAACATGCGCATCCTCCTCAAAAGGCTAGGGCAGGTTCGATCTTGCGTCAATAAAGTAAATATCCCGCGGCAGAGAGCTTCGCCATTGACAGACGCGACCTGAAAACCGTCTCGAAGAGGCGGCATCCTCAATAACCACCCCGATTCCGCGAACGCGCCTGGCGACTACCTGTCATATCGAGTCTGTTCCAATCGCTCCAATGGACAGTCCCTTTTTTAGGCGGGCGCCGGTGCCTCCGGGTGCAACAACTGCTCTTGGCGCAGGTCCGCCCACAGCGCTGCCGGGATCTTCATCGTCAGCAGCTTCAAATTCACCTCGAACTCCGCTGCGCTGCGCGGACCGGGGATGATCGCACACACCGCCGGATGCGCGAGCGGGAACTGCAACGCCGCTGCCGCCAGCGGCACCTTGTGCGCGTCGCACACCGCCTCGATCCGCTTCACCCGCGCCACGATCTCGGGCGGCGCCGCGGCGTAGTTCCAGGTATCGCGGCCAGCCAGAATGCCCGAGTTCAGCGGCCCGCCCACCACGATCGAGGTCCCACGGGTCACGCACATCGGCAGCAGGTCGTCGATCGGCTCCTGCTCCAGCAGCGTGTAGCGGCCGGCGAGCAGGAACACGTCCCAATCGGCGAAGCCCAGAGCTTCGATCAGCACGGCCTTCTCGTTTACGCCAATGCCAATGGCGCTGACGGTGCCATCCGCTTTCAACCTGGCCAAAGCACGATAGCCGCTGTCGCGCAGGGCACGCATATGCGGCGCGTTGCCTGCCTCGCCGTGCTGGTACACGCCGATGTCGTGCACATACAGGATGTCGATCTTCGCCAGCCCCAGCCGCTGGCAAGAATCTTCCACCGACCGCATGATCCCGTCATAGCTGTAGTCATACACAACTTCGAACGGCAGCGGCGCCAGCCGTCCATCCGTCACGCCACCCGGCGCCTGGCGCGGACGCAGCAGGCGCCCAACTTTGGTGGACAGCACCCATTCGTCGCGCGGCTCGTCGCGCAGCGCGTCGCCGACCCGGCGTTCGGCCGCTCCGACGCCATAGAACGGCGCCGTATCGACATAACGCACGCCCGCCTGCCAGGCCGCGCGCACCAGCTTTTCGCTGTCTTCCCGCGTCACCGGAATGCGGCTGCCGCCCATTGTGGCCGTGCCCAAGCCAAGACACGTCACGGACAGGTTGGTCTTGCCGACCCGGCGCTTTTCCCATTCAGGCATGCGGCCCTCCCTGTTTACGATCGGCCATATCAGGACTGCCGCGGCCACAGCGAGTCAATGGACGGCGTTGCCAAAATCGTTCCGCATCCGCCAGCCACCGATATCGTCTCGGTATCGCATATATTAAGTGATTAGCATCGCATTGTTGAGGCGATTATCATGTTGTCGTCGCGTCTTGGCGCGCCTGGCGGCAAATTACGATTGACGTTTGCCAAATGAACTGAAATATTGTCGCCAACAGCGGTCGTATGGGTCGCGCGGGACAGGGGCGGGATAGTGCATCGTTGGGGGGGTAGCTGGCCGTCTGGCCGGAGGCTGGTGTTTGCCTGGTGCGCGACGCGCCTCCGGGCAAGCTGTATGTTGCCCGGAACGTTGCTGCTGTGCTGCATCGCCACCGCGGCGCCAGCACTGGCACAAGCGCCGGCCAATCTGCGGCAGGTGCCGCAGGGCTCGCCGATTCCCCGCGTGTTGCCGCCCGCGCCGCCGGCCACCGCGCCCGGCACGGCATTGCCCGCCCTGCCGCCGCCTGGCGCCGAGGTGCCCAACCGCACCGTCAACGTCACCACCGTTGCGGTGGACGGCGTGACAGCATTCCCGCTCTCGGCGATCACGCACTTCACCGCGGGCCTGACCGGTCCGGCCGTGCCGCTGACCAAGATCGACGCGGCGCGCGAGGCCATCCTGCAATATTACCGTTCGTCGGGGTACGTGCTCTGCACCGTGTCCGCCAATCTCGACACATCAGGTGCGCTGCGCATCGTGGTGACCGAGGGGCATATCGCCAGCGTCAAGCTGGATGGCGACATCGGTCCGGCCGGCGTGCAGGTGCTGCGCTTCCTGAAGCGCCTGACCCAGGTGACGCCGATCGATTCCGCAACGTTGGAGCGTTATCTGCTGCTGGCGCAGGACGTTCCGGGCGTGACGCTGCGCGCCGTGCTGCAGCCTTCGACCGACCAGCCGGGCGCGCTGACCCTGATCGCGCAGGTCAGCCGCAAGCCGGTGTCCGGCCTGGTCACGTTCGACAACCGCGCATTCGACGAGACGGGTCCGATCGAGGGCCTTGGCGTGGTGGACTTCAACAGCTTCACCGACCTGGGCGAGAAGACCGAACTCACATATTATCATACCTTCCCGAACAGCCAGAATTTCGGCCAGTTGTCCGAGGAATTCTTCCTCGGCAGTTCCGGCCTGAAGCTAAAGCTCTACGCGGGAGAGGGAAACGCCATCCCGTCAGGTGGCGGAACCAGCGGCCTGGCAGCCGATAACTACCATGGCTTCACCGATGTCTTCGGCGGCGCGCTGAGCTATCCGGTGATCCGCTCGCGCCAGCAGACGCTGAACGTCTTCGTCAGCCTGGATGCTCTGGAATCAAGCGTCCGTACCGGTTCCTCATCCTCCACGCTGAGCGAGACCAGCTTCGATTCGCTGCGTGTCGTGCGGTTCGGCGAAGACTATGCGATGTCCGATCTGTGGCTGGGGACCGACCGCGCGGCGACGAACTCGCTGACGTTCCGTGTTTCGCAGGGCCTCCGTCTGCTGGGCGCGGAAACCGACGGCACCGCAGGCAACGCCGCCCGCCAGAACGAGCAAAGCGACTTCACCAAGGTCAACTTCCAGGCGGTCCGTACGCAGACGCTGTTCCCGATTGGGACCAGCAGCAGTGTCGCGCTGATGGAATTGCTTGCCGGACAATGGAGCGGCGACATCCTGCCACCCGCCGAGCAATTCTATCTCGGCGGTTCGCAATACACCCGCGGCTACTATTCCGGGCAGATCCCCGGCGACAAGGGACTGGCCTGGACGACCGAGCTGCAGTTCAACACCGGCACGGACCTCTCGATGTGGGGCCTGTCGGCCAACGTCTCCACGCAGTTCTACCTCTTCTACGACTGGGGCGAGGTTTGGCAGAACCAGCCCTCCGACTTCGCCACCCATGTCGCATCCGCCGGCGGCGGCGTGCGCATGCTGGTGACGCAGAACTACGAAGTGGATTTCGAGGCCCTGGACCGCATGAACCGGTATCCCACCGGCTCGGGCACCGGCATATCGGCCGAGAACGCCATCGGACTGTACTGGCGCGTGGTGGCACACTTCTGAAGCTAACGACGATCCGGCCGCGCCAGGCGCGGGCGGGAGAGGGGAACGGCTATGGCTAAGGGACGGCGCAGGGGAAGCGTGAAGCTGCTGGGGGTGATGCGGCGACCCCGCCCGGCGCTGCTGGTCAGCACGGCCCTGTGCGCGACCGTCGCCGTGGTGGTGTCCTTGCCGGCGCAGGCACAGCCATCTCCCAACACTTTGCCCACCGGCGGCACCGTGTTCGGCGGCAGCGCCTCGATCAGCACCAGCGGCAACACGGCCACCATCAACCAGGCCAGCCAGCGCGCTGCGATCAACTGGCAGACCTTCAATATCGGCAGCCAGGCGAAAGTACAGTTCGATCAGCCGAACGCCGCCGCGGTGGCGCTGAACCGCGTCACCACGCCCAACCCCTCGCAGATCGCCGGCAAGCTCGACGCCAACGGGCAGGTGATCATCGAGAACCAGTCCGGCGTGATCTTTTACAAGGGCTCGCAGGTCAATACCGCGGGCCTGATGGTGTCCGCCGCCTCCAGCAGCGATGCCGCGACGCGGACTTTCCTGAACGGCGGCAAGCTGGTGACCGACCTGCCGGCGAACCCGAATGCCGCGGTGATCAACCAGGGCCGGATCACCGTGAAGCAGGCGGGGCTGGCGGCGCTGGTTGCGCCGCAGGTCCGCAACGACGGCGTCATCGTCGCACGGCTGGGACATGTCGTGCTGGCCAGCGGCACCGAGACCACGCTCGATCTGTACGGCGACGGGCTGATGTCGATCGACGTCAGCGGCCTGGTAAAAACGCTGCCGAACGGCGCGACGGCGCTGGTGACCAACACCGGCGTGATCATCGCCGACGGCGGCACGGTGCAGCTTACCGCGCGCGAGGCCGATAGCATCGTGCAGACGCTGGTGGATGCCGGGGGGAAGATCCGCGCCAACACGGTCGGCGGCCATGTCGGCAAGATCACGCTGGCGGGCGTCGGCGGCGACATCACCATCGAGGGTCAGCTTCAGGCGGATGGCGCCGCGCCGGGCACGTCAGGCGGCAACATCGTGGTGAATCCCAGCGGCAACGTGAATGTCGCTTCGACGGCGCGGATCAGTGCGTCCGGCCAGGCCGGCGGCGGCGTGATCGCGCTGGGCACCACGCTGAAGCGGGCGAAGGGCGGGCCGAGCGTCACGGCAAAGCACACCGCGGCCAATGTTTACGTTGCCTCGGGCGCACAGATTGCCGCGAACGCGACGCGGAATGGAAATGGCGGGCGGGTGACGGTGCTGTCTACCGGCACCACCGTGATGGACGGCTCGATCAGTGCCACCGGTGGGACGCTGGGGGGGAACGGCGGGTTCGTCGAGATCTCGGGTGACGTGCTCGGGATGAATTCGGGATCCGTCGATGTCCTCGCTGCCGCCGGCACGATCGGCAACATTCTGCTCGACCCGCGGGACCTCGACATTGTTACCGCCGGCACGAACGACGGTGACGCAGGATCCACCGGCGTTGCGGTGGGGTCGCCTGATCAGAACACCGATATCACGGTCAGCGGCAGCGTACTCACTGCGCTGACGGGCAACCTGGAGATCGAGGCCAGCCGCAACCTCACCGTCGACACGGCGCTGTCGTTTTCCAACCAGACAGCGGTGGATTCGGTCGAATTCTTCGCAGGCGACAATTTGATCGTCAATCAGCCGATCAGTACCGGCGGCGGCAGCCTGCGGCTGAGCGCCGCTACGCAAATCACTAACGGTACGACGTTCGCGAATTTCAATGCCGGCGGTTCGTTGGCGGTTAATGCCATAGTCGGCAGCGGTACGACCGGGGCTATCATCCTGACAGCCGGTACCGGCGGCATCGCGCTGAACGCCAACGTCACCAGCGACAGCACGGTGAACCTGAATTCCGCAGGCCCTATCAGCCAGACTGCCGGTTCGATCACCGCGACAACGCTAAGCGGCGGATCCAGCGGCGGCGCCACGCTGACCGGTACCAATGCGGTTGGGACGCTCTCCAATTTCTCCGATACCGGCACCGGAAACACCACAGGCCTCAGTTTCACCAATGGCCAGTCCCTGACCGTCAGCGATGTGAGTTCTACCGGTCCGGTCACGCTGACGACCAAAAGTTCCGGCATCTCGCTGGCCGGCGACCTCACCGGCGGCACACTCGCGACCGTAGCCCTGAATTCGGCCGGCACGATCAGTCAGTCCGGTGGCGTGATCACCGCGGCCACGCTGACCGGCAATGCCGCGGGGACGGTCATTTTGGACAATGGGAACCTAATCTCCAATCTCGGCAACTTCGCCGTCAACGGCGGTAATTTCTACCTGAAGGACAATTCGGCGTTGACCGTGACAGGACTTGTCTCGGTCTCCAACAGCAACGGCGAGATCTATCTGGAGTCGGCCAACCCCGGCGGGATCACCATCGCGAACGGCGGAACAGTGTCGGCGCTCGGTACCGGCGAGGCGTCGTTCCAGGCGGACGCGTTCACAATCGCCGCCGGCGGCTCGGTCGCCACCAGCAACTACGTCGCGTTGGCACCGGACACGGCCAGCAAAACCGTGTCGCTGGGTACCGTCGTGTCTGGCGACCTGTCGCTGCCCTCTACCGCCGGCATCAGCACCAATGTCCTGTTTATCGGGGCTGTGACGCGACCCGGCGACGGATTCGGCGCCGTCTTTACAAACGCGCATGACATCGCTGTCGGCGGCAGCTTCAATGCGACCGGCCTTGCGCAGCTTGGTCTGTACGCCAGCAACGCGGTGACGCAAACTCAGCCGATCAC
>Ga0335075_10003007_pt1 | contig 26930 bp, 26 predicted proteins | sample Lox_Sample_24_FD_206723 | JGI IMG/M metagenome (GOLD analysis project Ga0335075, IMG submission 206723) | Soil microbial communities from Loxahatchee National Wildlife Refuge, Florida, United States - Lox_Sample_2.4 | ecosystem: Environmental > Terrestrial > Soil > Wetlands | place: USA...
CGGCGGATAAGGTCTGGCAGGGGCGGCACATCGGGCTGATAGCCTTGGAAACCGCGGAAAACCAAGGCTTTTGGGGTAGGTAGTCGAGCCGGTTTCCGCCACGCCGAGAAATCCGGGCGGTGCCAACTCTCGCTCAGATGGAGTAAAATGAGCCGGGTGCCGGCGGCAACGCGTCCGCAATGAGCATACCGGAAAAGGAAGCTAATATTAGACGACGTCCATAGGATGCAATGCACCAATTATCTCAAAGCCACCCATCTGAGACTCCGCTTGCTTCTGAATTTCGGCAACCCGCGCCTGGAAATCAAACGCCTGCCCAACGGCCTGTGAACGGCACTGAACCATCTGCGTGTTCTGCGTCCATCTGCCTTCATCTGCGTTTCAACCTTTCTTGTCCACAAGTGGGCTTACGGTGCGCCCCGCTATGGCACCTCCGAGCGGACCGGCAGGAGATGGCCGGCACAAGGCCGGCCATAACGGGGTGCCGCTGCCCGTCGCTTTACGCGCACACCTCGCTTATCAGCTCGGCCTTGCCTAACCGGTGCCAATGCTTGGGGACGCGACGAAGCGCCTTCCGCCCGCGAGCCTCAGCCCAGCAGGCGAGCACGCCAACAGCGGGCGCGAGGTCCGCATGTCCGCCCTCGGTGAGCTGCTCCGCCAAGCCCGGGGTCACGGCTGCATCATTCAAGCGTCCCAGGAGCTTCTGCAGCTCTTCGCACGGGTCAACAACTGCTTCGACCTTCTCGGCTGGGTAAAGCGGCGCGAGGAACTCGAACCCGTAGCGCAGCTTCTTGATCGACTTGCGCAACGCGTGCAGCTCCTCGCGCGATGCGCCCCTCAGTCGCTTTCCCCGACGGGCGGTCTTGCACGCCATCCGACCCAGCAGCGCCGGTGCCAGCTCGACGATCGGGCGGCGCAGGGCGGCCGTGCCCAGTAATGCCAGGTCCCCCATGCCATCCTCGATCCAGCCGGCGAGACCCAGCAGCAGCGTGGTGAAGGCCGGGCCATCGAGCTCTCGGCGCACATCGGCCTGTGCTGCCGCGCGCCATTGTTCGGCTCGCCCCCGCAGCAGATCGAGCCAGCCTCTCTCCGCGCCCTGAGCCTCCACAGCGGGCAGCGTCTCGCCGACGAACACGTCCCAATCTCGCGCGCGACCGAAAACCTGGCCCATGCGGCGCAGTTCCTCATTGAACCGCCGGCTTGTCTCCCGCCGCAGCGCGCGCTGGAACAAGACCAGCGTTGCCCGCAACCTGCGGATGGCGACGCGAAGCTGATGCACGCCCTCGGGATCGCTGATCCGCGCCGGTGCCACGTTGGCCAGCATGTGCCCGAGGATGGAGCGGACGATCTCGCTGAAGGCCTCGGCCGCGGTGATGTCGCGAGAGAAACTCAATGTCGGCGCCTTGGCCGGGGTCGGCCGCTCGCCGGTACCAAGACGCAGCCCGCGCTCGGCCTTGCTTGCCGGCTCCAGCGTCAGCGGGGCGGCAGACGCGAGCTCGATCGCCAGCCGGTAGAGGGCACCCGGATTGCCCTGCTTGAGCTCCAGTTCCAGCTCCGAGACTGGCTCGCTCCGCCCTGCCGCACTGATCATCCCACGGTCGAGCGCGGCCTCCACCGCGGTCTCGGCATCGATCCGAAGCAGCCGGGCGGTGCGGTGGATGTCGGTGACGAGGACCGGCCGCAATTCGTCCACCGCTTTGCTGCGCAGCATGGAGCCGATCGGCGTACCGGCGAGCTTCGACAGGTCGGGCGTGTCGGTCTCGACCGGGTGTTCCCATTCACCGCGGCGAGCCGCCACGCCGGCGCCGCGGGCCGACTTTGCCGTCTGGACACGACGCTCGCCGCTCTGGCGGATACGCAGGGAGCAGTGCCGGCGTGCCAGGTCGCGTTTCGGCGTATCGAAATAGGTCGTCACCTCGCGACGTTCCTCGGCCGCCGCGGCGGCAAGGGCGGGGTGTCGCTCCAGCACCTCGATCGCACCGGGAGGTGCTCGCAGCTTGATCTCGGTTTCGACTGGCCCGTGATCCGACGACATGGCCCAGCCGCTCCGGGTCAGGCGCGCAGATGGTCGGGGATGCGCATCCCAAGCCGAATGGGCACGTGCCACAGTTCCCGCACCTGGCGCACGGTGCGGAACCCCGCGCGAAGGTACGTCGGCAACGCCCGCGGGTGATCGGCGGTGCAGGTGTTCACCGTCATGCCTCGGGCGCCTTGGCGCCACACCAGATCGACAGCCTGGCGCAGGAAGGGATACCCGACCCCGGCGCCGACTACGTGCGGCAGCAGGCCGAAATAGCTGAGGTTGATGTCGGGCCAGGTTCGTGAGTCCAACTCGAAGAACCCGGCCGGCTCGCCGTCGCGGTAGAGCACGTGAATCGACACCAGCGGATTGGCAAGCAGCGCCGCCAGCTCGTCATCGGGCATGGTCCGGCGCAGCCACCAGACATAATCGGCGCCCACCGTGTCATAGAGGTATCGGTAGAAGCCGACCGTGCAGGATGCCGCGCGAACGACTTGGCACGCGGTCGGCAGGCCCGGCGCAACCTGTGCCGGCGACTGATCCATCCTCAGGAACGTCACCGTTACCGCGACGCGCGTCACCGGCTCCATAACAGTTGTCAGTGGTCAGTTGTCGGTCCCCACGTCATGGCCGGGCTTGTCCCGGCCATCTCCCGCCTGCGGTGGCACTTCTGTGCGAACCGGCAAGAGATGGCCGGGACAAGCCCGGCCATGACGAAAAGGACCTGATCACTAGACATCAGTTGTCGTCGAGGAAGCTGCGCAGCTTGCGGCTGCGGCTGGGGTGCTTGAGCTTGCGCAGCGCCTTGGCCTCGATCTGGCGGATGCGCTCGCGGGTGACGTTGAACTGCTGGCCGACCTCTTCCAGCGTGTGGTCGGTGTTCATGCCGATGCCGAAGCGCATGCGTAGCACGCGTTCCTCGCGCGGCGTCAGGCTGGACAGGACGCGCGTGGTGGCCTCGCGCAGATTGGCCTGGATGGCGGCATCGAGCGGGATGATCGCCGCCTTGTCCTCGATGAAGTCGCCCAGGTGGCTGTCTTCCTCGTCGCCGATCGGGGTTTCAAGGCTGATCGGCTCCTTGGCGATCTTCAGCACCTTGCGCACCTTCTCGAGCGGCATGCCGAGCTTATCGGCCAGCTCCTCGGGTTGCGGCTCGCGGCCGATTTCGTGCAGCATCTGGCGCGAGGTGCGCACCAGCTTGTTGATTGTCTCGATCATGTGCACTGGGATGCGGATGGTGCGCGCCTGATCGGCGATGCTGCGGGTGATCGCCTGGCGGATCCACCACGTGGCATAGGTGCTGAACTTGTAGCCGCGGCGGTACTCGAACTTATCGACCGCCTTCATCAGGCCGATGTTGCCCTCCTGGATCAGGTCCAGGAACTGCAGGCCGCGGTTGGTGTACTTCTTGGCGATCGAGATCACCAGCCGCAGGTTGGCCTCGATCATCTCCTTCTTGGCGCGCGCGGAGTCGCGTTCGCCGCGGCTCACGGTCATGAACACGCGGCGGAATTCGAAGATGGACAGGCCGGCGTCGTTCGCCACCGCGGCAATCTGGTTGCGGATGTCGGCGATGTGCTCGGCGTCCTTGGTCGCGAACGTCTTCCAGCCCTTGCCGGTCAGCTCGCCGACACGATCGAGCCAGTTGGGATCAAGCTCGCTGCCGCGATATTGCTTGAGGAACTCCTCGCGGTTCACCTTGCAGGCCTCGGCCATGCGCAGAAGCTGGCCTTCCAGCGTGGTCAGCCGATGATTGAGCTGCTTGAGCTGGGTGACCAACTCTTCGATGCGGTTATTGTGCAACCGCACCTGGGCCACCGTATGCACCAGCTCTTCGCGGCTCTTTTCATAGGTCCGCTCGGACCGTGCGTTGACCTCTTCGCCGCTGGTCATCGTCTCCAGCCGGCGATGCTGCATCTTGTAAAGCTTCTTGTAGTGCCCCTCGATCTCTTCGAAGGTGGCGAGCACTTCCGGCTTCAGCTTCTCTTCCAGCGCCGACAGTGAAATGCCGGCGCCTTCGCCTTCCTCGTCGGCATCGATGTCCTCGGCGGGCTCGAAGCCGACGCTTGCCTCCGGGACCGGGGCCGCGGCAGCCTCCGGCGTGGCCGGGGCACCGGCGCCGGCACCGTTGGTGCCACCGCCCTGGGTCGCTTCCAGGTCGATGATGTCGCGCAACAGCATCCGGCCGGCCTTGAGCTGGTCGTGCCAGGTGATGATCGCCTTGAAGGTCAGCGGGCTCTCGCAGAGGCCACCGATCATCATGTCGCGGCCGGCCTCGATGCGCTTGGCGATGGCGATCTCGCCCTCGCGTGACAGCAGCTCGACGCTGCCCATCTCGCGCAGGTACATCCGCACCGGGTCGTCGGTGCGGCCGATGCTCTCTTCATCGACGTTGCCGGTGGGCTCTTCCTCGGCCTCTTCGACCTTCTCGACCTTGGCGGGGACTTCGGTCTCCTCGCTCTCTTCGCTTTCGACGACCTGGATGCCCATCTCGTTGAGATTGGCCATCACGTCTTCGATCTGCTCGGAGCTGTTCTGCTCGGGCGGCAGCACGTTGTTGAGCTCGTCGAAGGTGATGTAGCCGCGCTCCTTGCCGCGGGCGATCAACCGCTTGACGGCGGCCGACTGCACGTCGAGCAGGGTGGTCTCGACGTCCTGTTCGACGGTCGCGGTATCAGCGGTCACGGTCGGCTTGGTCGCCATCTCTACGGCACTCCGGCAAGCATCATCACAAATGGCTATCGCGGGCTCAGGCCTTGGCCTCGCCCGGGTCTTCTCCGCACTGGACGGATACAAGGTCGGTCCTGAGGGCAATCAGCCGGCGTTGCGTGTCTTGGTCCGGGCGCGCCTGAAACTCGCGCTGGACCGCCGCAACGTCCTGTTCCAGTCGGCCGCGTTGCATCAATCCGAAGATGTGCCACCAGCCTTCCTCGGCGTCCCCCGGCGTCGCTTCGGCCGACGCGAAGCTTGGCAACGGGAATGGGGCCGCTGCCAGAACTCGCGCGGCATCGGCCGCCAATCCAGAAGCTGTGAGGTGGTCGATCAAACCCTGGGAGTCAAGCACGTCCGCACGATCGGCCCAGCCCAGCAATGCTTTTCGCAGGCGGTCGTTGTCCGGTGACAGATCGAGCGTGGCGAAGGCGTGCGCGACGTCGGACAGCAGGCTGGGGTGGCGGAGCAGGACCGCGGTCAGGATGCGGGTGCGCTCATCGGCGGCGGCAGTGCCACTTGGCAGCGGGCGGGGCAGGGGGCGTGCGGGGGCGGCGCCGGTCCGCCAACGCCGGCCGGCGAAGAAACGGTCGAGCAGCACGCGGCGGTACTCGCCGGCGAGCGGACGGTCGGTGATGCGCTGTGCGGCGGCTTCCAGGCGATGGCGCAATTGCGCCCTCTGCTCGGCGGTCTTGTCACCGGTACCGTCGCGGATCAGGTCGAACAGCGCCTCGGCGAAGGGTTGTGCCGCGGTGAGCACCGTCTGGAATCCGGCAGGCCCGTTGCGCCGTACGAGCGTGTCGGGGTCTTCCTTCTCCGGCAGCGTCGCCAGGCGGAGCGTGCGGTCCGGCGCGAGATGCGGCAGGGCGAGTTCAGCAGCGCGGGCGGCGGCGCGGCGGCCGGCGGCGTCGCCGTCAAAGCACAGGACCGGGACCGGTGAAAGCCGCCACAGCTCGGTAAGCTGGTCCTCGGTCAAGGCCGTGCCCAGGGGCGCGACCGCAGCGCCGAACCCGGCCTGGTGCAGCGCGATCACGTCCATGTAGCCTTCGACGACCACGACCTCTGCCTTGCCTCCCGGCCCCCGTAGCGCCTCGCGCGCCAAGTCCAGCCCGTAGAGGCTGCGGCGCTTGGCGAACAACGCCGTTTCGGGTCCGTTCACGTATTTCGGCTGGCCGTCTCCCAAAATTCGTCCGCCGAAGCTGATGACCACGCCGCGCCGATCGCGGATCGGGAACATCACGCGGTTGAAGAACAGGTCATAGGTGCGCCCGGTTTCAGGGTCGGTGCGCATTAAACCTGCCTCGACCAGCAGGTCGATGCCGATCCCCTCGCGGCCGAGATCGGCGGCCAGCGCGCCGCGGCCCTCGCCGGACCAGCCGAGACCGAACCGGCGGATCGTCTCCTCGGTCAGGCCGCGGCCGCGCAGGTAGTCGAGCGCGGCGCGGCCTTCCGGCAGCCGGAGGCGGCGCTGGAAGCTGGCCGCGGCGGTTTCCAGCACGCCGGCCAGGGTGTGGCGCCGCCGTTCGGCTTCGGCGAGGGCAGGGGAGAGGGGCGGCACTTCCAAGCCGGCTTCGGCGGCAAGGCGGTTGACCGCCTCCATGAAGCCGGCACTCTCGGACTGCATGACGAAGGTGACGGCGTCGCCGTGCGCGCCGCATCCGAAGCAGTGGTAGTGGTCGTCCCAGATATAGAGGCTTGGCGTCTTCTCGCCGTGGAACGGGCAGCAGGCTTTCCACTGGCGGCCGGCGCGTTCGAGCTTCACCCGCCGGCCGATCAGCGGGGCGAGCGGGGTGCGGGCGCGCAGTTCGTCGAGGAAACCGCCGGGGAGGGCCATCAGCCGGCCAGCTTCGCCCGCACGATCGGTCCGACCCGCGCCATGTCGAGCGTGGCGCCGTGCCGCGACCTGAGCGTCGCCATCACCTTGCCCATGTCCTTCATGCCGGCGGCGCCGGTCTCGGCGATGGCGTCGGCGATCGCGCGCTGCGTTGCCGCCTCGTCCATCTGCTGAGGGAGGAAGCTCTCGATCATGGCGATCTCGGCTTCCTCCTTGGCCACGAGGTCCTGTCGGCCGCCCTGGCGGTAGAGCTCCACCGATTCGCGGCGCTGCTTCACCATGCCGCGCAAGGCGGCGAGCACTTCGTCGTCCGGCACCTTGTCAATGCCCTCGGGCCGGGCGGCGATGTCCACGTCCTTGAGGCGGGCGAGGATCATCCGCATGGTCGAGGTGCCGGCGGAATCGCCGGACTTCATCGCGGCCTTGAGGCGTTCGGTGAACTGCTCTCTGAGACCCATGGCGCCGCGGCTCCCTCGATGATTGTCCCCTCTATAATACGGTAATGTGTCGAGCGGGGGCCGGACAAAATTTCCGGCTTCAGCCGGACTGGCTTGCCGCGGGAATTTTCCTCCGCTAGATGTCACGCCATGGCAGTCAACGTCGATGAGATAATCGAGCGGCTCGGCGGTGCCGAGGCCGCGGCGCGGTTGGCCGGCGTCAGCACTGAGGCGGTGCGGAAGTGGCGTCAGGCCCGCGCCATTCCGTCGCGGCATTGGCAGGCGGTGATCTCGGCTACTGGGTTGGACCTGTCGGACCTGTCGGGGGCGGCCGGTGTCCGGCCCCAGGCGGCGCAGGAGATGGCTACCGAAGTCCCTGATGGGGCGACGGCGGCTCTGGTGCTGGGCGATGGGACGGTGTTCTGGGGCCGTGGATTTGGGGCTCACACTGCTGACCCGGTGCCGGTAGGCGAAGTCTGCTTCAACACCGGCATGACCGGATATCAGGAGACGCTGACCGATCCGTCCTATGCCGGTCAGATCATCGCCTTCACGTTCCCCCACATCGGCAACGTCGGCACCAACGCCGAGGACGTCGAGGCGACCACGGTTGCCGCGCGCGGCCTGGTGGTGAAGCAGGGCGTCACCGCGCCGTCGAACTGGCGCGCGGCGCAGCATCTGGACGCCTGGCTACGGGTGCGCGGGGTGGCCGGGATTGCCGGGGTGGATACGCGGGCGCTGACCGTGCGGATTCGCGACGGCGGTGCGCCGAACGGGGTGCTGGCCCATCCGTCAGACGAGCGGTTCGATCTGGCGGCGTTGCACGCTCAGGCGGCGGGGTGGCCCGGTCTGGAGGGGATGGATCTCGCCAAGGAAGTGTCCTGCCGGCAAACCTACGAGTGGGACGAGACCCGCTGGGCTTGGCCCGAGGGCGTGGGGCGGCAGATGGCGCCGCGGTTCCATGTCGTGGCGGTGGACTACGGGGCGAAGCGCAACATCCTGCGCTGCCTGGCGTCGGTGGGCTGTCGGATCACCGTAGTACCGGCGACTGCAACCGCCGAGGATATCCTGCGCCACGAGCCGGATGGCGTGTTCCTGTCCAACGGCCCGGGCGATCCGGCGGCCACGGCGGACTACGCGGTACCGGCGATCCGCGGCGTGCTGGACGCCGGTGTGCCGCTGTTCGGCATCTGCCTGGGGCATCAGTTGCTGGCCCTCGCCCTGGGGGCGAAGACATTCAAGCTGGAGCGCGGACATCGTGGGGCGAACCAGCCGGTGAAAGATCTGGCGACCGGCCGGGTGGAGATCACCAGCCAGAACCACGGGTTCGCGGTCGATCCCGAGACTTTGCCGGCCGGCGCGAAAGTGACGCACGTGTCACTGTTCGACGGCTCGAATGAAGGTTTGGCCTGTGAGGACCTGCCGGCGTTCAGCGTGCAGTACCATCCGGAGGCGAGCCCGGGGCCTAGCGATAGCTTCTATCTGTTCGAGCGGTTCGTTGGGATGATGGAGGCGCAGTCCTGATGCAGACGCGCGGATTCCAGGAAGCAATCCGCACAGCTACCGTCACGTATCCAATACCCTTTGCTTTCGCCGTCCTGTTGCTGTTTGCACTGCTAGGCTTCGGTGGCAGCTTGGTGGCCGCCGGGGTACTTCGGTGGCTGCTGGCCGGCACGGCGACGTTCAGCGCCCTCAGCGCGATCCTGCTGTTTGGTTACGCGCTTCTGTGGAGACCGGACCTCTTGCGCTCGGAAAGGCACGTTCTGATGATGCAGATATCGGGTACTATCGGTGACCGAGACATGGATCCGGCGGCGCGAGAACGCTTGAGCTATGCGGTTCTAGAAATTGACGACCGGCGGCGCCCGAAGAGCGCGAGTGGCGAGGCTGACGGCCACGACCTGGCGCAAAGGGAGGACGACAATGGCTAGGTCCTATATGATCACAGTCGATCTCCTCGACCCGACCCTCAACGTCGAGGCATTGAACGTGTTCATTACCACAAGCCCTTTTTTCGAGAACTGGTGGAACCACATTCCCGGCGTGTACCTTGTCCTCAGCGATAAGAGTGCAAACGAGATCAGTGAGGCAATCAGACGTTATACCAAGGATGCCAGACTTCTGGTCGTGGAAGTCAATCCTGCGGAATCCGAGGGTTGGCTGCCGGAAGTAAGCTGGAAGTGGATTCGCCGGCGTGCGCGAGAGCGGGTCAATCAGCCGACCGAGGTGTAAGCGACCGTGACCCCCGTCGAATTCCTTGTGAGTACAGCCCTCCGGCATTCGATCGATGAGGCGAATGTCGAGGCCGGGTTCGAGCGATTTGAGGCGATAACTGGTAGGGTAATCGGCTTTCAGGAGTTCCGCGATACGGTGGACGCATGTCTTCGAGAGAGCCTGATCAAGGAGCCGATCCGGTTGTCGGAGCGCGCGCTGCAATGCCGTTGGCGCCTGGAGCTGACCCCACATGGCATCGCCGTGGCGCGGCTGATATCCGCTTGAACGACTGACATGACATTGAGAGCGAAATAACTTCGACTCTTCCGGAAGTCACCGACGCAAACTATCGACTCACCGATCGCTGTCGCCAGCAAGTAGGCCGCATGCCCCGCCGCACTGACCTCCACTCTATCCTCATCATCGGCGCCGGACCGATCGTCATCGGTCAGGCCTGCGAGTTCGACTATTCCGGCGCCCAGGCCTGCAAGGCGCTGAAATCCGAGGGCTATCGCGTCGTCCTGGTGAACTCCAACCCCGCCACCATCATGACCGACCCCGGCCTGGCGGACGCCACCTATATCGAGCCGATCACCGCCGACTTCCTCGAACGCATCATCGCGCGGGAAAAGCCCGATGCGCTGCTGCCGACCATGGGCGGGCAGACCGCGCTGAACGGCGCCATGCAGCTTGAGGCATCGGGCATCCTGGCCCGCCATGGCGTCGAGCTGATCGGCGCCCGCGCGGAGGTGATCGAGCGTGCCGAGGACCGCCTCAAATTCCGCGAGGCGATGGCCACCATCGGCATCGAATCACCACGCAGCGCGATCGCACATTCCCTGGCGGAAGCCAGGGATGCGCTGGCGACGACCGGCCTGCCCGCGGTGATCCGCCCAAGCTTCACCCTGGGCGGCACGGGTGGCGGCATCGCCTACAACAAGGAAGAATTCGAGCAGATCGTTGCCGGCGGACTGGACGCTTCGCCGACCACGGAAGTGCTGATCGAAGAATCCGTGCTTGGCTGGAAGGAGTTCGAAATGGAGGTGGTCCGCGATCGCGCGGACAACTGCATCATCGTCTGCTCGATCGAGAATGTCGATCCGATGGGCATCCATACCGGTGACTCGGTCACCGTAGCCCCGGCACTGACGCTGACCGATAAGGAATATCAGCGGATGCGCAACGCCTCGATCGCCTGCCTGCGGGCGATCGGCGTCGATACCGGCGGATCCAACGTGCAGTTCGCGGTGAACCCGGCCGATGGGCGCATGGTCATCATCGAGATGAACCCGCGCGTGTCCCGTTCCTCGGCGCTGGCGTCGAAAGCGACCGGTTTTCCGATCGCCAAAATCGCCGCCAAGCTTGCGGTGGGCTATACGCTCGATGAGCTTGCCAACGACATCACCCGCACCACGCCGGCCAGTTTCGAACCCACGATCGATTATGTGGTGGTGAAGATCCCTCGCTTCACCTTCGAGAAATTCCCCGGTACCCCGCCACTGCTGACCACGTCGATGAAATCGGTCGGCGAGGCGATGGCGATCGGCCGCAGCTTTGCTGAGGCCCTGCAGAAGGGGTTCCGCAGCATGGAGACCGGCCTGTCTGGCCTGGACGAGGTCGAACCGCCGGGCGACGGCGGTGCCGACGCCTTTCGCGCCGCGCTCTCGACGCCGCGGCCCGATCGGCTGCTGATGGCAGCGCAGGCGTTGCGCGCCGGCCTGTCGATCGGGGACATCCAAATCGCCAGCAAGTTCGATCCGTGGTTCATCGGCGAGCTCGCCCGCATCGTGGAAGCGGAGCGCAGCGTCGCCGCCGCCGGGTTGCCAGCCGATGCCGGTGCGCTGCGCCGGTTGAAAGCGCTTGGCTTCTCGGATCGGCGGCTGGCGGAACTCTCCCATCGCATGCCGGACCAAGTCGCCGCCTTGCGCGAGCGGCTGTCGGTCCATCCGGTGTACAAGCGGATCGACACCTGTGCGGCCGAGTTCGCTTCGTCCACGCCGTACATGTATTCCACGTACGAGGGCGGATACGGCACCCCCGGATGCGAAGCCGATCCGACGGACAGACGCAAAGTCGTGATCCTGGGCGGCGGGCCGAACCGCATCGGCCAGGGCATCGAGTTCGACTATTGCTGCGTCCATGCCGCCTATGCGCTGAAGGACGCCGGGTTCGAGACCATCATGGTCAATTGCAACCCGGAGACGGTCAGCACCGACTACGACACTTCCGATCGGTTGTATTTCGAGCCGCTCGACGCCGAGGACGTGATCGCGCTGATTCGTCGTGAACAGCAGCGCGGCACAGTGCTTGGTTGCATCGTGCAATATGGCGGGCAGACGCCGCTGAAGCTGTCACAAGCACTGACGCGGGCGCGCATTCCGATTCTGGGCACCAGCGCCGATGCAATCGACATCGCCGAGGACCGCGAGCGCTTCCAGCAGCTTCTGCAAAGCCTGGGGCTGCGCCAACCAGACAACGGTACCGCCCGCTCGGCGGCGGAAGCCGAGGCAATCGCCGAGCGTATCGGCTATCCGGTGGTGATCCGCCCAAGCTACGTGCTGGGCGGCCGCGCCATGGAGATCGTCTATGATCGCGCCGGGCTGCATCGCTACATGCGCGAAGCCGTGCGTGTATCCGGGGACAATCCGGTCCTGATCGACGGCTATCTGAACGACGCGATCGAAGTCGATGTCGATTGCATCGCCGACGGCGAAACCGTCTATGTCGCCGGCGTGATGGAGCATATCGAAGAGGCGGGCATCCATTCCGGCGACTCCGCGTGCTCGATCCCGCCGTACACGCTGCCACCGGCCACGGTTACCGAATTGAAGGCCGAGACCGAGGCGTTGGCCCGCGCGCTGGGCGTCGTCGGGCTGATGAACGTGCAATACGCGATCCAGGACGACGTGATCTATGTGCTGGAGGTCAACCCGCGCGCGTCGCGTACCGTGCCGTTCGTTGCGAAGGCAACCGGCGTTGCGGTGGCCAAGGTCGGCGCACGCGTCATGGCAGGAGCCGGTCTGGCTGACTTCCATCTCGATGACCAGGCGGTGGCGCCGCACGTCGCTGTCAAGGAAGCGGTGTTCCCGTTCGCCCGTTTCCCGGATGTCGATACGATCCTGGGTCCCGAGATGAAATCGACCGGCGAAGTGATGGGGCTCGATTTCAGCTTCGAACGGGCTTTTGCCAAGTCCCAGCTTGGCGCCGGCGTGATCTTGCCGCAGTCCGGCACGGCGTTTCTGTCCATCAAGGATGCGGATAAGAAAGGCGTGCCGGCGCTGGCTCGCCGGCTTGTCGATATGGGGTTTTCGCTGCTCGCGACCCGCGGCACCGCAGGGAAAATCCGTGAGGCTGGCCTGCCGGTCACCGTCGTTAACAAAGTGCTGGAGGGGCGGCCGCATTGCGTCGATGCGATCCGCTCCGGCGAGGTGCAGATCGTCGTCAATACAGCCTCGGGCCCGCAAGCCGTCGCCGACAGCTACACCATCCGTCGCAGCGCGCTGACCCACGGGGTGCCACACTACACGACAATGGCCGGGGCGCGGGCCGCGGTCCACGCGATCGCCGCGCTCCGCGCCCGCACGCTTGAAGTGGCGCCCCTCCAGTCCTACTTTCGCGGATCGTTCTGAGGCAGCCGAAGCGACCGGGCGCCGCGCCCGGCGCATCGGTCGTCTTTTCGCGCAACCCTCACGTCATGACCACCGAAGGACTACGCAGTGCAGAAGTTCCCGATGACCGCCTCCGGCTTGCAGCGGCTGGAAGAGGAACTCCGGCAGCTCAAAAGCATTGAGCGCCCGGCCATCATCCGTCAGATCGCCGAGGCGCGCACTCACGGCGACCTGTCGGAGAACGCCGAGTACCACGCCGCGCGTGAGCGCCAGTCCTTCATCGAAGGGCGCATCGCCGAGCTGGAGGAGATTGTCGCCTCGGCCGAGGTGATCGATCCCTCGACCCTGTCCGGCGACCACGTGAAGTTCGGCGCGCTTGTCCGTCTGGTCGATGAGGAGACCGAGAAGGAAGCGAACTACCAGATCGTGGGCGTGCACGAGGCCGATATTAAGCGCGGCCGGCTGTCTGTGTCCTCTCCGCTGGCCAAGGCGCTGATCGGCAAGAAGATCGGCGATGCGGTTTCGGTGCCGGCGCCCGGCGGCGACCGGTCGTACGAGATTCTCGATGTCAGGTTCCCCTAAGCGGACGTGATCACTCTGGCCGACGTGCGGGCGGCGGCGACTCGCATCGCCGACAAGGTGGTCCGCACGCCGGTGCTGGCGGCTGATGCGCTGTCCCGCGTCACCGGCGCCGAGGTCACGCTGAAGCTCGAGAATCTCCACCCGACCGGCGCGTTCAAGGAACGAGGTGCGGCGAACCGGCTGGCTTTGCTGTCGGCCGACGAACGGGCGCGCGGCGTGATCGCCATGTCGGCTGGCAATCATGCACAGGCGGTTGCCCGTCACGCGCACTTGTTGGGGATCGACGCGCTGATCGTCATGCCGGGCTTCACGCCGGCAACAAAGGTTACGCGCACCGCCGGCTGGGGGGCGGAGGTGGTGTTGTACGGCGAGACGCTGGCGGACTCTGCGGCGCATGCCGTTGAGTTGGCGGAGCAGCAGCAGCGCATCTTCATTCATCCTTACAATGATCCCGCTGTTGTCGCCGGCCAGGGGACGCTGGCGTTGGAGTTTCTCGAAACGGTGCCGGAACTCGACACGTTGGTGCTGCCGGTCGGTGGTGGGGGGTTGCTGGCCGGATGTGCCGTTGCGGCGACCGGGCTGAAGCCGGGGATCAGGATGATTGGCGTGGAGGTGGAGGCGTATGCGGCGATGGCGCAGCGCCTGGCCGGCGAGCCGGTGTCTGTCGGCGGGCCGACTATCGCCGAGGGCATCGCCGTGCGGGACACCGGCGAGTTGCCGCTGAGCATTGTTCGCCGGCTGGGGATCGAGGTGCTGGTGGTGCCGGAGCGGGCAGTCGAAAAAGCGATCGGGCTGCTGATCGAAGGTGCGAAAACTGTCGCCGAGGGGGCTGGTGCCGTGGGATTGGCTGCAGTGCTGGCGTATCCGGATCGATTTGTTGGGCGTCGCGTCGGGGTGCCGATCTGCGGGGGCAACATCGATGCGCGCATTCTGTCGAATGTGTTGCTGCGGAACTTGTTGCGCGACGGACGCTTGCTGCGGCTGCATATGCAGATCCCCGACCGGCCGGGCGTGCTGGCGGATATTGCCGGGCGGATTGGTGCTTGCGGCGGTAATATTATCGAAGTGTCCCATCAGCGCTTGTTTGCTGCGGAATCGGTGCAGGCTGCGGAGCTGGAAGTGATGGTGGAGGCGCGCGATCCCGAGCACGCCGAGCAGATCGTGGCGTCGCTGGCGGATAGTTACGTCGTGCGGCGGATTTAGTTCGGTTAGCGGGGTGAGAGCCTCGGTTCCGGCACCCTCGCCCGCCGCGCTTTGCGCGACGACCTCCCGCAGAGCGGGAGAGGTGGACCGTTGCGCTATTCCGGCCTTTTCGCCGGCTTCCCTGCCAGCCGCAGCACGGCGCCATCCGGGCGTACGATCTCCACGATCGTCTCCAGCCGCACCAATCGGGTCTGATGGTCCTCCACGCGCTTTGCCAGCGCCCTGACGCCTTCAGTCAATGTGGAAACCCGCTCCCCGAGCGCCGCCAACCGCGCCAGCCGGTCGAACCAGTCGGTCACGCGCCCTTGTCCATCCGCGCCATGGTTGCAGCCAGTTCGGCAACCGCGTGGTCCAGATCGGCCTCCATCCGCTCGATCAGTGCGTCCACCTGCCGCAATGCCGCCGCTTCGTCGGGTTGGGCCGACAACCCCAGGGCCCGGTCGCGCAGGTAAGCACTGACCGATTGCCCTGCGGCGGCCGCCTGGCGGGTGATCCGCTCGGCCTCCGGCGCGCTGACCAGCGCGGTCAGACGGGTCTCACGAGTGAGGTCAGGGGATAGGATTGCGACGGCCATGGACTGCGCTCCTCTGCGTCTCCGAACATACACATGAGCCTGCGCATACGCAAGGGATGAGAGGCGGCGCCGAGATTCCAAACCCCTTTAGTAGATCGTCTCCTTTAGCCGCTGCGGATACGCCCGATCGTACTCGATCCCGCCGACCTGGCCCTTTGTGATATCGGCCAGGATCGTCCCGCTGCTCGGCAGGGCTGAGCGCGGGATGTGCTTGTCCGGGTTCCACAGGTCCGAACGCACCAGTGCCTTTGGGCATTGGAAGTAGACGCTCTCGACCCGCACCACGATCACTGAGCGCGGCAGCTTGCCTTGCGCCGGGAAGCGCGCCAGCAGCTCTGGGGCCACAGAGATCGACGCGCGCCCGTTTACTCGCAGCGTCTCGCCTACGCCGGGGATCAAAAACAGCAAGGCGATGCGCGGATCATGGATCAGGTTGCGCAAACTATCGACGCGGTTGTTGCCTCGCCGGTCGGGGATCAGGAGCGTCTTTTCATCCACCACCTCGACGAAACCGGGTGGATCGCCGCGTGGGGTCACGTCAAGCCCGCCGGGTCCGGCGGTGGCCATGGCCAGGAATGGCGCCGCCTCGATGAAGGCCCGATAGTGCCTGTGCACATGGTCGAGCTCTTTCATGACAGCCGGCTCGGACGGCGTGCCGTACAGCGCCTCGAGGCTTGCCTCGTCGGTGATCAGGTGGCTGGGTTCGAGCACGTCCATAGCATTCTCCCGGCGATATGATCCCGGTATCCATCGTCACCGGGTTCCTGGGCAGCGGCAAGACGACGCTGATCCGGCGGCTGCTGCGCGACCCCGGGTTCGCACGCACCGCGGTCATCGTCAACGAATGGGGCGAGATCGGACTCGACCACGAGCTGATCGCCAGCAGCGACGAGACGCTGGTGGCGCTGACCACCGGGTGCCTTTGCTGCCGGATGCGCAGCGATCTGGTGACGACGCTGCTCGATCTCGAGCGGCGCCGGCGTGGGGGCGAAATTCCTTGTTACGATCGGGTGTTAATCGAGACGTCTGGGCTGGCGGATCCGGCGCCGATCCTGCAGGCGCTGATGGCGGATGATGCCGCGGCGGAAGGGCACGCGATCGACACGGTGCTGACGCTTGTGGATGCGCAGCATGGCGCGGCGACTCTGGAACGACGTGTAGAGGCGCGGCGTCAGGTTGCGCTCGCCGACCGGCTGCTGCTGAGCAAGACCGACATCGCCGGCCGGCCTGAGGCGCTGATGGCGCGTCTGGCAGCGCTGAACCCGGAGGCGGTGGTGCGGGAAGCGGTGAAGGGGGAGATCGCCCCGCAGGCGTTGTTCACCGGCGGCGATCCGGCGGTACGCGCGGCGCGGCTCGCCGCTTTGGCCATGCCGGTGGCCGATCCGTTCGCTCGTGGGCGCCACGCCGGGAGCATTGAAACGATCACGCTGGAGCGCGACCAACCGATCCCGGCGCTGGCGCTGGCCATGTGGGTGGCGGCGCTGGCCGAGCATTGCGGCTCTCGGTTGCTGCGGCTGAAGGGGCTCGTCGCGGTGGATGAAATGCCCGATGCCCCGGCGATCATCCACGCCGTGCAGCACGTCGTCTCGCCGCCGGAGTGGCTGCCGGGGTGGCCCTCGGCGGAGCGGCGAACGCGCATCGTGATCATCGGCGAGTCTCTTCCACGCTATTTTCCCGTGCGGCTGCTTAATGCGATCGAAGAAGAAGTACGTGAGGCGACTATCAGCGACGAGAGGTGACTTCGTTGGCTGCCGTGTGCCAACCCGAGATAACTCGGCCATATACACCTAGAAGCCGGCACGTCGTACTTCAAAAACCGTTTTTGTGTTTCGCTGGAACCCGGCGTGCTCGTAAAAACGAAGGGTTTCCTCGCGTTTGGAGCCTGTAGTGAGGGTGACGCGGTAGCACCCGGCTTGCCAGGCAGCATTCACCGCAGCATTCAGTACGGCGCGACCCAAGCCTTGCCGGCGATAGTCGGCGTGGGTCACCACGTTTTCGATCAGAGCCTGCGGGCGAGTCCCGCGAGTCAGGTTCGGCGCGATAAGCAGGGTGCAAGTGGCAACAGGGTGATCAACCCCGGGCAATTCGGCCAGAAAAACCGTCATCCCATGCGTGGCCAGCATGCGTCTCCATACTTCGGCGGCAGCGGTCGGTTCGGTCTCGGGATCAGCCGGGTTCAAATGTCTGAGGAGCAAGAGCATGCCGCGAAGATCGCTTGCCACAGCCGGACGAATGATTGGGATGGAGCTCATGCTTGTATTTTTGACCCGTGACCGGACCAACGCAAAGCCGATTTCGTCGGTGAGCTGCCTGGCTCAAGTTTGGTCAGCCGGTGGACTGATTGCAGCGGACGTTCCTTTCAAGCGACGCTGATTTGCGTCTTCACTGAATTGGCAATGAAGCAGGCTTCATGCGCTTCATGGTGCATTTGCTCGAGCTTTGTCGGATCCGGGGCGTCGCCGGTCCATTCGATGTTTGGATGAAGTACCGCTGCCGTGATGGCGTGTTTGCCTGGGGCTATCTCTTGCATCTGGCCCTCGGCGTCGTCGTGGTAGGCCGCGACAGTGAAGCCGGCCAGGCGGGCGATGTGGAGAAAGCTGAGCATGTGGCATGAGGATATGGCGGCGACCAACATCTCCTCGGGGTCCACGGCACTCGGCACCGCCCACTTGCCGACGACGTGCGGTGAGGCTGAGCCGGGAACCGTGGTGCCACCGTCGAAGCTGATCGTGTGGCCGCGGCTGTAGCGGCCGTTGCGAAAATCCTCGTTGTTCTGCAGCGTCCAAGCGACTTGCGCGATGTATTTGGGCATTTGTTCCCTCCGGTGCTGGAGCCTGTTCCTTCCTGGGTCGCTTATACCAGATTGCCGGGGTGCTCGACTCTTGGGGCCCGCTCACCTTCGCAGAAAAGAGGTGGATGGCCGGATCAAGCGCGGCCATGACGCGTGCCAGTCGATCTCATCTGTGTGAATCTGTGTGCATCTGTGGTTCCCAATTTCTTACTTACCGCCAGCAGCACGGCTGCTGATCGATATGATAGCAAAGGAATGGAACCACAGATGCACACAGATTCACACAGATGTGCCAGGTGGCGGGCAGGTCAGTTGGCAATCCGCTGGATTTCGAGACGTGGCTTGCCGAAATTGAGCAACAGACAGAGCCGGAGGCGCGATGCCTTCAGATAATTGATGCATTGCGCGGTATGCACGCTGTCCAGTGCTTTCACCGCCTTCAGTTCAACTACAACCGTGCTCTCGACCAATAGATCGGCCGTGTAATCCCCGACGTTGATGTCGTTGTAGCTGACCGAGATCCCCTGCTGCTGAGTGACGCGCAAGCCGGCGGTGCGCAATTCGTGCGCCAGGGCGTTCTCGTAAACCTTTTCGAGAAAGCCAGTGCCGAGCGTATTCATGACCCGGAACGCACAACCGATGATCCGCTCCGATATCTGGTTCACCACAACTTCGTCCTGGTCCATCGGCGCTGCCACACGGTGTTGCCCGATGATGGCAAGAAATACTTACCGAAGGTTGACACGCCGGACTTGCAGAGTCTCCGACCGGGAGCGGCAGGGCACTTCATGTGGGTTTGCGGTGTTTTGCCTCCACAATCACCCACTCGATTTCCCGAAGACCCGCTAATGGATCATTGGAGTGGGCGGTTGGTGTTAAGCAGCGAATCAGGACGGCGGGGCTGGCCGTGGGCCGGTCCCGTGCGTGTTCTGTGGATGAACCCCGACGATGCGTTACGGGTCCGGTTCTCTCCCCCAGGGGTCTGCTTCGCGGCTCCATTCTTCCTGTGAGGGAGGGGGCTGGTCAGGGGGCGCCAGCCATGGGGGAGACGTGAGGATGGGGTCGCCGAGGGAAGTGAAGGCGGGGGGGCCAGCGGCGGCATGCGCTTCGGCTACGGCGGCCAGGGTGGCGGGATCGGCGGAGTTCTGTACGTGCCTGGAGCGGGCGATGAGAGTGGCCGGGTCGCCGCCGTAAAGGGTCAGGTCGCGGAGCAGTCCGTCCCAGGTCGCCGGATCCGTCAGGGCGGAGACGATGCCGAGGTCGATGCAGATATCAAGGAGGATGGCGGGGATCGGGCGGTCGCGGTCCTGCTCGACGATTTCGGCGAACATTTGCTGCTCGGGCGTGGGCTTGCAGTCGAGGGAGGTCTCCCCGGCCGGCCAGCCCAGCGGGATGACCCATCCGGCGGCGTGCGGTTGGCCATGGCCCGGCCGCCTTCCCCCATCAATCCGCTTCGCCGGTCGATCATCGCTCAAGGGGAGGCGGAGAAGGGAGCCGCGGGCACGGGCGAGGCTGCCGCTGAGCCTGTGCTGGAGCGCGGTGAGGCGGAGCAGACCGCGGATGGCGAAGACGATGATGAGGGCGGGATTGGTGGTGCCGAAGATGATCGTGAGGAAGGGATACCAAGGGAGATCCTGAGGGTCGTCGTTCTGACGCAGGGTCTCGACGAGGTTCCTGCCGTAGGCGAAGAGGGGGCGGAGGAGGCGGAGGAGATTGCCGGCGCCGGCGGAGTCGAGGCGCGCGGACACGGCCCGATCTGGATCGGGGTGTGCGGGCGCGGGTGCGGCGGTGGGGGCGTCGGACATGGGGGGCATTAGAGCATAGGACTGCCGACCTGGGCAAGTGTATTTTCCTAGATTGGGCGCAATTTCTTCGTGGGCGGCGCACGTGGGGTGGCTCGTGGTGCGCGAGGCGGGCGGCGGCGGGCTCCGGCTGTCGCCCTCTATGGCGACAATTTTGGGCCAATTGCTTGGGCTAAAGAGGCCGTAAAGTTTGGCATATTATTATACCTGCGGGCCTTTCCGATGACCGGTTTGGGTGGAAACCGGACATAGCAGCCACCTTCCGCCTAGGTCCGGTGAGCGCCCGCAGCTGCCGTTCAGTCGCGCGGCGCTGTTCCTCTAGGCGGACATTCCATCCCCCGACCATGCCGCCTGCACCCCACTCGACGGTTCGTGCCTCAGGGCCAATTTTTCTTGACGAACGAAAGTGCCGGTTGCATCATTTAACAACCTCCGAGAGCGAAGCGAAGCGCTCGACGACGCAAATGGCGGTTCGGGAACCGCTCCCGGTCGGAATGTGGCGAAGGGGGGAGATTAAGCGATGATGACCGACCGAAGCCGGCATACCGGCCGTCGGCTGTTCCGGGCTGCGGCTCTGGCCGCTGCCTGTGGCGTTGCACTTTGGGGCCAGCCGTCTCGAGCCGCCGATGATACGATCAAGCTCGCGTTCACCACGCTGCTCTCCGGGCCATTCGCCCAGGTGGGTGAGCAGCAAGTGCAGGAGATGCAGTGGGCCGTCGACTTCATCAATTCCAAGGGCGGCGCGCTCGGCAGGAAGTTCGAGCTGCTCAACTTCGACAGCAAGGGGCAACCTGCCGAGGCGATCATCGCCCTCAACACGATTACCGACCGGAATATTCCCGTCTTGCTTGACTGCAGCGGATCAAACGTCACCGCCGCGCTGATCGGCGCGGTGGCTAAGCACAATACCCGGAATCCCGACAACCGCATCGTCTTTCTGAATCCCTGTACGACCACGACCGCGTTCACCAATGAGATGTGCAACTTCTGGCATTTCAGGTTCGACGCAAACAACGAGCAGAAGGCTCTGCTGCTGGTCAAGGCGCTGCCGCAGGACACGAAGAAGGTGTACTTGCTCGACCAGGATTACGTAGCAGGCCAGGAGTTTCGGCTCGACGTCGGCCGCTTGCTCGCGCAGCAGCGGCCGGATATCCAGATCGTCGGCGACGAGCTTGTTCCACTCGGCAAGGTCAAGGACTTCTCTCCCTACATCAGCAAGATCAAGGCGTCGGACGCCCAGGTGCTGATCACTTTCAACTGGGGGCCGGATCTGACCCTCCTGATCAAGGCGGGCATGGATAGCGGGCTCGATATCAAATACTACACAGTCTACGCCTGGAATGCCGGCGTGCCGACCGCGATCGGGCCACGCGGCAACGGCAAGGTGGTAACGCTCCAGTACTTCAACACGAACCTCGCGCTTACGGCGGGCGACCCCGAGCTGGTGGACTCGGTCAAACGGTTCCGTCAGACTCATGATTTCGACCTCTCCTGGGGTGCATTCCGCACGGATCTCGAACTGCTGCAAGCCGCGATTAACAAGGCCGGCTCCACGGATCCCCTCAACATCGCGCGGGCTCTGGAAGGCATGAGCGAGACCGACATGCTCGGGCGCGAGGTGACGATGCGAGCCGAAGATCACCAGTTGCTGGTGCCGTATGACGTCGCCGTGTTTTCGAAGGATGTTCCGTACGACACGGAGCACACGGGGCTCGGTTGGAAGGTGGTCGCAACGTTCCAGGGCAAGGACATCACCCTGCCGACCACCTGCGTGATGAAGCGGCCGGCCTCCTGATCGGCCACACGGACAGGGTGCCAGCATGGCAGATCCTGCTCGAGTCTCTGCTCAACGGGCTGGTTTACGGCATGCTGCTGTTCATGCTCGCGAGCGGGCTAACGCTGAAAGAGAGGGCGCTATGTTGAAGAGGGTATTCCGAGCCGCGGCTCTGGCCGCTGCCTGTGGCGCTGCGTTTTGGGGCCAGCCGTCTCGTGCCGGCGACGACACTATCAAGATCGGCTATATCGACCCGTTCTCCGGCGCGGTCGCCGCGGGCGGCGATGCCAGCCTGAAGATGGGCCAGTTCATCCTGGACTACATAAACAGCAAGGGTGGTGCGCTGGGCAAGAAGTTCGAACTGGTGACGTTCGACGACAAGCTGCAGCCGGCCGAGGCGCTGATTGCGCTCAAGAGCATCACTGACCAACACATTCCCTTCGTCGCGTCTTGTGTCGGCTCGAATGTCGGAGCGGCACTGATCAACGCGGTGAACAAGCACAACGAGCGCAATCCGGACAACCGCGTTCTGCTGCTGAATTGCGGACAACTTGCTACCGAGTTGACCAACGAGCAGTGCAGCTTCTGGCACTTCCGCTTCGTCGGCAACGTGGCAATGCGGGCAGTGGCGCGGATCAAGTCGTTGCCGAAGACGGTGAACTCGGTTTATTTGATCAATCAGGACTACCTGTACGGTCAGTCGATCGAGCACGATACCAAGAAGTATCTTGCAGAGTACCGGCCCGATATCAAGATTGTTGCAGACGAGTTCATCCCGCTGATGCAGATCAAGGACTTCGCGCCCTATATCACGAAGATCAAGGCGTCTGGCGCGCAGTCGCTGCTGACCGGCAACTATGGTCCAGACCTCAACCTGCTGATCAAGGCTGGCGTCGATGCGGGGCTCAACATTCGCTACGACACCTATCTCGGGCACGTGATCGGCGCGGTCACGGCGATCGGTATCTATGGAGATGGCCGACTCACATCTGTGATGGAGGAGCACGATAACATTCCGGTAGAGGAGCAGAATACTGAAGCCGAGGAGTTCTTCAAGAAGTGGCGCGCGACACATGATTTCGCGTTCATCGGGGTACCTGGCCTGACGCAGTTCGAAATGATGGCACGGGCCATCAACGCAGCCGGTTCCACCGATGCGGTGAAGGTGGCGCTGGCGCTTGAGGGAATGCATCAGAAGGACCTGTTCGGTGCCGACAATATCATGCGCAAGGAAGACCACCAGCTCCTGATGCCTTACTACGAGGCGGTTTTAACTAAGAACGTGAAATACGACGTGGAAAAGACTGGACTGGGCTGGAAGACAGAGTTCAAGACCACGGTGGCGGACGAGACGCTGCCGACCACCTGCAAGATGAAGCGGCCGGCCTCCTGATCCACCCACACGGGCGGGGTGCAAGCATGCAGATCCTGCTGGGGTCCCTGCTCAACGGGCTGGTTTACGGCATGCTGCTGTTCATGCTCGCGAGCGGGCTCACGCTGATCTTCAGCATGATGGGCGTACTCAACTTCGCCCATGCCAGCATCTACATGCTGGGCGCCTATTTCGCCTACGATGTCAGCCGATACATCAGCTTCTGGGCGGGGCTGATCATCGCCCCGCTTGCCTGCGGCCTGATCGGCGCGGCGATCGAGGTGTGGGGGCTGCGGCGCTGTCACCGCAGCGGTCACGCCGCCGAACTGTTGTTCACGTTCGGCCTGGTGTTCATCATCCAACGCCTCGTGATGATGATTTGGGGCACGCTCCCGGTGCCCTACCAGGTCCCTGGCAGCCTCAACTTCACGTTGTTCGCGCTGTACGGCCAGAACTTCCCGGCGTACAGGGGCTTCATGCTGCTGGTCTCGGCGGGGATGCTGCTCAGCACCTGGTTGGTGCTGAAGAAGACCCGCATCGGCCTTATCATCCAGGCGGCGCTGACCCATCCGAACATGGTGGCAGCGCTCGGCCATGATGTGCCGCTGGTGTTCACCATCGTCTTTGCCGGCGGCTGCGCTCTTGCTGGGCTCGCCGGCGTGATCGGGGGCAATTATTTTACCACCGACTCGGGCATGGCGGACGCCTTGGGCCCGATCGTCTTCGTGGTGGTGGTGTTCGGAGGCCTGGGCTCGCTCGTCGGCTGCTTCATCGCATCCATCACGATGGGGTTGGTCCAGACCTTTGCGGTCACGGCGAACGGCTCGATCTCCAGCCTGTTCGCGCCGCTCGGGTTCGACCTCGGCGGCGACACGCTGCTCGGCGAGATCCTTACCTTGCCGATCGCCCGGATCGGGCCGCTGCTCCCCTATATCCTGATGATCCTGATCCTGTTCTTCCGGCCGCGGGGCCTGATGGGCACCCGCGACGCATGAGCGACGCCACGCGCCCGCGCGATTCCGCGCTCATCGCAAACCGCCGGCGCTTCCAAGGGCTGCGAGCAGCTTCGCCATGGCTCGCCGTGCTAGCGGTCGCCGTCCTGTTGCCCTGGCTGTTTTACGATTACGCGCATGGCCGCCAGAACAGCTTTATGATCTCCATGTTCAGCCAGATGGGCATGATGGTCATCTTCGCACTCGCCTTCAACATGCTGATGGGCGAGGCCGGGCTCATGTCATTCGGCCACGCTGCGTTCTTCGGGTTCGGCGGGTATTGCGTTGCCCATTTTCTCAACGCCGCGGCAGAGGGAGACTTCCCCGTGCCGCTGGAACTGATGCCCCTGGCGGCGGGACTGTCCGGTCTGGCCCTGGCGATCGTGTTCGGAGCGATGGCGACGAAACAGCGCAGCACCGCCTTCGCCATGATCACCTTCGGGATCGGCCAGTTGATGGTGACCGCCGCTCTGATGTTTCAGCACTTCTTCGGCGGTGAGAGCGGCGTTTCCACCGACCGGCAGAGCGCCTACAGCCTGCTCGGAATCAATTACGCGCAGGGGCTCGAGGTCTATTACCTGATCGTCGCCTGGGCGCTCATCGCCGCCCTGGGGATGCACTATCTCACCGGCACGCCACTGGGCCGGATGGCGAACGCCTGCCGCGACAATCACGAGCGCGCCCAGTTCATGGGCTACAACCCGCGCATGGTGCGGTTCCTGCAGTTTGCGCTCTCCGGCTTTTTCGCCGGCGTCGGGGGCGGCCTCTACGCGATCACCTACGAGATCGTTACTTACGACGCCGTCAATCTGCCGCTCTCGGGGAACGCGCTGCTCATGGCCTATATCGGCGGGGTCGGCACATTCACCGGGCCCGTGCTCGGCGCGGTGCTGATCACCGCGATGCAGAGTGGTGTCAGCCTGATGTCGAATTCCTGGGTCATCTATGTGGGCGTGCTGTTCATTATCATGGTGACCTTTGCGCCCACCGGGCTCACGGGGATCATAAAGGCCCACGCGCCGCTCGCGCGGGCCGGCCGCCTTGGGCGGCTCGTGGTACCCTACCTGCGCCTCACGAGTCCCGGGCTGATGGTCGTCCTGGGCTTTGTCGGCCTGGTCGAGATGCTGTCCTTCCTGACCATTGGCGCGGCGGAGGGGAAGAGGTTCAACGTGCTCGGCCTCTCGCCCAACCTGCACGCGTCGCCCCCCTGGTTGATCACCGCAGCGTGCCTGTCGATCGGCGCGATATGGCTCCGCCGAGAGGCGCGCCTTTTCCACCGCGTGTGGGACACGCTGATGGCGGACCTCGGCCCTGCAGGCAACCGATGACCGTGCCTTCCATCCATCTTCGGGACCTCCGGAAGAATTTCGGTGCAACCGAAATCATCCGCGGTGTCACTCTCGACGTCGCCGGCGGCGAGCGCCACGCCCTGATCGGCCCGAACGGCGCCGGTAAGACCACGCTTTTCGACCTGATCAGCGGCAGATTGCCGCTCACTGCCGGTGAAATCTTTTTGGACGGGACGCGCATCGACGGCTTGCCGCCCCATCGGATCAACCGGCTCGGGCTGTCGCGCAGCTTTCAGATCACCTCGATCTTCCATCGGCTCAGCGTATTCGAAAACATCCGCTGCAGCCTGCTGTGGAATCGCGGCTTCCGTTATTCGTTCTGGCATTCTCTGGGCCGCGAGCGCAGTTTGAACGACGAAGCCGGACGGGTCCTCGAAGAGCTGAACCTCTCGCCCCGCCGCAACTTGCAGGCCGGGCTGTTGTCCTACGCCGAGCAGCGGGCGCTCGAGATCGGCATGACGATCGCCGGAGGGGCCAACGTCATCCTGCTCGACGAGCCCACGTCGGGGATGAGCAACACCGAGACCGAGTTCGCGGTCGCTCTGATCCGTCGGGTGACGCAGGGCAAGACGCTGCTGATGGTCGAGCACGACATGCAAGTGGTGTTCAACTTGGCCGACACGATAAGTGTGCTGGTCTATGGCCAGGTTATTGCCTCCGGCCCGCCCGCCACTATCCGGGCGAACCGCGCGGTACAGGAAGCCTATCTCGGAGCACTCGCGGCATGACGCTTGAGGTGCAGGGCCTGCACGCCTACTACGGCAAGAGCCACATCCTGCGTGGCGTGACGCTCACCGTAGGCGAAGGTGAGATCGTCAGCCTGCTTGGCCGCAACGGCGTGGGCCGCTCCACCACTTGCAAGGCGATTATGGGACTCGTCGAGCCGGAAGGGACGATCCGCTACAACGGCCGGGAGATCACCGGACTCCGCACCAACTACATCGTGCGAGCCGGCATCGGTTATGTGCCGGAGGACCGGCAGATCTTCCCGACGCTTACGGTCCAGCAGAACCTCGCACTTGGTCTCAGACGCGCTAACCATTTCGGGCGCTGGACCTACGATGACGTGTTCCGGCTGTTCCCCAATCTCGCGGCACGCCGGAACAGCCCTGCGGGCGTGCTCTCGGGCGGCGAACAGCAGATGCTTGCCATTTGCCGCACGCTTATGGGGGATCTGGATCTGATCCTGATCGACGAGCCCACCGAAGGGCTGGCTCCGCTCCTCGTGGCACAGATTGCCGCTCTGCTTGAGGAGATCGCGAGCCGCGGGGTCGCAATTCTGCTCGTTGAGCAAAAGCTGGCGATCGCGCTCACGATCTCCCGTCGTCTCTACGTGATGGGTCACGGGCGCATCGTATTCGAGGGCACACCGGGCGATCTACGAGATAACGACCGCGTCCGCAGGGAGTGGCTCGAGGTCTGAGCGCCGCTTGTCCGCTGCGGTCGCGTGCCCTGGTCTGCCCAGAGTCGATGCGAGGATGGTGTCGTTCCGCGCCGTAGATGTGGACTTCTGGCCAGGATGGGTCGTTTGGCGGTGAGGGACTGAACGCGCGAAAAGGATAGTAAGAAGCGGACTGCCGCCTAGAAATCGACGTCCGTTTTGGTCAGTCCTCCGCCTGAAGGCCACGGGCAGCTCCCGTTATGGTTGTCGGACGCCGCCCCCAAACGC
>Ga0335075_10003008_pt1 | contig 26929 bp, 31 predicted proteins | sample Lox_Sample_24_FD_206723 | JGI IMG/M metagenome (GOLD analysis project Ga0335075, IMG submission 206723) | Soil microbial communities from Loxahatchee National Wildlife Refuge, Florida, United States - Lox_Sample_2.4 | ecosystem: Environmental > Terrestrial > Soil > Wetlands | place: USA...
CCATCCGTTGAAGCCCAGTCAAGACGCTACTCTGTTGGGAATTATGCCCTTTGTCTTTCAAGCGAGCCAGTACATCCGCACCTGTACGCGGCTGAGAGAAATACCCTTCTTGCTTCAAGTTATTGAGAAGGCTGGCTACGGTAGCTCCCCCCTTGGCCCGTCGTGGCCGGGAGTGCTTCTGCTTATCGTTATTTCCACTTGTAGCTGTCTAGGGAACGGTTTCAACGGCCTCTCCGTTGATGATCTGGCCGGGCTGGTCGCGCATGGTGAGAAGCCGAGCTTGAGTGTTCGTCAGCCCGCCGAGCGCCTGCCGAACTTCCTGTTGGATTTGCTGGCCTTCCTCATGGCCTCCCTCGAATTCGATTTGCAACTTGATGCTGAACTTGGTCTTGCGAAAAACCATGATTTCCCTCGGGTAAGTTTGTTTTGGGACTGACATTTCTTTGACAATCCGCTCCCACCGCTGGTTCGCACCGATAGTCGTCAAGCGTTCACTTAAACAAGTCTACACCTAAGTCGAAAACAGAGTCAAGGTCAACAGTAGAGCCGGAGATCGTGGCGGTCAAATGAGATGGGATACAAGGAATAGGACGAAAAAGCGTGCCACATCGGAGCCTTACTCGGCCTTCCATTTCAGCCTATTGAACAGTAGGCGTTCATCTTTTTCAATCGGTCACGAACTGGGACACCGCGTCATCGCTTCCTGGCTCGGATACCGCATGAAAAACCGCAAAGGTAGAAAGTCCAGTCTGCTGGACGACATCACGTTGAGCGCTGGACTGCCGAGTTCACCGAAGAACTGTTGCTGCTGTTGTGGATTTTGGAGTACACCATCGCCATGCACACCGATCACGAAGAATTGTTGGCAAAGGTCTGTGATGGACCACTTCTATCTACCGCCGAAATCCCTGACGTTCCCGAAGCGTTGCGGAAGCCGCCGCGCGGAGGCCGCGGGCTTTTCGAAAGCGATGCGAGCAATAACGGCAACGAGGACAGTGATGACTAAAATCGGCCGTGGATTCCATCGCGGTACTGAAAGCCGCCCGCAGCCGCAAACGCTCCGTTCTCCGTATCATACGCATTACCAGCGCGGTAAAATTGAGGAGATGGGGAGAAATCAAGCCCATGCCGATTCCGGCTTTTGACAGCATTCTGAACGTTCTGCCGCCGCACTTGGGAGATCCTCGGCAGCCTACGGAATTATCGCCGTTTCCCTGTACGGTCGCCGAACTTTGCGATCGCTTCACTACGACAGCGAAGCGCAAGCAAATCTTTGAAGGGTTTCTCAATCTCCGAGCGAACTGTTTGCGTTGGGCATTCGGGGTTTTCAGTGGCTTGACGGCAGCTTTTTGGAAAACATTGAGGCAGAGGAGAGACGCGATCCGAACGATCTTGATGCAGTTACTTTCGTCATCGATCCGCAAATACCTGCGGATCTAGATGCAAAGCTCAGGACGAAACCAGAACTGTTGAATCACGCCCACGTCAAAGCCGCCTTTTTCGTTGATCATTACTGGGTGTCGCTCGGCTCCGCGCCGATTTACCTGGTCAACATAGCTCGTTACTGGTATGGACTGTTTTCTCATCGCCGGGATCGCGTGTGGAAAGGAATGCTGGTTGTCGATTTGGTCGATAAGTCCGGTGACGATGCTGCCCGCGCGGGGCTGGGGAGCAAGCCATGAATGATCTTACTTTTCTGAAGGTTCAGACCCTGGAGTTGCGTAGGCTCCTGGAAAGCGCAGGGGATGATCCGATTGCTGGTCCGCAGTTGCGGGAACGTTTGGCCGAGGCGGAGAAAGAGTTGCAAGCGGCGCAGTTGCAACAAGGACGACTGTTCCCTCGGAACCAGTACGAGCTTCCCCGCGCGGCCCTCTTCCTAAAAGGCGGGGGCGTGCAAGGGTTCGAGGGCATTCGTCCCAGCTTGGCGGGCGAAGCCTTGATCCAGTATGAAAAGATGTTTATCGAACAGGCTCTCCACGATGAGCGCGAGGCCGCGCGGAACGCCGGCCGGCAACGGCGCCGCCGCGGCGCGCCTACTCCGACTCTGTTGTTTATGGGTACTCCGCGCGGATCGTTCGGTCTGGAGTTTGTTCCGCAATCAACCGAGGAAGAAAATCTGCTTGAAGTTCATGCCCAGTCGCTCCGAAATATCGCGGAGGCTTTGGTGCGTGTTGCCGGCAGCGAGGCCGAGTCTCTCGACCAAGCCATTGGGGCGATTCCTCCGCGAATGCTTCAACCGCTCACACAATTCTTGAAAGCATTGGCTAATTACGACGTTGAGCTGCGGCTGGCCTTTCACGATAGACCCTCGCAATCCTTGACTGCCGGCCAGATACAAAAAGCCGCCGAACGTCTGGAAAGAGACGTGACGGAGAAAGAAATCGAGATGAGCGGAACCTTCAGAGGGGTTACACTTGAGACGGGCCATTTTGACTTACGGATCGACGCTGGCGATGTTATCACGGGGACGGTCGCCGATGATCTCACGGAAGAAGATCTTGAACGAATCGACGCCTTGACCAACAAGCAATGCAAAGCCCGGCTTCTGAAAACGACCATTCAGGGTCTTTCGGGTGCTTCCCGTTCGACCTTCATGCTGTTGAATGCCGAGTAGCGCGGGTGGTCTGGAGGCGGCGGGGATAAACCCCGCCGCTCGCTGATAGGAGATAGCACCGCTCCCTAACGGTTGCAGCTCAGAGGGAAGCATTATCCCTGGGAGCTGAGCATAAACGCGCGGATGCCCCGGCTATTTTCGTAGTTAAAGAAGTAGGGCGAATGGAAATACGGGCCGCCCGGATCGCGGAAGGTCGGGCTGGCTGGGTCCGGGAAGTAGCCCGGATCGTAGGTGGGCGGCGGCGCCTTCAAAACAGAGCCGCTTCGCGGATAGCGTCGCAGCAAGACATGGGCGATGTCGTTGGGCGACTCGTACTGCAAGCGGCCCACCCAATAATTGGTCTCAGCCGGCAACGGCTCGCGTCCAAGCACATCGAGATAGAGCCGGCGGACGTAGGCCGGTCTCGTGCCGCCTGCACCTGCCATGTACTCGTCGCTGGAAAGAACGTCGGCCAGCACATCATTCGGCAACCGGCCGGTGCGCAATCCCTGGCTCAAGTTAGCGGCCTCAAGGTCGGGTTCCCGATGCAGATAGCGCTCATAGTCGGAACGCAACAGCGTCCCTGCGTTGCCGCGCGGCGCGCTTCGGTAATAGGGCGATTGGGCCGGGGCCAGTGCCGCGGCGAAAAGCAGGGCTGCGGAAGCGAAAGCAATTATACGTGTCATGGTAAATTTCTCCTTTTCTCTACTCCGGCAAGCAGGGATGCATCAACTTTAGCGCACCCGCTTGATGCCTCAGGGCAACTCCGTGCATTTGGCGTGCCGAAATCGGTTCAGCGCGTGAAGTGCAGTTGAATGCCACCCACCAGCAGAGCCACGAACCAACCGCAGCCAAGCAGAGACAAGCCGTAGCTCAGCCCGAAGGGCAAACATACCATGAGGACGGCCAAGGCGAAGAAAGCCAAAGCCCAGGCGTAGAACCAGCCCCAGACGGTGGCTCCCAAGGTGGCGAAGCCCATGCCGCTGAGCACCGCCAGCATCGGACCCAACGGCATCGGCTCGGCGAGGAAGTAATTTACCGCCAACAGCGACAGAAAGCCGCCGTAATAGGCCGGCACCAGGTTCCAGATTTGTCGTTCCACCGCCGTCATGCCGCATTCTTTGAACGGACGCAGGCGGACGGCTAAAAACAACATGACGCTGACTTGCGCCAGCTTGGTCAGCAACATCGCCCACCAGCGATGCCGTGGTCCCAAAGTCAATTCCCAGTAATTGGCCAGGACGGAGCCAATCAAGATAGTCAGACCAACGGCCAGCAGTAAGCGCGGCCAACCCTCCGAGAGTATGTCGCGGTGGCGGCGGTGCAAGCCGTGCCGAAGTTGCTTGAACCAGGTGAGCCGTTTGGCTGTCACTGCTTCGCCATTTAGGAAGGCACGCAAATCGGCGGCCAAGTCGGAGGCGCTGGCATAGCGCTCGGACGGATGTTTGGCCAAACACTTCAGGACGATCGCCTCAAGGTCGCGCGGCAGCGACTTGTTCCAAGCGCGTAAGGGCAGCGGTTCTTGCTCCAGCACAAGCATCAGCGTGTCCAGCGAGGTCTCAGCTTGAAAGGGCGGCCGGCCAGACAACAGCCGGTAAAGAATGGCGCCCAGAGCATAAACGTCCGCCGCGGGGCCGATGTCCTTTCGGCCGGCGGCTTGTTCGGGGGCCATGTAGCTGGGCGTACCCATGACTTCGCCGGTGCGCGTTCTGCCGGCCACGTCTTGTAAACGCTTGGCCAAGCCGAAGTCGGTGATTTTCGGCGTGAGTTGCCCAGCCGCCGACTCCGCTGTCTCGGCAAGAAGCACATTTTCGGGCTTCAGATCGCGGTGGATGATGCCGTGCTCGTGGGCGGCTTGCATGGTGCGGGCCAGAGTTTCGACCAGTTCGGCGGCGTGGTCGGCAGGCCAAGGTTGGTCGTCCAGTCGGGAGGCCAAGTTGCCGCCGGCAACGTATTCAAGGGCCAAGAACGAATGGGCCTCATGTTCGCCGACTTCGTAAATCTGCACGATGCCGGGGTGCTGAAGTTGGGCAACCGTCTCAGCCTCCAGTGCGAAACGGTCAATCATCGCCTCACTGGCGTGCTCGCCGGCCAGGATCATTTTGATGGCAACGATGCGATTGAGGCGCAGATGCCGGGCCTTATAAACGACTCCCATTCCTCCCGCGCCAAGTTTGCCGAGGATTTCATAGCCAGGCAGCGAAATGCGCTTGGCAGCGATCGAGGAAACGTTGTCTTCGGTCGGCGGCAGCGTGGCCGCATCCATAGCGGGCGGCGGACACACCGCGATGGTAAGTGGTTCGGCGAAAAGGCGGCCCAAAGCGGCAAGGGCGCCATCGAGCTGCGGATAGCGGGCCAGCAGCGCTTTGCGGTCCACAGGCCGGCCAGAGTGAAGGTCGTCGAGGGCGGCATCCAGCGCAGCCGCCGCCTCTGGGTCGAGAGAGACTGTCTCGGGCAGACCGAATCGTTGCGCGTTCGTCATGGCAGCAATCCACCGCTCTAAACCAAAAGGAGGGAGAACTAATAAAATAACAGAGTCGTAAACTATTCCAAAGGCTTTTTCCCGCATTTTTTCACGAGACCCTCATGCCACACGTCCAGCCGCTCTCGCGCAAACGCTCTCGCCGACCCAGCTTGTCGTCTTGGCCGCCACTGTCGCCTTGGCCAACTGGACCAACCGCTTCAATGAAACGTTCGACATCCAGCTGCCATGAGAGGATACCTCTTGACAACAACCACCGTTTCATGCATCACCTTCGCGCGGCGCGGTCTCTCCGCACTCGATTCGAGAATGCAGCGGAGGGACTACGGCGCGGAGGAGAAGACCATGAAGCGAATCGGATTGCTCTCGGCGGCGGCATGGCTCGTCTGCGCGGCATGCTGCCCTGCGGCGGAACTTGTCGGCGTGCATGGCAGCAACACGCAGTACACCACGACGATGGACGTAACCATCGGCGACAAGTCGTTTCACTTGATCCTCACGGGAGTGGCCTTACGCGAGAAGTTCTTTTTCAACGTCTACACCATTGGCAGCTACGTCGTCGAAGGCGCGGCCGTGCATACCGCCGAGGAGTTGTCTGCTGTCGATCGACCCAAGCAGCTGCACTTGGTTATGGAACGCGACGTGGCAGGCAGCGACATTGCCGAGGCGTTCCTGGTCGCCATTCGCCAGAACTATCCTACACCTTATTTCAATGAGGAAGTTAATCGCTTGATCGAGATGATCCGCGAAATCAATTTCACCAAGGGCGACAACATTTATTTGACCCACCAGCCCAACGTCGGTTTGCGTTGCCGGGTGATCGGCAAAGGCGATTTTACCATCGAAAACCCGGATTTCTCACGGGCGATCTGGGACATTTATCTCGGCAAAAACAACATCGGCGAGGGAATCAAGAAAGGCTTGGTTTCGCGCTTGCGATAATTAAATTCACAAGCCCGGAGCGCTAGCGACGGGTTGCCTTCACATGTTGGGTGAAGATAATAACCCGTCGCACGAGTTTTTCAACTATAATCGGATTTACTTCAGTGCGTCTTCTCTGGTCGCAAACGATTCCGGCTCCTCTGCGTGGACTAATCCTGGCGCGGGAACGCGAAATGATCCTCGCCTGGGATGGTCAGGATGGTTTGTTCCTGTTCAACCATGCAGGGACAATCCAGTCGCAACGGCCTGCTCCGGCGCCGACCGCCGCGGCCGGCTGCGCCGAGGATGGCAGCGCTTACGCGATCGCCGGTTCGCAAACGCCGATGCTCTGTTGGTTGGCTCCGGACCTGGCTCCGCGCTGGCAGCGTCCGCTACCGCAGCGCGGCACGGCCTTAGCAATGGAACCGCTCGGCCGCCGTGTTGCCGTAGCCGATGCCGGCGGCACGCTGCACCTTATGGATGCTCGCGGACGGATGCTATGGCAAGCGACGACGCCGCGGCCGCTGCATCATCTGGCGTTCGTGCCGGAAACGCCGATTCTGGTCGGCGCCGCAGATTTCGGCTTGGTGCTTTGTTTCGGTGCGTCCGGCGAATGCCTGTGGCGCGACGGCCTGGTTGCTCACGTCGGCTCGCTGGCGACCAGCGGCGACGGCAGCTGCGTGCTGCTGGCCTGTTTCAGCGATGGACTATATCGCTACAGCAAAAGCGGGCCGCAGCAGCAGCGAATCCCTTTGGATGCTCCCTGTCATCTCGCCGCGCTCTCTTATGCCGGCGATTGCTTGCTGACAGCCGACCGCCGGCAGCGCGTCTGCCTGCGCGACAGCAAAGGCGACTTACGCGACCAAATATCTCTCGATGCCCCGGCCGTGTCGATCGCCTTGTCGGCACTGGCGGACTATGCACTTGTCGGCTTGGCCAACGGTTCTGTTTGCCGACTAGCCTGGAACGCAAGCGACGAGCCGGCGAACCCCGTCTCTAGCGCTCCAGGCTAGTGGTTACTTATGTTCGCGCCGCTTACTAGAATAACGGGGTGCGGTCCCGAAGGCGAGACCGGCGAGGAGACGAGTCCCGATTGAGTGCATGATGGCGCAGACGCGAACGTTCACCTTTCTCGGCACCGGCACGTCGATGGGCGTGCCCATGATCGGCTGTGATTGCCCTGTCTGCCAATCGTCCGATCCGCGCAATCATCGTTATCGCTGCGCCGTGCTGATTCGCACGCCCCAGGGTAATTTGCTCATCGACACGCCGCCGGAGCTGCGCCTGCAATTGCTCCGCGAGCACGTTCGACTCATCCATGCCACGCTGTTCACGCACTACCATGCCGACCACCTGTTCGGTCTCGACGACTTGCGGCCGATGGCGCGCCTGCTGGGCAGGCCGATCCCGCTCTACTGCACCGCCGAAGTCGAAGGCAAAATCCGCACCGTGTTTTCTTACGCCTTCGGCCCGGAAGCCGACTCGCTGCCCGCCGGAATGGTTCCCAAGCTCGTCTTCGAGCGCATCGGCAACGAGCCGTTCCACGTCCTCGACCAGCTGGTGACGCCCATCCCGCTAATACACGCTCATTTCGACGTGTTGGGATTTCGTATCGGCGATGTCGCTTATTGCACGGACGTCAGCCAGATCCCGCGCGAGAGCTGGCCGCAACTGGAAGACCTGAGCGTCCTTGTGCTCGATACGCTCCGCTTCAAGCCGCACCCGGCCCATTTCGGTTTGGAGCAGGCGCTCGATGTCATTCGCCAGTTCAAGCCGGAGCGCGCCTACCTGACGCACATGAGTCATGAGCTGGAGCATGAGACGGTGAATCGCATGCTGCCGCATCATGTGGAGCTGGCTTACGATGGATTGACTTTCGACTTTTAGGATCGTCCGAGCCGCGACCGTTAGGGAGCGGTGAAGAACCCGCTCCCTAACGGTCGCGGCTCGGTTCGGAACTTACCATGAACATACCGGCTGAATTACAGCAGAAACTACGACATCATCAGCAAGAACACGTATTGGCCTGGTGGGATCGGCTCGACGATAAAGAGCGCCGCGGATTGATCGACCAACTTTTGAGCATCGATCTGGGCGCTCTCACTCGGCTTTACGCCGAGCGCGACCACACCTACCGGCCGCCGGACTCATCGCGGATCAAGCCTCTCGACATTGTGCCGGCGGATGCTCCAGACAATGCCGGCATGCGCGCGGCCGGCGAGGATGCACTGCGGCGCGGCGAAGTAGCGGCGCTAGTCGTGGCCGGAGGACAGGGCAGTCGTCTCGGTTTCGACCATCCCAAGGGCATGTATCCCGTCGGCCCGATCAGCCGCAAGAGCCTGTTTCAAATTCACGCTGAGAAGGTGTTGGCACTGGGCCGGCGCTACGGCAAACAGCCGCCGTTCCTCATCATGACTAGCCCGGCCACCGACGCCGAGACGCGGCAATTCTTCGCCGAGAACGACTATTTCGGATTGCCCAGGGAGGAAGTGTTTTTTTTCTGCCAGGGCACCATGCCGGCTCTCGATTTGGCGACGGGCAAGTTGCTCTTGGAAGCGCCGGGTCGGTTGTTCCTCAGTCCTGACGGCCACGGCGGCACTCTGACGGCCCTGAGCAATAGCGGCTTGCTCGAACGCTTGCGGCAGCGCCGCATTCGCCACCTGTTCTACTTCCAGGTGGACAATCCGCTCGTGAAAGTGGCCGATCCGATTTTCCTGGGCCGGCACCTGGCGCAGCGCTCCGAAGCATCGTCGAAAATCGTGCCCAAACAGGGGCCGAAGGATCGCCTGGGCAATCTGGTGCTGGTCGATGGCCGCTGCACTATGATCGAATATTCCGACCTCCCCGACGACTTGGCGAACGAACGAGACGCCAAGGGCCGGCTGCGTTTGTGGGCCGGCAGTCCCGCTATCCACATTTTCGACGTGGATTTCCTGGCGCGTGTGACCGAGGGAGCGGGCCTGCTGCCGTTTCACACTGCTCGCAAGAAGGTGCCGTATCTCGACGACAAGGGGCAAGTGGTTCAGTCGCAGAAAGAGAACGCCCTCAAGTTCGAGCGTTTCATCTTCGACGTGCTGCCTTTGGCCGAGCGTTGGCTGGTGATGGAAACCTCGCATCGAGAAGAGTTCGCGCCGTTGAAAAACGCGGAAGGGGCCGACTCGCCCCAGACGGTGCAAGCGGCGTTGACGAACCTCGCCGCCGATTGGCTCGCGCGCGCCGCCATCGAAGTGCCGCGCGCAGCCAACGGCGAGCCGGCTGTTGCGCTGGAGGTCAGTCCCCTGTTCGCCCTGGACGCCGACGAGTTCGCCCAGCGCGTGGATCGAGGCATACGAATCAACGAAGCAGCGCATTTTGATTGAAAAACCTAACCACAGAGACACAGAGAACACAGAGAAGAAGAGTCACCACGAATCACACGAATAACACGAATAAAAATCAAATAACTTAAAGATATAAATATGAAAATAATGCAAATATTTCCCATTTTCCTTTTTGTTTTTATTCGTGTTATTCGTGTGATTCGTGGTGGCTCTTCTTCTCTGTGTTCTCTGTGACTCTGTGGTTAGGATTTTGGAGACCAATGACATGCTTCATGCGACCATCTTGGCGGGCGGCGGCGGCACGCGGTTTTGGCCGCGAAGCCGGCAACAGCGTCCCAAACAATTTCTCACCCTCGGCGGCGAGCGCACGCTGTTGCAGCAGGCCAGGGACCGCATCGAAGGACTGCTGCCGGCCGAACGCACCTGGGTCATCACGGGCCAAGCCTACCAGGCCGAAACAGGCCGGCAATTGCCGGAATTGTCGCTGGATCGCATCGTCGGCGAACCGTGTGGACGCGACACGGCACCGTGCATCGGTTTGGGCGCGGCCCTCATCGCCCGTCACGATCCCTCCGCCGTCATGTTGGTGACGCCGGCCGATCACGTCATCGAGCCGGTGCGCGAGTTCGAGCGCGCGGCGCATGTGGCCGCTCGGATGGCTGAGGAGCATCCGGGTGCCCTCATCACCTTCGGCATTCCGCCGACGTTCCCGTCCACCGGCTACGGTTACATCCACCGCGGCGCGGAGGCTGGCCAGCGCCAGGGCGTCAGTGTGTTCCGCGTTCAGCGCTTCGAGGAGAAACCGACTGCCGACCGGGCCGAGCGCTTTGTCGCTTCCGGCGAGTATTTCTGGAACAGCGGCATTTTTGTGTGGCAGGTGGCGACGGTGCTGGACGAATTGCAGCGGCAGCAGCCACAATTGTACGACGCGGTGCGGCGCATTGCCGACGCCTGGGACACGCCGCGGCGCGACGAGGTGCTGCGCCGGGAATACGAATCGCTGCCGAAAGTCAGCATCGATTACGCTGTCATGGAGCATGCCCGTGAGGTGCTGGTCGTGAAGGCTCCCTATCGCTGGGATGATGTCGGCAGCTGGCTGGCGCTGGAGCGCATGAACCCGCAGGACGCCGACCACAATACGGTCCTGGCCACGCACTGCGGTCTGAAAACGAACCATTGCATCATCGTCGGCGATGCCGGCAAGCTCATCGCCACCATCGGCGTGGAGAATTTGGTGATCGTGCAAGACGGCGACGCCACGCTCATCGCCGACCGCCGCGATGAAGGCACCGTCAAACAGCTCGTCGATCTACTGAAGAAAAAAGGACTCGAAAAATACCTATGAGCGTTCGGACTCGATTGCTCGGTGTGGATTATGGCTCGGTTCGCATCGGCCTGGCCGTTAGCGACGCGGAGCGCCGTCTGGCGTCGCCGTTGGTCGTGTACGAGCGTCATGGCCGCGAGCGCGACGCCGAGTATTTCCGCGCCCTGGTCGTGGCGGAGGAGATTGACGCGATCGTCGTTGGTCTGCCGGTCCATCTCGACGGCCGCGAGGGACAGAAAGCGATAGAGGCACGCGCCTTTGGCGCATGGCTGGCCGAGACGACCGGCTTGCCGGTGAGATTCTGGGACGAGCGTTTTAGCACCGTCGAGGCCGAATCGGCATTATGGCAAGCGGGACTGACGCACAAGAAGCGCAAGGCGCGCCGCGACCGCGTGGCGGCACAAATTCTGTTGCAAGCATATCTCGATGCCGGCTGCCCGGATGAATCCGCAGCCGGCCCGTTGGAGGGATGAATCCATCGATCAATTCTCTGCCTTCTTACTTCGGACTTAGCGTTTGCCAAGACCCCAGACGGACACCTTTCGGTCCAGAGCCGGAAAGCTCTTCCCTCCCGCAGAATACAAGCGGCTGCCGTCCGGACTGAATCGAACGCGGATCACCCACTCCGGCGCTTCCAGTTCTTTGAGAATTGCGAGATTCCCCGCGTCCCAGAGTGTGATTTTACCTTCCAGTCCCGCTGTCGCCAGCACATCCCCGGCCGGTGACCAGTCCAACGTGTAGATCTCTTTCGCCTTCGTCTTATGCTCAAATAACAAATTGCCGTTATCCGCATCCCAAAGACGGAGGCTGCCATCCACGTAAGCGACGGCCAGCACTTTCCCGTTAGGGCTGAACCGCAGTTCCTGCGACATTTTCCGCGGCAGCGTATGCACGAGCTTTCCCGTTTCAACCTCAAAGATGCGCGTGACATCGTTGCGATTGCCGACCGCCAGGAGCTTGCCGTCTGGGCTGAAGACCGGGGTTAGGCCGCCTTTGCAGGGGGCATCCAGGCATCGGATAAGCTCGCCCGACGCGGTACTCCATAGCTTTGCCTGCGTGCCGTAGCCGCCAGTCGCCAGCAGCTTGCCATTGGGACTGAAAGCCATCCAGGGCTGATGATTCTCCGTATCGAGGCGCAGTAGTTTTTTAGTTCGATGGTTGTGAATTTCGACGCTGTTTGCATTCTCACAGAAGGCGATGGTCTCGCCGTCTGAACTGGCAGCAAACTGGACCAGTTTTTTCCCCTCGGCTAGCTTGCGCACGGTGCGAAAGGATATAGGATCCACAATTTCAACCGGCGTTTCCCAACCGTGCAGCGCCAATTGATTCTTCGGCATCCAGACCAGTTCCTGCGTATCCCAAGCTATCTCGCGGATGAGGGTCACTTTCCCGGCATTGTTCACGGAAATAGCTACTGGCTTGCGCGAAGGCGCAGGAGCAGCACAAACAAGGGCAGTCATGACGATGAGCGTGAGGATGGAAAAGGTTCGTGTACGCATCGTGGACTCTCCTGAGATCATGGATGGCGGGTTCCCATGCTATCGGGCTTCCAATGAGAATTCTACGAGGCACTGGGGGCATTCTTCTCACGCAATGCGGAAGATTCTGCACGTCTCCTCGTAGCTTTCCTCCAGGTTCAGCGGCACAGAGAAATCTTCCGATAACCACAGCGGCAGCGTCGGCAGCGACTGCCCGATGGTGAGCGAAGGCTGGAGGAGCATCGGCGGAAGACATTACCTCATTTATTACCCTATTTACGAGATAGTACCCTTATTCCGCCACGTCGCATTTCGGCCGCGTCCGAGGCACTCGATGCGGTGCGCCTGTTGCAATCGGCGCAAGACGAGGCGAATAAGATCGCGGCTAACACCGGGACAGGCTTGCTCCAGATCGGCCAGCCGAAACCGACCCGGAAAGGCCGCGATTGCCGCCTCAATCAACGCCGTCTTGGCGCCGCGCGGACTTTCCACCTGTCCGGCACGTTCCTCGAACAGGCGATAGGCTCGGCGAAGGACGGTCAGGAAGTAATTCAACCACGGCAGCAGATCATGCCGGCCCTGGTGCCAACCGTCCGAGCTGTGGCGCAGCACTTCGTAATAGTCGATACGGGATTCTTCGACCAAGCGCTCCAGACTGATGTAGCGTCCCACCTCATAACCATGTTGGTAAAGAGCGAGCAGTGTAACCAGGCGCGACAGTCTGCCGTTACCGTCCCGGAAGGGCTTTGCGGCTAAATACGGGTTTTCGCCCATGGAATAAGGACTTACGGCTGCAAGAACCGTGTTTAGCCGCAAAGCCGTCCCGGAAGGGGTGAATGCACAACAAATCCAAGATAAGAGCGGCAGCGGCCACCAGGGGCGGCACATGCTCCTGATCGAGGGCATGACGATAGGAGAGGCACAATTCCTTGACGGCGGCGGACGTCGCCGCAGCAGATACCGGACGGAATCGCACGCGCGGGAGCGCACCGGGACGTAATTCGACAATCTCGTTATCGATACGTTTCCATTGCCCAGCGTCTCCGCCGCCATCCTGCATCATCTTATGCAAGTGTTGAAACAACTGAGGGGTGATGGACAGATCGGCGGCCTGAGAATGAATGAGGTTCAAGGCACGACGATAACCCTGAATTTCTTCCTCGGATCGATCGCGGGGCCGGGTAGAGCCTTCCACGAGCGGACGCAACCGCTCTGGAGCGACCGTGACACCTTCGATGCGGTTGGATGATTCAACGCTTTGGATGAGGGCCGTTTCGCGTAGAATCTGGAGCAATTGCGGCGACTGTTTACTGTAAAGTTCCTGCCGCCCTTTCGCCTCGGCGATGTCCGTCAAGAGCCAGACCGAGCTAAGCGGCAGCGCGAACCCTCCCAAGCGGCCGCCGCGAAAAGACATCACAATTCTCTCTCCGGAAACACTTCTACCGTATGCGGAAGTGCGGCACGTCTCCTCGTAGCTTTCCTCCAGGTTCAGCGGCACGGAGAAATCCTCCGCCAGCCACAGCGGCAGCGCCGGTAGAGGCTGCCCGATGGTGAGCGAAGAAGGCCAGCCTTCCAGCAACCATTTTTCGCCTGTTTTCCTGTAGCGACAGGACGCGGCGTAATCGCTTTCACGCGATTTTCCACGCCTTCTTGAGCGGCTTCAGATGGCGCAGCCGTTTGTTGCGGATGCGCCGGCGCTTTCGCATCATCTTCGGACTGGAACGAGCCATCAGAAAAACTCCTTTCATGGTATCAAATTCAAGGAACGATCATATTACTCTGGCAAGTTAGTTCCGCACAAAGAATTGAATCACGAAAGCACGAAAGTACGAAAACACGAAAAAAGGAATCATGGAAAAGCAAGCCATTCTGTTCATTCGTGTTTTCCTTCTTTCGTGTTTTCGTACTTTCGTGCTTTCGTGATTCAATTCCGTTCCGGAATAATACTCGCTCAGATAGTCGGCAGTTTCCAAGGATCGCGATGCTCGCGGTCGAGCCATTTGCTCGCCTCGGCGTCCTCGACGAATTGCCAGTGGTCCGGATCCCAATGCAGCTTGCGGTGGTTCCAGTAGGCCAAATTGCCGAGATGGCAGACCGTCACCGAACGCGCGCCGATCTCCACGTCGGCGATGGGCCGACGCCGCGAACGAACGCATTCGATCCAATCGCGCTGATGCCCCGGCGACTTGTAAAGCCGGACATCGTGAACGCCCAACGGCTGCTTGACGATGTCCTCCGGATCGCTTTTGAGATAACCGCGGTCGACAAAAACCTTGCCGTCGCTGCCGGCGAAGGTGATGCCTTTGACGTTCTTGCCGGCATCGTCCTTGTCGGCATGGTAAACGACTACGCCGTTGGCGTACAGGTAGCGCAGTCCCTTCTCCGCTTTGGGATTCTCCGGCGGGATGATTTCGATTGGTCCGGATTCGTCCATGCCCAAGCCCCATTGGGCGATGTCGAAGTGATGCGCTCCCCAATCGGTCATCATGCCTCCGGAATATTCGCGGTAATTGCGCCAGTTGGGGAAATGTTTATGGACGCCGCGTGGGCTGAGGACGGAGTTGTACGGCCGTTTCGGCGCCGGTCCCAGCCAACGGTCCCAATCGAGTCCCGGTTCGTCCGGCTCGGCCGGCAGATCACAGGGCCGGCTAGGAGCGCCGACGTTGACGTAGATCGCATTCAGCTTGCCGATACGGCCGCTCCGCACCAACTCGCAGGCCAGGCGAAACTCTTTGTCGGAGCGCTGCTGGCTGCCGGTCTGGAAGACGCGGGCGTACTTGCGGGCGGCGTCGCGCATCAGCTTGGCTTGGTGGATGGTCAGCGACAGCGGTTTTTCGCAGTACACGTCCATACCGGCCTTGCACGCCTCGATGGCGGGGATGGCGTGCCAGTGATCGGGAGTGGCGATGACCACGGCATCGATGTCCTTGCGTGACAGCAATTCGCGGAAGTCGTCGTAGGCGGCGCAGCCCTTGTATTCGCCGCTTTTCTTTTTGTCGGCGTAGCGTTTTTCGACCGTTTCCTTGGCGCTGTTTCTACGGTTGGCGTCCACGTCGCAGACGGCCAGGATCTGCACGTCGCCGCTGCCGAGAAAGTGGCCGAGATGGCCGCGATTCATGGTGCCGACGCCGATGAAACCCAGTGTGATGCGTTCGCTGGGCGGCGTTGTCTTTTTGTCGGCAGCCGAGGCGGAGGCAGGAGTGAGGACCGGCAACGTCAGGGCCGTGGCTGCGGCCCCTTGCACGAAATGACGGCGGCTGATCGTTCGCTTGTGTTTGCTCATGGCGGACCTTTCGATGGCAGGATAATTCGGGTGAACCGGGAGATATTTTTAGAGATACAGGATATGGCGACGGATGCAAGCAAGATTTCCGTCCGATGGGGGCTACAACGACGCGGTCAGCCCGCAGAGGACGACCATGACCATTGCGGCGATGCTCACGAGGAGCCAGGCTTGGCGCACTTTCTGGGGTGCCAAGGGATAATGGGGATCGCCAAGGAGATAAAATCCCTTTTTCTCCAGCTCGACGCCGAGAAGTCCGGCCATGACGGACATGGGCCGGCCGCCGTTGGGACTGGGCGTCTTCGCGCCGTCGCGGCGAAGGATGCGCCAAGCGGCGGCGACGTTTTTTCCCGTCAGGCAACCCGCCAGCAACAGCAGAACCGCCGTCAATCGCGCGGGCAGCCAATTGGCCAGATCATCCAAGCGGGCCGCCGCCTTGCCCAAGAATTCGAAGCGTCCGCGATAGCCGATCGTGGCGTCCAGCGTGTTGACGGCCCGATAGCCCATCGCGCCGGGGACGCCGAACACGGTCCAGTAGCACAACGGAGCAATGAAACTGTCGCATAAATTCTCGGCCAGAGATGAGAGAACGGCGGCCAGCAGGGCGGTTTCATCGAGACAAGAGGGATCGCGGCTACACAGAGATCGGAGCGCTGCGCGCGCCTGAGCACGATCGCCGCACTCGAGAGGCTGGACAACGCGGTCGGCGGCTCGTTTCAGTTCCCACAGGGCGAAGGAAGCCTTGAGGGTAAATGTGCCGGCCACGATTTCCACAATCGGCCAGCCGGCGAACCAGCGCAGAACCAGGAACGTCGCCCCCGCGCTCAGAGAGCAAATTCCGAGTGCGAGAATGGCCCCGAAAAGCAGTTGTCGCCAGCGGCCTTGTCGAGGCGCCAGTCGCATTCCCGCATCGATCGCTTTGCCGATCCACACAACCGGATGCAGCCACAGCGGATACTCGCCGAATAACAAATCGACCACAAGCGCAGCGGCCAGGACGATCAGCGCCGATGGGGTTGCCGCGTGCATTCAAGCTCCTGTGTCGGTCACGCCGGCTGTGGTGAACGTCGCCATCTCGCGGACGATCCGCAGCGATGCCTCTACCAGATACATGGCCAGGACGGCGCCCGTGCCCTCACCCAAACGCATTTCCAGATCCAAGAGCGGCCGCAGTCTCAGCTCGCGCAGAATCACTTGATGTCCCGGCTCGACCGAACGGTGAGAGGCGATCAGGTAGCCGCGCGCGGCGGGGCAGAGGCGGACGGCGATGAGGGCAGCCGCGCCGGTGATGAAGCCGTCGAGCAGCACCGGAATGCGGCGAGCAGAAGCGCCGAGAACGACGCCAGCCAGGCCGGCAATCTCGAAGCCCCCGACCTTGGCCAGTGTATCGAGCGCATCCGCGGGGTCCGGTCGATTGACAGCGAGCGCTCGCTCGATGGCCCGGATTTTTCGTTGCCGGCCGGCGTCATCGATCCCGGTACCGCGACCGGTCACGAGTTCCACGGCTTCGCCGCACAACACCGCCGTCAACGCGCTCGCCGAGGTGGTGTTGGCAATGCCCATGTCGCCCACGCCAATCAGTCCGATACCCTCCGCAGCAAGCTCAGTGGTCATGCCAATGCCGATTTCCAGTCCGCGCACAGCGGCTTCCTTGCTCATCGCCGCCCCGTGCGTGAAATTCGCCGTGCCGGGACCGAGTGGCACATGGCTAACGGCCGACTGACGCTGGCCACTCGCTATGCCCATGTCCACTACGAGAACGTGCGCCTCTGCCTGCCGTGACAGCACATTGATAGCGGCGCCGCCGGTGGCAAAGTTCCTCACCATCTGCGCTGTTACCTCGGAAGGATAGGCACTGACTCCTTCCTCCGCAACGCCGTGATCGGCGGCCATGACCACAACGGCCTTGCGGGGAAGCGGCGGCGCTGCCGTGCCATAGATCGATGCTGTTTGGCAGGCCAGATCCTCCAATACGCCAAGACTGCCGCGCGGCTTGGTCTTGCTGTCCAAGCATTGCCGCGTTCGGCGAGCGGCTTCGCCGTCAACCGGGACGATCGAGCGACAGATTTCGGCAAGAAGAGTCATTCACCGTCCTCCGCCTTTCAGATTTCGGATTTCAGATTGATGATTGAGAGTCCTATCTTGAAGCATCAATCATCATTCATCAATCTGAAATCCGAAAGGCGACGGTTTGATGCGCAGTATCGTCCCCAGCACGGCGAAATAGACCTCATCCGCCGCGGCGCTGATCCGTTGGTGGGCCAACCCCGCCACGTCGCGGAAGGTCCGACCCAGTGGCGTCTCCGAGACGATGCCCAATCCAACCTCGTTGCTGACCACCACCGCATGAAGGGATCGCCGCGCCAGCACGACCGTCAATTCCTCAACTCGTTGCAGGGTGATAGTCGGTTCGATTCCTTCCAAGAGAAGGTTCGACAGCCACAGCGTCAGGCAATCGAGCAAGACGACATCATAATCGGCGTGTTGGTCAATGGTCTGGGCAACGGCCAGCGGCTCCTCGATGGTGTGGAAGTCCGTGCCGCGGTCGCGGCGATGGCGTTCGATCCGTTCGCGCATTTCGTCGTCGCCCGGCTGCGCCGTGGCCAGGAAGAGCCGCCGTTGCCCGAGTCGCCGCGCCAGCGACAAGGCAAACGCGCTCTTGCCCGAGCGCGTTCCTCCACCGATAAAAACGATCCGTTTTTGCATTGAGGAACAACCACCACGAATAACACGAATGACACGAATTAATAATAGCCAAATAATAAAAGATCGTCCCAGAATAGTTCCGTTTAGAGCCGCTAATGCTCTGTTGAAATCCTCTAAGGTGTAGCGGCGAGGAGCATGAGGTCGCGGGTAAGTACACGCAGGTAGCATTCACGCTCACGGGCGGCGTCGGACTTGCTTCGCAGGGCCGATCCCAGCAGTCGCTTGTGTCGCGAAAACGCGTTCTCCGCCTGCCAGCGTTGTCCATACACACGCTTATACCGGCTGCCCCGCGGCTTTTTGCGGAAGCGCCTTACCATCTGCTGTCGGTAGCGGGTCTTGGGCCGCTTCCGTCCCCGGTTCCGCCGCTTCAGAGCGATCGCCGTCGAGCGGACGCCCAAGTCTTCGCGGCAGTAGCGGTGACTTTCCTCGCTGTCGAACGCTGCGTCCGCGAGCACCCGGTCGTACTGGAGCTTCTGAGAAGCTTGCGTCATGACGGGGCGGAACTGCGGCGCGTCGTTGGCCGGGCCGACACTGACTCGCGCTGCGGTGAAGAAGTGGCTGGCCGTATCGCAGGCTACGGTCAACTTCGTCCACAACCTGGCGCTATGCTTACGGTTAGCACGCTTGAAGAAGTAGCGCGAGGTGTGCCGGCTCTCCATGCCGGTGGCATCGGCAGCCATCGACATCGACAGCGGAATGTACGAGATTGACGCCGATAAGTTGAAGGCAGGCAACGGAATGCGCGCCCGTTTTCCCCAGGCGCAGATTTGGATGGCGCGCGTCGGCCATCGCTCAGTTCATCGAAGAGAAGAAAAAGAGAAGAAAAAGGGCCAGCGTGAATTAGCAACCTAAAGCGATCAGTATTTACGGTTATGGCCTGAGTCGTGCAACACAGACCATCCAGAGTTGCACCAACTCTAGTGCCTTCCCTTTGCGTTTCAGCGTTTCAATGCGTACAGCACTGCTGCTCGGCCGAGGCGGACGGCGCTGTCGTAATCGTGGCCCAGGCAGTCCGATGACTTGTGACGCTCCAGGGCGCAGCCGAGGTCGTATTTGCTGTAGATGACGACCCAGCGGCCGTTGTACTTGATGCCTTCCAGAGCCGGGGCCAACTCGCGGTACTCCGGGTCTACGCTCTTGCCGTCGGATTTGGGGCGGCGACAGCGCACCGTGCGAATCGGCTGGCCGTTCAACTCGGCGCTATACAGTTCATCTGAAAGAGGGATCGGCTCCAGTTTGAGCTTGTCCTTGGCCCACAGCGTTTCCATGAATTTGCGGAAGGCGGCGTCGAAAGTCGGAGAGCCGCAGCAGGCATCGGCCAAGAGCAAACCGCCCGATGTTAGGTTGAAGTGCAGGTGATCGAGATCCCGGGCGCGTTCCGTAAAGCCGGCTCGGCCGTGCATGTACAGAAAACGATAATTGACCACGCTCTCGACGGAGGGATAGATCGGCGTCGTCTCCAGGAGGACATCGAGTCCGGCCTTGCGCACCTCGCTCATGAGGTTGCGCATGGCCTTGGGGGCCGGCCGCCAATCGCCTCCGCCCGAAGGTGAATAACGGAGTTGGCCGACCTTCAAATAGCCGCGGCGCACCCGCTCCTTGCTTTCATCGCGGGGAATGGTCACTTCGGTCAAGCGCGGCCGGGGCGGCTCCAGGCCGGTGGCATAGGCGATGATGTTGGCGGCCAGCTCGAAAGCGGCGCGGCCCTCCGGCGATTTCGTATCATTGGCCTCCCAATAGTAGGCTATCGGCTTGGGGCTGAAAAGGGCCACCCACTTGCAGCCGTGCTGTACGCCGTAGAGCGGAAACGGCTGATTCGGCGTCACCAAGAATTTGCCCGAGGCCGTCCAGATCGGATGATCGTCGGGCAGAAGTTTCAGTTCGCTGCCGGGCAAAATATCGTCGAGGAGCTTCTCGAATTGGCGGCGGAACGCTTCTCGGCCGCAGCAGGCCTCGGCGAGAAGGAAGCCACCGTTGTCGATGTATTCCTTCAAAATGTCGCGTTCGAGGTCGCCGATGCGCGTGTCGCCGTGGCCGTTGAGATAGACGATCGGCGACGGCAGCAGCTCGCCGGCCAGCCGCCGCCGCTGCGCCGCCGTGTCGGCGTTGACGCCGCCGCGCACGTCGAAGATTTGCCAGGCCAGCGGCATCTTTTTGAACAGCTCCCGGCTGGTGAACTCGACGATATGGCGCGTATCGTTGTGCTTGTTGTTCCAGCCCTCGTACTCGCGCGGGCCGTAGGCCAGCTTGGTCAACAGCACCGGCGTTCGTCCCTTGGCCAGGAACAACAAGGCGAAACTGGTGGCCAAGACAGGAGGGCCATCCTGGTTACTTCCCTGCCAATAGCCATCGGTCTTGTTCTGGGCGGCGACCAGGTAACGGCAGCCGATCTCGTACCAGTCGTGGCCGCCGAAGAAACGTTGGCCGGTCAGCCGGCCGGTGCGTTCGATGCCGTAGAGACAATAGAAGGGAAAGGGCGTATCGAGATCGTGGCGGACGTTGCCTGGCTGAATGTCGGCAGGGAAGCGGGCGGCAATCCAGCGCAGGGCGCCAGCGACGGGACCGTTTTCGTCGTACTTGCCGCAATCCTTAATGACACCGTCCTCCATGTGCTGCTTGCCAACTTCCAGATCCATGCCGGTAATCATCAGATTGCACAGGCCGGCGCAGGTCATGGTCATACGCGGCGTGCGATCGCCGCCGCGATCGTATCCCCAAGAGGCGCCGCCCAACTGCGAGTCCAGCATGTACTTGCGGATGCGTGCTAGGGCGTTCTTGTTGACCGAAACGCCGGCTTCGATGCCGGCATGCAGACCAAGCACGGCATACTGCGTGTTGGAGTTATCGCTTAGCCCGCCGCCCTTGGTGTAGCCCCAGCCGCTGTCTTTCTGTGCTTCGATCAGCCATTGGACGTTTCGTTGAATGTATTGGAGATCCTCTTTTCCCCCAGCTTGGGCGAAGGCCATCGTTTGCAAGGCAACAACATATGTTTGGCCCGGCGGGATGCCGCGCAGATATTTCAACCCTTTTTGGATAGCTTCGCTCTTCGGATTCTCGCCGGCGGTGAGCAGAGCCAGAATAGCGAGGCTAGTCGCTCCTCCGGGATGATGCAGGACGGAGGCATCGTTTTCCCAGCTGCCGTTGTTGCGCTGCTGGCCGAGCAGATAGCCCTTGCCGTTCTTGATGGCCAGCCGCACTTTCTCGACCAGCGGATCGTCGCCGCGCACCGGCGCGGAGGCCGTCGTCAACAGGAACGCAACCAACAACAGCGACATGTGGGGACGCATGGCGATACCTCCGGAAATTGCGCCGTCTAACGAGCCGGAAGCGTAAGCGACGGCACGAACATCCGTCGCTTACGCTTCCGGCTCGTTAGACGCTGATTCCATTGTGGACCGCGACGGCGGAACTGCCAAGGCGGAAATCCTCCCGCCTTATTTCACCGTTGCCGTCTACAATGGACGGGGACAAGCAAGCAGCTCGTGGATGCGGAAGGAGCAAAGTCATGGGGATCGAGACAAACGGGAAGAAGTATACTTTCGAGGAGTTCTGCTTTCTCATCAAGGACGATGAAAAAGCCGACCTCATCGATGGAGTGATTTACATGAGTTCACCGGAGAACACGGATGCGAACACTCTTTTCGGCTGGTTGTTTCGGTTGATCGGCGATTTCGTCGAGGAATACGAGTTGGGCGAAGTATACGGCTCGCGTGTGGCGTTCCGGCTGGGTGAGTCTCATGGTCCAGAGCCGGACATCGCTTTCGTGCGAACAGAGCGTTTGCACATAGTACAGCGCGGCTTCGTCGAAGGTCCGCCGGATCTGGCCATCGAGATCGTCTCGCCCGACAGTGTGGAGCGCGATTACGTCCGCAAGCGCGAGCAATATCGGCAAGCGGGCGTGAAGGAATACTGGATCGTGGATGAGATGGAACAACGTGTCGTCTTATTGAAGCGCAGCGCCTCCGGAGCGTACCGCGAGATCAAGTCGCGCAAGGGCGTGTTGCACAGTCAGGTATTGACAGGATTCTGGCTGCGGCCGGAGTGGTTGTGGCAAGAGCCGCGGCCAAAGAAGAAAAAGGTGTTGGCGGAAATCCTCAAGGCGTGACGATAGGAGAGACGGCGATGATCGAATTCTACGGCGGATATGAGGTTTATTCCGAAAGCGGCGTGGATCTGACGATGCTTCGTGAAAACATGCGACTGTCAGTGGAAGAGCGCTGGCGGAAAGGCCAACGTGCCCTGGAGTTTGCCCTGGCTCTCCAGCAATCGGGGCGCTCGCCAAATGAAATCGCGCCGCCATCCGCTAAACCGTTGGACGCACGGGAGGCAATCACTCTCGTAAAACTGCTGGCGACGCATCGCGTTCAGTATGTAATTGTTGGCGTACAGGCAATGCACGCTCACGGATCAACGTGGATGACCGAAGAGATCGATATTTGCTATCAACGTACATCGGCTAACCTGGAGGCGCTCTTTGCGGCCATTGCACCCCTTCATCCCTCTCTCCGTGGCGCGCCGCCCGAATTTTCGTTCCATTTCGATGTATCGACCCTTGGAGTTGGGATGAACTTTCCCCTCATTACCGACTGCGGATACATTAACTTGTTGGGCGAAGTGAGCGGGATCGGCGGCTACGATCAACTCTTGGCCCAGTCCGTAGAAAAAACGCTCTACACGCTGCCCATCCGTATTTTGTCCGTCGATGGCTTGATTGCGGCCAAGAAAGCGGCGGGACGAACCAAGGACCAATTGCATTTGCTCGAATTGCTCGAATTGGAAAAAATGCTCGATGCTGCCAAGCCAACAGAAAAAACGCCATGAACGACGCAGCCACAAAAACGGACACGACTCCTCTGCTGCGAACGCTGTCGCCGGCGCTGCGCGGGCTGGAACGCAGTCTGCGCAATTGGCTCGATGCTCCCCATCGCTATCCGCTCTCGACGATCAATCGCGCTACACTGGAAGGATTGGCCATCGACCTGCGCCGGCAGGCCGAAGCCCTCGACGTGGATCGGCCGCTCTTGGTCATCATGTTCATGGGCGGAACCGGCGTCGGCAAATCGACGCTGCTCAACGCCTTGGCCGGCGGCGCCATCGCTCAGGCGTCGTTCGCGCGCCCGACCACGCGCGATCCGGTCGTCTACTATCACGAGTCGGTCAAACCGGAGCGCCTCGATCCGGCATTGCGGCATTGCCGGCTTGCTCCACACGATCGGCCGGCGCTGGAACAGAAAGTCCTCGTCGATACGCCGGACATCGACAGCAACGACCTGAGCAACCGCGACAAACTGATGCGTCTCTTGCCGGTCGCCGACATCGTCCTCTATGTCGGCTCGCAGGAAAAGTACCACGATCGACTCGGCTGGGAGCTGTTTTTGCAACAGCGCAAGCGCCGCGCCTTCGCCTTCGTCCTCAATAAATGGGACCGCTGTTTGCACCAAAGTGACAGCGGTGTGCGGCCCGATGACGACCTGTTGCGCGATCTGCAATCGGAAGGATTTCAAGCGCCGCTCTTGTTCCGCACCTGCGCTCAACTGTGGGTCGATCGCGCCTCCAGCAACGGGGAGCCCTCTCCCCAAGTGCCGGAGGGCGAACAATTCACCGATCTCGTGCAATGGCTGGAGATGGGCCTGACGCGGCTGGAAATCGAGGCGATCAAGGCGCGCGGCGTCAGCCAACTCCTCCAGCACATGCAGCAAGCGTTGTCCGCCGTCAGTCCGCCGGACCTTGCCGGCATCGCCGAACGGGCGCGCGCCGCCTGGATCGCACCGCTGACGGAGGAAGCCGCCGCCACCAGCGAAGTTCTCCTCGACACTCTCGAACCCTATCAGCGCGAAATCGAGCATCATTTCGCCCTGGAGGAGCAGCGGCATTTTCACGGCATCATGGGTTGGTATTTGCACTTGTTCACTCGTGCCAAATACGTCGGCAGCACGCTGCGCGAACGCATCCCCTTCATGCCGCGCGGGCAAAGCAAGGTTGAGACGCCGGTGTCCTGGGATCTGTCCACTTTCATCAAGGCGTGCAGCGACGTGGCCGGCAATCGCCATCTCGACGCTCGCGGCAAGGCGTTGGCCAATAAGCTGCTCGTCGAGGCCGATCATCAAGACTTTCCGCTCGATGTGCTAACCGAGCCGATCGAGGCGCGTTCGGCGCTCGATTGGCGGCAGCGCTATGCCGGCATTCTCAACGAAATGCTGCAACAAGTGGAGCGGGAGTGGTCCAAGCCGACCGGCCTGCGCCGACTGACGCAAGCCGTCGTCGTTTGGCTGGGCAACTGGGTGCCGCCTGTCGCCCTGCTGGCCGCGTTGATCGTACTTTTGTGGCGCTACTTCAATCCGTCGGCGGCCAATCCGGCGCCCAGCACCGCGGACGTGCTTCTGCCCTTCCTCATCGTCTTCATCATCTTGGTGATACTGCACGTCCTGATAACACTGGTCTTGCGGCTGCGTTGGCCGGCGATTCGCGGCGAGTTCCAGCGCCGCTTGGAGCAGCGCATCCGCCAGGAGCTAGAATCGATCTACGCGCCGATCCCCGCTGACGTGGCCCAGGCGTTGCGCGAGGAGCGCCGCTCGATCGAAAAGATCGCTGCCGATACCGCCGAGGTCGCCTCCTGGCTGCACGAGCGCGAACAGTCGGCCAGCATCGCCGGACTTTACGGACATTAAGGACTGCTTATGGCTGAAGGCAAGTGGATCAGCGATCTGAAGCCAGACACGCCGATGATTGATGCGGCGGAGCACGTCCTGTCCGTGCGCTTGCAAGTGGTCAAGGATTATCTGCCCCGCGCCGCCCTGGAGGCGGACGACGATGCCGAATACGTTCATCAGCTCCGCGTCGGCACGCGCCGCGCAGACGCCGCCCTGCGCATCTTCGCCGGCTGTCTGCCGAAAAAATCCTATCGCAAAGCGCGGCGGCGCTTGAAGAAGCTGCGCCGCGCCGCCGGCGCCGCTCGCGATTGGGATGTCTTTCTCGCCGAGCTGCTGGGACGCGAACAGATAGCGGACGCCAAGCATCGCGGCGGACTGGATTTCCTCATCGGCTATGCTCTCGGCCAGCGCGCCGCCGCACATGCCGACTTGGAAGCCGTCTTTCACGAGGAAGGCCCGGCGTTCGAGACGTTTCTGGTCCGCACCGTCGAGGCGATCCGGCCGCCCGATGGAAAAACGGCTCCGGCGATCCTCGTGGATCTGGCCCGGCCGATTCTGTTCGAGTGCCTGAAGGAATTGGAGCAAGCCGCCCTCGGCGATCTGAGCGATTACGCGCAGCTCCATCAAGTGCGCATTGCCGGCAAACGGCTGCGCTATGCAATGGAGGTGTTCGCCGATTGTTTCGATCCGGAGTTCCGCGATACGCTTTATCCGCGCATCGAGCAGCTGCAAGAGATTCTCGGCCGGGCCAATGACAGCCACGTCGCCGCCGAGCGCTTGATCGACCTGCGCCAGCACCTGCGCGCGACCTGTCCGACGTCCTGGCCGCGTTTGCAGCCGGGTTTCGAGCAACTGCTGCGTTCGCACCAACGGCGCTTGCCGCAGGAACGGCGTCGTTTCCTCCAATGGTGGAGCCAATGGCATCCGACCGGAAGCGAAGCCGTCATGACATCTCTGTTGACGCCGCTATCGTAGGGTGGGTCGATGACCCACCCTACAGCTTCTGCCACAATGGCGGACCCAGAACGAGCAGCCCAACCACAACGGCGGCCAGCGCCGCAATCAACACCGCCGCCGCCGCGATGTCTTTGGCAATTTTCGCCAGCGGATGAATGTCCGGCGATAACAGATCGACCGACGCTTCGACAGCGGTGTTGACGAACTCCGCCACCCACACCACAGCGATGGTCAGAATGAGTATCGCCCACTCGGTAGATCCCAATCCCAGCCACAGGGCAAGGGCAAGGATGGCGATGGAAGCAAGTGCGTGAATCCAGGCATTGTGCTGCGTGCGCAGCACGTACCACCAGCCGGCGAAGGCGTGGCGAAACGAGGCGAGACGCGAGACGGCACGACGGCTGGATTTGGGATGATCGGGTTTCATGTTCGCCACGATAGCGGCGTGGACGTATCGAGACAACTCTTGCTATGTGCTGCGATCAGCTATACGATGCCCGATAGTGCGGTACAATACACTCGCAAAGGGTATTTTGCGGCAGATAGCTGCACAAACACTTGCTCGGCGAAGCGGAGGTGCATTCAGCATGGACTTGTACAAGCTCGCTTGGCTGATATGGATCGTGGGCACGATCCTGATTGTCCTTAGTTGGGATGGCACGGTGAGTGCGGAAATTGGCTGGGCAGGGTTCGTAATCGCCCTAATCGGTGTAGGTTTATCCTTCATTCCCCATATCCAGACCAAACTGAAACAACCTCCCCGCAGCCCACTGTCTGGGAACGATACGGAATCCTCAGACGCCAAACCGGATGCTACAGCAGACCGGCCACGCGATGAACGGTTCTTCGAGCGTTAGCGCCTTGCTCGGAAAGAAGGTCATAGCAACTTTTGCGGTCCAGAATATTCTTGCGCCTTATCACCCTCACAGAGGAAGGAGAAGTGTTTCATGGCCATCAAAACAATCCCTCTGAGCCGCCTGGAAACGGAGCTTCGGAAGACGCTCCATGAGTGCGCGGAATCGGGCGAAACTGTGGTCGTGGAACTGCCCGATCAACGCCTGCTAGCCATTCAGCCTTTGAGTCCGCAGAAAGAGGATTGGTCGATCGACGAATTGCTTCAGAGCGATCCGAGGTTTCAGGCATTGGTAGCGAAGTCCAAAGACGGCCGGCGTAATCCGTTTGACTTAAGAGATCGAGGTTCGGTCAACGATTGAA
>Ga0335075_10003009_pt1 | contig 26927 bp, 15 predicted proteins | sample Lox_Sample_24_FD_206723 | JGI IMG/M metagenome (GOLD analysis project Ga0335075, IMG submission 206723) | Soil microbial communities from Loxahatchee National Wildlife Refuge, Florida, United States - Lox_Sample_2.4 | ecosystem: Environmental > Terrestrial > Soil > Wetlands | place: USA...
GTTTCTCTGCATATGAGAGCGTTAGATGGCTTTATGATTGAAGCATATGGAGGTTCTATTCTCTGGCTCATTTCAGAAGGTGTGGAGGTGTCTTGAGAGCGCTAGTGTGGGCTAGCGCGAATCCTGATACTCCTTGGGTAACCTCACGATTCTCCTCATCTCACTTCCTGTCATGCAAACGGTGCGACAACTCACTTTCGGTTCTGCAATCTACAGGTGTACACTTATAAACCCCTCATCAAGTAAAAGCGACACGAGTGACCCTTCCAAAGCACGAGAAAGACTCTCGGTGCTATCATCCCGGCGTAAACAACATGGCTCCAGGGGGGCATCCCAGCATCGGGGGAAAGGGAGTGAATTACTCGGCGCCTAATAGGAAACCTGGCGTCGCCCTTGGAAAGAAGCGGCATCGGTATGCAGAGATCTTGGCGTTACGAGTTTAATACTGACAAGAACGCGTCTAGGAAGTTTGTGTCGGACAACATTCGCGCAATAAGTGAGTTCTTAGAGCTACATCATCATTTATTGACGAATCTAACATCATATCCTCCGTACAGGCAAGCCTGACATTCGGTATGTCTTTTTACTACCTTCTCAACTTCCGTTTGAGGTCACAGTGAGAGGTTCATCTGGCCAATCATGGGGCTCAGGTTTGAAGAACTTGCGGCCTGAGGCATGGAAGCCGTGATGTTTAGATTTCTTATAGTTTTGAGAAATCTAAATGCTCAGCAGCTCAGAAGTCCAATACAGAGTCAAGACTAGAATCAAAAGGCTTGGAATGGGCCTTAATTTCTGGCTTTGGTTTGTCACGTCAACCTCCAAAGTTCAGAATATGGAACGTTTCAAAGCCAATTATAGAGCACAATCAACTTTCAGAAATCATCACTTGCAATGGGGCGCAGATCGGAGACTGACAGCCTTCTCATAGTCGCCTCGCTCGTAGAGGTGGTGTCAAGCGCATTTCTGCTCAAATCTACGATGAGACAAGGAACGTTTTAAAGGCTCATCTGATGATGGTTTGGCTCTCTAAATGATCTGCCAAAATGTCTCCTCTAATCCTTCCAGATCCTCAAAGATTGCGTCGCATATACGGAGCACCAGAGGCGTAAGACCGTCACCGTAACGGACGTAAGTCACAACTGGGCTCTCCTCTTGACCCTCTGATATCCCTCTAGCGTACTGATCTCCTTATAGGTCATCTTTGCTTTGAGACGGCTTGGGCGGCCAATCTACGGCTTCGACCAGGACGGGCTTTATAAGCCAGATAATCGCCGGGGGAAAACTTGATTGTGTCCCTGTTTTCTATCGTTGAGGTGGCCTCGACGATCTTGTATTATAGTGTTCACTCAGATTCCTGGCCTGCAGATATTACGGACGGTGTTTATCAATGCCAAATATGGGAAAGAGAGTTATGTTTGAAACCCAAGTGTAAGGATGAGCATTGAATGGAGCTTGTATAGGATAGATGTCTGGTCTCGCTCTTAGGCTATCATGTCGTAATGGTCACTTCGAGCTGGATTATAAGGGATCAAATGCTCGGAATGCTTCTTCACATCTGAACTGTCCAACTGGACTCGTGTTCTATATTGGTACCGTGTCTGCTTTCCAAGTAAAAGCAATAGCAGTCATTCATCCAAGTTTGAGAAGCAGCACTGCTACCAGGGCCTCTATTCCAATGAAGGAAACCTCAACAATTTATCGACGGCCAAAAACTCGGTTACCTACTCTGGAGAAACCATTAGATCAAAGTAAGACCCCAGTGCTTGCCGACGATTAAGAATTGCAAAACGAAAGAATATGTTCCACCAAGCCCTGTCCGCAATTGACAGCTGACCCAACAGACTTTCCTTTGGCTACCAGCTGTTCACCGACAATAGACACTTGATCGACGGGATATATTATATATTAGAGACTTCCATTTCCCTAAGTCCGCCTCTATATTGAGCACCCGCGGAGTGAAACCAGTCCACTCCCGTAACACAACTGAATCCCACGTTGTTCACACCGGTAGATAGTCCATACTGCGAATTAATCTTCCTTTATGTAGTGTCTTGCATCTAGACAAAAATTCAGGCCATCATCAGATCCCATATGGGAGAAGGAAGGGTATAAACTTTCAACACCCAACAAAAACCCCAGCAATACAGATCCCTCTATCCATAATAACAGGAAAGCCCATGCTTCATTACAGCCAGCCGCACATCTATCTCTTCTTACTCCCCTCATCCACAACCTGAGAAAGCAGTTTTATAGCCGCCTGTTCTCGTTTTCGAAATCCGCCATTGAAGATGCTCGGCAGCATCATCCTCGAATTCGCATGGTCAGCCGCAAACCCCACCTCGGCCTCCTTCCCGCACTTCTCGCGCGTGATGCGGACCGCCTCCTCCAACAACGCCGTGCCGACGCCCTTATGCCGATACTTCAGCCCCGTCGTCCAGGCCCGGATGAGGCCCTTGCCCTTGCCCGTCTTGACCGCCTTACCCTTCTTCTTGCCGCCGCCCACGCCGCCGCCGCCGCCGCTGCCGCCGGGCCTTTCGAGCCTCAGCACCAGCGCCCCGATCATGTCTTCCCCGAATTTCGAGCCGACGAGCAGGTCCTCGTCGCCCGTTTCGGGGCTCGACAGCCACGCCCAGGTTATGGTTTCTGCTTCGGCCAGGTAGCCGCCTGTCATCATGCGCACCCCGACGAGCATGGCCATGGTCATGCCGCCGACCGTGCAGACGACGATACCGAGGTCGCCGAGGTCGCCGAGGTTCTTGTAAAGCCATTGGAATACCAGTGCGTTGACGACAACCCAGATGGCGGCGAATACGGGGTGGAAGATAACTGCGCGTGATGCAGTTTGGCGCTGTTGAGCGACGGAGTCGGCGACGAGTTTGAGGGCTAGGATGCGGTCCTCAGGGTCGGTGAGGACGCTGGTTGTCAAAGGAGGGACGGAGGAGAGGTCGGGAGTCGTGGTGAGAGGCTCGGAGGTGGAGAGAGGGGAGGGAGAGGGTGGTGGGAGGATCTGTGAGTTGTTGGGGGTCAAGGAGGGGGTCGAATTGTTTGAAGACATGGCGGAATGTGTGTAGCTTGGTGTGAGGACGAGGTTTGCGCGGAGGAAGGTGAAGAAGGCTGTGGAGGAATACAAAGTTAGCATGTAGTCCCACCGCAGTAATCTACGACTCGCACTACTGACAATGTACCGGAGGGGAGCTTCAATGTGCAAAAAGAAGATTAAACAGGCCAGTAATGGCACCTGAGGAGACATATACAATTCAGTCGGAAGAGTAAAAGTGCCCTGCTGCTTCACCGCAAATGTGCAGCAGAGATACGAGAGTACACGAGAACATTATCTGTAACACAAGTGTTTTGATCCTTCCTCCGAAATAGCTTACAGAAGATATAATTCAGTTGGTCGTCTGCATCTGGCTCTGGCTCTGGCTCTGGCTCTGGCTCTGGCTCCTTCACATAGCCCACCAATTTCCAAATTTAGAAAATGTAAAAGTATATATGCGAAAAGAAAAGGTTCGTATACGTGTAACTCACCAGCGCTGGTCTTAAAGCCCGGCAGCGCATTCAGACTATCCCTAACCGTACCAGCATCCGGCACATCTCTGCTGCCCAAATGCAATTCTCTGGTGGCGGGCGCGTGTCGCGCCATACTTGGGGGCCAAAGCCAAATTAGGCGCAGACGCTTTCAATAAATGTGTAATGAGAATTGTCAATTTCGCAGAGGCCTCTGTCAAGCCCGTTCTTCATCGCCGACTTTATATCACAGCGAGTAGTTTCAACACGTGGGTCTGATTGGCTTGCCTTCCTATCTCTTATCGTTCGTCGTTGCAGTTAGCGTGCCAAGCCTCCGCGTTCGTTTCACCTAGAGCATGTGACATTTTGTGGCCTCCCCACACATTGGGACTTTGGATGTTAAGCTGCATGTGTCATAGGAAAGCTGGAAATCAACTCATATGTGATTGTCTCTTCTGATATTACATTCCTGTTGTAACTTAATTTCTCTTCTCTTCTTACAAGTCGTCGACAAATGAAACAATGCAATCTGGACTGGGTATAATAACGACCCCTAACCTCCGCTACCCAATGCACTTAGCCAGGACATGCTGTAGAATCCTGAAGGTCTACCCTGACGCCGAATCTCTCCGAATGCCACATCCCTATGTCATGCACAAACGAAGCGAAACAATTCGTATGAACAAATGAAATTCTTAATTCGGCCTTGTAGCCGTCTCCATGTCGGCCTCAGCCTCGGCCATGATCTGCTCCCCCTCGTCGAGCATTTCCGTGATCTTGCCTAGATTTTGAATCATGCTCCTCCCGAGCCCCACTAGTAGTAACTTCTCCGCATTGGCAGGCAACCCTAGATATGTGGGTGGTTCTCGCTCTGGGAGTTTGTTGACCCATTCCATAAACTCTTTCATTCCAGTCCCGCTTGGGACCGTCAAGCTGCCATCCTCGACATCGTCTAGACCGCTACCCGCGACGCCCTCGACCAGCTTGTGCCCGATATCATATGCTGCCGGCGTCAGGAACGAGTTGACTAACTGGGTGAGACGTGTGAAATCCCCTTCATCGTCAATCTTTCCTCCATAAGTCTCCGTGATAAGGGTACGGATCATATCCCATGGGAGATTCTGGGGGGCAACATTGGATCGACCAGACGCCACTGTCTCGACCCATGTATCAATAATGAACGCGGAACACTCGTACTGTGGAATCTGTCAATACTTGAAATGCAATATTCATACCTCAGGACTAGACTTACATCACTGTCATTAAATTCCCAGAATCCTTTCCACCCAAGGTTCGGAGCATAACGCAGCCTCTCCTGCACTACAGCGTGTAAGAAAGATAGTAGCAGATAGAGTCTTGCCCTCTCGACAGGTGTCCTGATTGCTCTAGACGATATTGATGACATCGAATCCTTCATGTTAGCTCTCACACCGGCAGGCTGCTCGTACATAAGTACTCGAGAAGCCCGGAGCAGATTAACTGGTATCTTTGGACTCGACTCCATGGACAAGAAAAGTCGGAAGTCTGGGTTAGGTTTGAGCGAGTCCATCCGCTTCTCTAAGCTTTGGAGCCATGTCGGAGCCAGATGGACGTTCTTGATGAGGACCCATGAGCCATTTGCTGCAGCATTGCTAATAGCTTTATCGGCGCTTGCCAAACCCTCGTTTGAGCCCATGGCAATATTTGTGCAAGTTGCATGAGTACGCTCAACTAGATTGTCAACTTTGTAACTTGCATCGAAACCAGGACTAGAGCAGAGCGCAATGGGGCTGCTCGCAGAAACCTGCCTCACGATCTGGCCAAGGTCTTCACTCGTATCGAGAAGACCAGGTCCAAAGACTGTCGTGACAAAGCGCTCAGCAGCTGGGACGAAGCGATCAAGACGGAACAACTTGACAAGAAGCAACGATTGAAGGGCGCGATCTCTTCTGTCGGTCTTCGAATCGCCAATCTCAGGCACATAGTTCTCTCCTAGCTCCTCGTACAAGAAACGATCCCACGCATTAGCCGGGATTGATTCGAGCTTTCCCTTGAGTATAGGTAAGCGTGAGGCTCTAGACATCATTTCGTCTCTCCGTCCTGTCTCAGTTGACAGGTCCTTGCCATCAATGCTTTCGTCAAGAATAGCGTCTATGAGAGTCTTGTCCATCTTGTATGGTGCGGCCCGAGCGAGCAACATTGCCAGTGTTATTTTGTCTTTCTGCAAAAGTCCAAGCGAAGTTCGTTGAAAGGTCGTCACAAAGAGATCTTCTATAATAATATCGCGTCTCACATTGTGATTTGTTTCTGCAGCAAGACGTTTGTTGCCATGAAGTACTGCGTGGAAGATGTCTAGGAAATATTGCAGCGAAAATTGGTAGAAGTGGTTCAGGTAATGTAGTTGTTCCAGGACGGCGAACACTGCACTGCATGACTGGGCAATAATCTTGTACTGCAGAGTGATCTCGTCGACTTCACTCATTACCCCCTCGGTGTTGCTCATTTTCATGGAAATTTCGGCCGCCTCCTTTTTTAGTGTTTCTAAAGTCTCGATGACATTGTCGTCATCTAGAATGTTGCCACGGGACTCATTGAGCGCTTGTAGCAGGCGCTTTTCCAGCTGTCTAAGGTGAATCTTGAATTCACCTTGCAGCTTTATGAGGTTAGATCTCCTCTCATCTACGTCTGGGCGCTCCGATTTGAGGACTTCGTTAAGTGATTGGGTTTGGAGACTGCTCTGGGTAACTGTGAAGTTGACGAAGGTCGTACGACTGCAAACATCTGGCGCAAAGGTTGCTGATGGATCTCGAGTGGACAGGTAGATCTTGAATGCTGGCGAAAAGTCTATCTCTTGTTTGCCGAGTTGTATGAGAACACGTCCACCAGTCTTTTGGTACTCTTTATTAAGGACATGATTGAGAACAGGGTCCAGATACTCAGCATCCTGTATCAAAATCGGATTACCAAAGCGCAAGGAACTTTCGAGCTGCTTTGTAAACGAGTCATCCAGGAAACTGGTGACGGTGAGCCGTCGCTCTTTGCTCTCCTTTACAAGGAATTCTGTTGCGCGGCCGGATGGATCAATGATCAAGGGGTATCTATTGAATCGCTTCAAAATAATTGCATTTTCCGTACAGAGGTCATCTACTGGCAATGTATTTCCCTGCCAGCCGAGCCTTTCATCAGCTGCAGAGAGGTACTCCGTGACCGGGTTGTGCTGTTTGTATTTTATGCCAGAAAGCTGAAGCTGGTTGAGCCAGTCGTCCATCATCATCTTCCTAAATTGCTGGTCATAAAATCCACTGTAGGCCAAGAAAGCAGCCGCGACAAGGACGTCGCCTACAAGAGTAGCGATTTGAGTCTCAAAAGACTTGCTGCTCTCCTCCCATCTTGTTCTTTCAGAAGAAAGACTGTCAAGCAGGCGGACACTGCGGTCTACTTTGAACTGAACTCGGGACATCTCTGTCTTGATCGCCTGTGTCTCGCTGATTAACGCTGCGTACTCTGTCTTATAGGTGGCAATGCTTTGCTCAAGGTTGGTGATTGTATTTTCGATTGCTTGCGCCTCAGCTTTGGTCTGGAGAGCCTGATCTTCAAGCGTTCTAACTTCTTCCCTAAGTGGTCCGACACGATCTAAGATTTCTGAATAATTGACCTGTGCCTCTACCCATTGTACGAGAGGACCGCAAGCCTTACTAGCCCGGTTGACTTTTTCATAAGTGAAATCTTCTTTAGAGAGGAAATCATTCCGCATCTTGATACGAAGATTCTTTGTCATTTGCTTCTCATTATCGTAATTGATGATGCTGGCAATGAAGTCGTCACGCCGAACAATCCCTTGCACTGTCTTCCAACTGTCAATCTTGTGGCCTAGCAAGGTGCATACAGAATCGAGAGCCAGCTTGACGCCCTGTGGCGGATTGCCCATGGACCTGACCTCCGTAAGATGCTGTCGTTTGATGTCTCTCACACTCTTTTGGGCCTCGATAACGGCCGGCTCAGCTTTCGCAAGATCATTCAATACGAGTTCCCGTCGCTGAGCCACCTCCGCCTCTTGTATCTCCAAGGCAGCCTGTATTTCCAGAGACGTTTTTTTGCGCTGCTCTGCCTCCCGCTGGTCCGCCACCATGCGCTGCAATTTTTCATTTGCCTCGGCATCCTTGCGTTCAAGTTGACCCTTCTTCTCCGCCAAGCTTATGCGAAGATCTCGTACCTTATCCACTGTGTCTCGCAGCTTTTCAAGGCCAACATTCAAATGGCGCTGCTGCTCTTCCAAATCCTCGCGTTTTTCATTATAGAGCTTCACATACTGGGCAACAAAGTCTAGGAAGTGCCTTGGTGTGAGATAAGTGACTTTGCCTTGTTGTTTTAAGAGCTTGGTATTGAAGCGTTGCAGAGAGTAATGGATGTAAACCATTGAATTGATAACTGCCTCTCGGTGGCTTGCCGGAAGGTTCAAGTCGCGATATGCTACTGGAATGGTATCGGGAGCAGTAAAGTTGGGACGGTCGAGATCCACAGAATGCGTCAATTCAGTGCCCACTTGGAACAAGGCCTGGTCAGACCAATCGCCAAACCAGTTGAGCACGCAACGATTGAAGAGCGCGGGACTCGTTGCTGCCTTGGAGGACAGCCCATCCTCTGGCGGGTTCATTGTGAAAACGACGTGAAGGTTCTTAATGATTTGTTGTGTGAACCACTTATAGAGTTCTTCCTGAGAATCAAGCAGCAGACCCTGACGCTGAGCGCCCTCCTTACAGGCCGTCATGAGTGCCGCAAAATCGTCACCCTCAAAGAGACCGGGAACTTCGGCATTTGCAAGTAGCGTGTTCATCCTCTCAAGGAATCCGGAGTCAAGCACGTTTGATTCGTCCATAATGAAACAAATCTTTTCCCCTTTGCAACCACTCCGACGAAGTACATCGCGAAGATCATCATCGAAATCTTCAGCCGAATACCTTCCGTGTACTTTGATTTGGAAGACTTTCAATCCATTCATCCACGCAACAAATCTGGATAGGGTTGTCTTGCCACTGCCACTAACACCAATCAGAATGAGATGGCCTTGAGGCTGTCGGAACACTCGATCAATACGCAGGACGTGCTCCAAGACATCGTTAAAAAGAATCAACGGGACATCTACTTCTTCCTCACAGAACGTCTTGAGTCGGGCTTTGACAAATTCCCGCAGTTGTTCCCGATCCACTGGCGAATAATTCTTAGACAGCCAATTAGAGAAAAGAATGGGACTGCCTAGGGCCTTGCTCTCGTCTATGGTTGGGAAACATTCCAGCGCGATTCGTCGAACGGCTTCATCTGTCCATTTCCGCTCATCTTCGGCCACGAGACGATCCTGGAATAAGCGGAGTGCCTCATGAGCCCAAATGCGGACTAGACCCTCGACTGATAGGGTCTCTAAAGGTCGAATTGCCTCATAAATGCCACGAACCCACCTAGTAAGCTCTCGAGGACTGTAAACATAATGAGGTTGTATCTTCGGAGTGAACCGTCGCTGTGACTCGATGTAGAATTGAACCATCGCTTTGGTGAGAGCTTCTGAGTAGCCACGTAATGAGGGAATGATCTTTAGCACAGCAGCTGAAAAAGTGCCATATATTTGCAGCAGAGAGAGCTCTCCGGGATAGTCGACCATGATAACGGGTGCATGTCTTAAAAACCTAGCGCCCATAGGAGTACGGCCAGCGTCAGTGGGAGGGTTGCATGCGCCTACGAACTGTATCCGGTCAAGGGTCACCCAGGTCTTGTCAGATGTCCGCCAGAATCCATTCTGCTCCACAAGCTGTCGAAGGAATGAGATTGCTCTCTGAGTTCCATATTTGTCCGGAGCTGGAAGATTGATCTCATCACAAAATAAGACAAGCCATCTACCAATCTGAGTTGGGGAGAGAATAACCCCATTGAGTGTCTTTTTGTACTCGCAGTATTGTTCAAAGGTCTTAACGAGCAGATCAGGTGTAGTCGCGCTTGAAAAGTTTAAGCCCACCACTTCCATGTTTGGCAGCTTTCGGAGTGCACTGAATAATGTCATGGTTTTCCCGGATCCAGGCGGGCCACAAAGAAGCAGGGGTTTATGTTCTGCGAGCCATGAATACAGCACATCTTCGTGGCGTACAGTGTCAAGAGTAGGAATCACAACATCGGTCTGCGTAATTGAGTGCGTGTTGACCTCAATTGTGGGTACCTGGTTTTGCCATGACGCCCACTCGGCCTTAGGTAAGGCGACATCGAAGTCGATGAGGGATGAGCTGCCATCCACTATTGGAGATCCGAAAGTGCTCAAACCAGCCACGAAATTGCCAAAGTTTTTCCTATCGATAAGAGAACAATCACCGGTCAATGACCAGACCAAGGCAAGAAGTAGTTTTTTGGACACAAATGACTCGATTTGTTCTGGATCGAGGGGGAAATCGGCGTGCTGGGTATTGTATTCTATTATGTCCCGGACACTCTTGTTCAGAAGAGAAAAGAGTGTATTAAGAACCCGAGCGACAGTGAATTCCATAATATGATTGTAAGCCTCAGCATGCTCCAAAGCCGTGAGTATAAAGTTGTCCGTGGAGAGGTAGGCTTGTAAGAGATCCGCCACATGGGCCTGAATTGCAAGGGCCTTGGCAGCGGTCTGACCAGTCGCAACTGCGTCTTCGTCCAGATCTTCTATGGCGACTTTCCGCAGGGTATCAAGATAGTTCTCTACCACCATCATAGGTGTCACTGTATCTTCGCTAAACCACACCATTCCGCAACGACTGACGGTTGCTAAGGTCGCATACTTTAATGTTTCGACTTCAAACATAATGCGGACATTTCGCGGCAGGTTGAGACGTTCTCCATTCGGGAGGGTGAGAAGCTTGTTGTCATCAAGTACACTGTTGAGATTCTCGACCCATTCAGGATCTACGTCTCCGTCAAAAACGATCCAATGGCGCTTTGATTCTTCTCCACGAAGATTGTCTACGATCTTGCGAAGAATGCTTGTGAAAAGGCCATCTGTCCACTCGCGTGTAGTCGAGTCTAGATTGCCATATAAGGCTTCTTTTGACATGACCTTCGAATCGATGATGTGACAAACACCCTCAACACCTTCAACTTGCTGCAGAGCTTGCAAAAGGACCTTCCAGGCAGCGGATTTGCCGGACCCAGAGTCTCCCACCATCATGACACCGTGGTGGATTGTCTGAATTTGGAATAGTTGCAGTATTTTCGTCATATAAGTGTCATTCACCACAAGATGTCTGTCACTGGCGATGCCGCGGATGGCCGCCTGTAACTCCTCAAGACTGGCTGGTACATACTCCACGCCCGGGAAGGATTCCTGTTCGATTGATTTTATGATCTCGACGTCGCTCTTGATCAGTTTCGGCGCTATGGTCTCGCGTATGCTTTGGACAATGATCTGCGGTTCAATTTCCTCTTCAGGGGCTAGGTTTTCTCCGGACGTTGTCAACCGAGCACGCTTTAGTCCACCGGAGCTGACGAGAACACTTTTCAGTGCACGCAAACCGAAATCGTAATGAGCTTGCTTAGATAACTTTGCAGAGCAGCGGTCGAAGAATGGTACGGTTTGTTTTGAAAGCTGCTTGGCTTGGCTGAAGCCTTGTGAATAAAGCATGACTTCTGCAATGAGCTCTTTATCGGGTTTCGACATGGCGACGCTGCGGAACAGTTTCTTCAAATTATCTGGAAGGTTGGATCTGCCAGCGTAGCCAGGATTCATTGTAATGAAAATTCCGGTATTTGCGTTCACTTGTAGTTGGCGACCCACCAACTCTATCTGGGACTTCTCATCCTGGATGCCCTGCTTAAGTCCAAGCTGAATGTTTTGGACTTGCTGAGATACGGCAGAAAGAATTCGTTCCTCTAGCCGATTAAACTCGTCGAAACAACCCCATGCTCCGACTTGACAAATACCAAGGAAGATCCGGCCCATCGCCTGGAAGTCAAATGTATCATCACAGCAAAATACAAGTGTGAATCTTCCCAGCTGGACACCTAAGGCTTTTACAGACTCCGTCTTACCGGTACCAGCTGGTCCGTAAGGAGAGCCGCCTAGTCTTTGACACAGTGCTTGCGTGAGCGTTAAAAAGCATCGATCCGTTAGTGGCGTTCTGACGAGTCGTTCTGTTACTCCGAGATACTCGAAGCCATAGCTGAGCCTAGCATTTGCCATTCTAATGTGCAGTCGCTGAAGGAAGTCTCCTTCGGGTTTGTATACATAACGCATCTGCAACAGCCACATATAATGATTGGGCGTGGTAGCGTTAAGCTTGATCAATTTCTCAATAACATCTCGTTGATGAACACATTCGGTGATGAGGTGCTCGCATCTCTTTCGTTGGATGGGCTCCAGGTCGGCCAGTACTGTCGCGGCCAATAATTGAAGAACTGTAACCTCTTGTTTGTGCAAGGCTTGGAGGTTCGAGCCACCAGCTTCTAGTGACTGCTCGATTGAAGTTGTCCAAACAACCTGCGTAGCGAGAACCACAATTTGACTTGGAAATGCCGAAATGTATGCACTCAATGTAGCTGCATCCAAGTCCTCAGAAGCGAAAATCTCATGGTAATAATCAATCGCTTCAGCAAGCAGTTCTGCCAAGGTGGCTTTCATACTACTTTCTAGAAGTGCGAGCCAATCATTGATCTTGGGTGTTTTTATGAGAGAGATTTCCTTCTTCAGCCGAACTATCTCGCCCTCCTTCGAAGTGAAACCCGAAATGACTGATTCCTCCTCCATGACAAGTCCTGAGAGACCGGCAAACATTTTCTTGAAGTGCTTAGCGATGCGTAATGTGTCATTGCTGTTGCCAATGATCTCTAGAAGGTCTTCATCTCCAACAAAGTAAAATCGAGGGAACGATACTCTTTCCCTTTCAAGGTATTCTCCAAGAGCTTTTTGGATCTTGTTTAGCAGTTCCGCAAGACGCTCTAGGGACTTCTGGACACCTGAGATGTTGAGGACGTCCAACACGAAAGGCTGCTTATATACCTTCTTCATGACTGCAAAGAATTCGGAGTTGATGTTCTGGAACCGCGACGATTCGACCGGCAGAAGGTGTTTGATATCTGCATTTCCAGTGAAAACCCCTTCAAGATACACCCACTGCCGTTGAACATCAATCCATACGTCAAACAACACATGGACGCGATTAAGCTTGTCTTCCCAAGAGGAGGCTTCTTCTTCGAACTCCTTATAGTAAGGTGAATGTCTCATTGCTTGCAAAGAATTGAGATTTTCGCTGCACTTAGCAAACAAATCATCCCAGCCACGTATCAAACGACATTTATTTTGATAGTTAACCAGGTCCAGAGAGTAGTTGGTCCAGGTCTCGCGAACTTGCTTGACGAACTCTTCTAAAGCCATTTCGCCTTGGGCTTGCATTATCATGTCCTTGATCACAACTTCACTAGCAGAGAGATTGAGGTCCCAAATATCCCCTAAAGTCATCACAATTGGGGAATAACGCTTCCCAGGCTTAAGGGCCTTGAAGATCTTATTCCAATGTCGATCACGGACCGCTTCCGACTTTAATTCTGTAAGCAGGGGGTTGACCTTGAGAAATTGCCGCAGCACATTCTGTATATGCTCAAAGGCTGCATATTGACGCATGCGACTAGGCATCTCTTTTGTCATCTTGATGAGCCCATCAATGGACGCACGTAACTTTCGAGGTTGGACGCTATTCCACAAAGTATCACGGAGTTCGTTAAGGCTCTTCCATATTGTAGATAGCGCGGACCAAACCGACTTAAAGTCCTGCACCTCTTCAAGTATGGCGGCAAGAGCAGTACCAGGACCAGCTGGAAGATCTAGCGCCTCTTTAGCTTTGGATATATCCTCTAGCTTTCCATGAAGCTCTGTGATACGTGTCTCGAAATTTGTAAGATTAGATGAAGCGACTTCAGGTGCAATGGTCCCAGAAACCGGCTTCTCCTCATTCCATTGAGCTGTAATGTCTATAATTTTGTCTGCTAAAACTTTGTCTTCTGCCGTGATCTTTGCACGAAGTGCATCAGTTTGATCTTGTACAATCTTGCTTTTTCGAGTGAGAATTTCGTTCAAAGCCGTCCATTCGGAGTCGATTTGATCGACAGGAAGCCAGTCTGCAGGAAATTGGTATCGCTGCCGCACAAGAGTCGTATTGCCTTGCTGGAAGATTTCCACTTCCGGCGCCCACGCTTTGACCTTCCGCTTACAGGTTTGAACCATGGTGATAAATTGCACTGCCTGTGCGGTAGATGATGCTTCAAGGGATTGAACTTCTAGATCACGCCTTGCCTTGGCAATGTCCGCAAATACCTCACGCATACGGGTTCCGAGACGTCCAGCGAACTTTGTCAGAATCTCGTGTTGCCACTGATCGTATTTTGCGTTTACCTTCGTCTGTACCTGGTCATAGTCAACGGTAAGATGACCAAACGAGCGGCTGACTTCAGTCGTATCGAAGGTAGACCGTGTCTTTCTGATTTCTTGCAGCAGTTGGAGCCATTTGGACAATTGCTCGCCTAAGATCTCATACACCTGTTCCGACTGGAGGTCCCACAGGGATTGAAATTGAAGCCACTTATCAACGTAGTGACTTATCTCCAGGAGTTTGCTCTCGATCGTAGTATATACCTGTGACAAGGGTTCGGCGCAATGTCGTGGAAGATCGTTAAAGCGCACCTCGTAGTCTCCAGTAGATGCAATACTCATTTCGTACCTCGAGGCCTTTACTTTTCGTAAGTTGCAGACGATGCCGAGCCATTCATGCAATTGAGAAAACCAGCTTGCCCGAGCATATTCTAATGGTGGATCAAGGTAGATGACTTGATTGCGCATTGAGATCTCATGGACTAGACGCCGCATAGTTGGCGCATATTGTTCTGGTGTTTCGACCGAGTCACTGAAACGCTTCCGGCGACTGTCCTCATTCACACCTTCGGACCTCTCATTCTCGAAAACTTCAATCCAGGCAGTGATGGCTTGCTGAAGTCGCACAACCAAAGTTGACTCAATACGTTGATTCATATTTTGAACCCAGAATGCCAAATTGACATAATTTTCAAGATTGAGCTGGTCGACCGCCATCTGTATTGTCTCGAGCCTTCCCTGAAATGATACAGCATCATAAGGGCAAGTCTCCAGTTCAACCAATGCCTTCTGCACTGTTCCCTTAATGGAATTTAGAAAAATAGTTTTGCTTTGTAATAGAGACACAGCAGCAGCAAACTCGCGGACGAATTGAACATGCTTGCTCTCACTCCGATGCTCCAGGGTGCCATTTGTGAGATAAGATTGCGGTTTGATGTGAATGTCGTAAGAGTGTACGAAAGATTCCCACTTAAGCGGAATGCCTTTCGAGATGAGAGCTTGCACATCGTTTTGATATCCACCTAACAAAATTGAGACTTCAGACATCTCCGAAATTTGGCGAGTTACTTGGGCATATGTCCGAACGCTCTCCATCAGGCTCACTGCATATGGATAGACTCGTTTCGCTTCCTTTGACGTATTGTTGATGGAGTGGGGAACTTGATAATTCAACCATAAGAGGTTGCGGGTTTCCTTGAAAAGTGCAATGACTTGCGGGTCAAAGTTGACAGAGAGCTCAAAGGCATAGCTTGCAGCTCGATTCTTGTTGATATTGAAGAGTAGGCCAGATATTGATGGCTGGCGCTTCTGCACATCGTGCAGCCATGCCTCAAAAATTGGTCTCGTATCAAGCTTTTTCTTGAACATGTTACTTTCGCTCTGCAGCTTTTGACCTTCTGCATGCAGTGCCCAATCGTGGCCCAGCACATCTTCAACCTTTTTCATGTAGCCGTTGAGTTGCCGCTCGATTTGCCGCGCCCATATGATCGCTCCTGATACAGGAGGTAAATCTCGAAGCTGAGCCATTGCATGCGCTTCGGAATGTCCATATTGTTGCTTAAACCGTTCGTGGAGTGCTGTGATATCATGCTTGACATTGTCGATCAGCTGTGTCTGGTATTCCGTAATTGCACCACGAATTTTTGGTCTGACGAACAAAGCGTTGAACTTTGAAAAGACTCTGAACATCTCATTCGCGGTCTTCGCAGTCGCTAAGCGGTCTCGCAGTCGTGCTATGATGGAGTTTTCAACACGCGCGGTGCGTTCGTTATATGTCATTTCTGCCTGTACCCAGATCTGCGTTCCTTCAGGTGAAGTATCCAGCAGGTCGACATTTTTCAATGCTACATAAGCCTGCTGGACTTCCTCCACAGCATCAACATCGCCCATTTCTTCAATGAGAACAACCCCATTCGATGAAGCTCCCTCTCCGGTGCCATTTATAAGGCTCTTGGGGCCTAAGACATTGACAATCGTTCGCTGTAGCTGCTCGTGGTTGTCTCGGAAAGTGTTTACATACTTTAGTCGTTGTTGCAGCTCGGCATGTTTAGGGTTGATCTTGATAGGAATGAATTTCTCGTTTCTTCGGCGAGTAACCTCGCGGGCTACATTAGTAAATTCTTTCACATTCTCGTCCCAGGTCCTCCAGATAGAGTCAGCTGTAGCCATCAGAGCCTTGAAATCCTTGTACTCCAAATGCATTAACGAACGACCATGCAGCAGTGAGTGTAGCTGCGTATCCAGATCAGCTGAAATAGCTTCCACGAGGGGTAGCGCTCTTCTGATAGGGTAAGGACATATTCGGAGCTTCTTGTTGAGATGAGTGAATATGAGGCCAATAGCATCCTGAATCTTTGGCAGTGACGTTGCCGATAGCAATTCGTCTAGCGGAAAGTCTCTCATTAATTGATTATATTTCTGGACTTTGTCCGTGGCCTCCTTCAACCCGGTATCTGCGGAAAAACTGACTGTTGCTTGAAATCTTTTCGCATGCCGGAGGATCTCCAGTGTAAGTTGGACACCATCACTGCGTAGTTGATCTTCAATGCCCTCAAGCGCAGATTCCATTGAAAGCCAGAAGTTTATTTCCTGCGTCGCAGTTCCACTTGTAGCATCCCTTGACATCTTGGTGATGGTTTGTATTGACTTGATCCATGCATTAACAGTTGCCTGCAGGTTATTCAGGAAGGTACTGTCCTGTAGAAGCGCCTGAGGGATGTATTCAACAGTAGGCTTGGTATTTCGAGCGGCAGCTTCGTCCACTGCATTCTGAACGATTGGGTGTAGTGGTATTTCGAGATCTGGAATCTCTACATTTTGTTGTAAGTGTAGAAGACTGAGCTCTAGCTCAGCTATTCTCTTCTTGGTGATCGGAATACCAGTTTTTGCGTCCACATCCGCTCCGCCCCGGTTCCCGTTGACTGATTGTTGTGTTTTTGTGTATGCATCGAAATACGGAGCCAGAGCTAGATGTACTACTGAATGTAATATCTCAAACGGAGATACTGAGGTGCTTGTGCCCCCTGAAGCGGTACTCAGGGACGCCACGCCTGGCAGATTTATAACCTGTATTTGCGATGAGATGGGAATGGTGGGATCTATAGGTTGCGGGCGCTTGATAATAGCTACTGAAGCCATGGTTGAAGGAAGGAAAGAGATATCTGCCGCGAGCGTATAAGTATAGGATATTCGGTCTACCGTCAACAATCAGCATGTATTTTAGAACAGAATAGCAGTTAAATTTACCAGGGGCATCGGCAATGCTTTGTAGACCATCCTCTCTTTCTGATATTATATCTTTCCGCACGTAGAGTGCCACCTGTGACTCCGTTGCAAATCGAGTACATCGTTGAACAGTATCGGAGTATCTGGCTTTCGAAAGAAGGCTGCCCAAACCCTCCAGCTCTCGCCTTGTTGCACCCAGTGTAATCTCGAGGACCGCGGCCAGATGTTCTACCAACAAAACGGGGTCTACGGTGGGAAATGGGCTTGATGCGACGCCATTAGGTGCTGGGCTCGACGGAGGAGCGACCAAGCTCTCCATTTCGGGCATCTCTAATCTATGAGATGGATTTCATCGCTGAAGAATTTTTCGTGTGGGCGGAGAATTGTCAGCCTAACGATCACCGTTGAATTAGTGATCTCAGCTGCGCTGTGTGCGGAGAGCTATGGAAGGGGGTTTGTGTTGAGGGCAATAAATCACGTCGCCATGAACTCCTGCATGCTGCGATACGCGATTTCATGCTGAGATCCCTGTCTAGTGCCAAATTTAGCGTGAATGTGGGTGCCAGGAGTTTGTGGCGTATATATCTAAAAGGTACGGCTTATCAAAAGTACTACACAATAGGAGATTTGTTACGGCTCACCTCTTGGACACATCAGTCCTTACTTGTCCGTACCATAATGGGCAAGGAACCCTTTTGAATGTTTCTCAAGCTTCATTCACAGCTGATTAGTCATTTACGTATCCGCTCGATAGAAATTACGTCACATGCTGGCGCAGCTCACAAATGCACCAATCTGTCATGATGCCATCTATCATTCCTTTTTATATCAGGGCACGGAAATGCCCCATCTAATACAACAATAGCCGTCTTCCAGGCGCGCTCGCACATAATGGCCGCAACGAAGGGGAGACAATTAAGCAGACGATTAGGACGCCAGATGATGCTGATGTACACATATTCAAGCAACGCTGGCCGAAACTCCTATATATTTCCAGAATAAGGCCAGCATACGCATGGCTTGAAAGACGTGGAAAAGATCGTCCGCGTACGGAGTGAAGTAGAGTGGAGGATTTATACACAAGTGTTGGCTCTAGTCCAGTCCAACACCTGGAATGCCACTGTCTGAGCCTGGTCCAGCTCCGAAGGGTCTAACATGAAGACTGGAATCTACCGCGATCATCTCTGCCAATATATCAAGCACAGGCTATTCATAGGGGTTAGCAATGCCAGAGTAAGGCTGGAACGCTGCCTCGAAAGAAAACATACCTTCGGGACTGTCTTGTCGTAGATCGAAATTAGATCTGAAGGTGTAGGATAGACTTTGAGGGCTTTGTAGAAGCAGAGTGCTGCTTCGATATTGTCCGATCCTAATACTATTAGCCAGGATATCTAGCAATAGATAAAACAGCCTGCGGCAAAGAATATGCAATCCAGTAATAATAAGCAAGTAAGTTGTTAGAGCAATCGATAAAAGCAAAAAGTTCCTCGACCTGGGATATCGGGAGACAGAATGTGCAAAGAGATTTGTGAAATACACATTCGAAGCCCTGGGAATTCATACCATCCTGACTTAACTGCTCTCCTCTAGCGACTTCATTCATAAAGTATGCTTCCTTCTCTTCGACCTCGGCTGGAAAGCCCTCCTCTTTGGCTTCTGCGACAGCACTCTTGATCATTTCTCGTTGCCGGATTATATACGCCTCCGCCTCCTCTTTAGCAGCTCGTGCCTGTCGTCTCGATTCGCGCTTGAGCTGCTTTCGAAAGTTAGGATCTGTTCTTCGGCGATGATCAAAGTAGATGGCGTATGCTGGCAGACATTTAGCATTAGCCAGCGATTCCTAGCACTTCAATTTAAAGGAGCAATACCAACGAAGGCCGTGGCTATGGTGCCTACGGTGGCTGCGACAATAGTCGAAGTTTGAACCATTTTGTCCAATAGACCGAGTAGACCTTGAAGGATTGATTAGAGCGAAGGTTGTTGGGGCAGGGATGGATGCTTTGGGATTGGAGTTGCTCGTAGGACAATTAGAACTTGCCCGAGAATAAAATCCTAAGTTCCACTGCGGCTGGCCTGAGGCTCTAACAGGGGAGCTCTTTAGCGCGAATTCTGTGTGCCTGTCGACGACGGAGGCACCTATCCGACTTCACCTTGCCGAAACCGTTTAGAACGAGCGTCACTTACCCATTTTAATAGTTTTGGCACTGTGACTCTCGCTCTGCTTCTCATCATTTCGTCTGCGTGTGAAATTCCTCTCAAATCTGTCGGGATACAGTGAGCATCTTCAGTCTCACTGGCTTTCCACCCGCACGCCTCTAAATTCCCAAGTAGTCTGGCGTGTTCGGTGTGAGCGAAGAGGATAACAATTGATACCCTTCGCCAAGATGTCTGAGGAGAGGAGTAAGGGGATATCACTGCGAACAAAGCGAAAAGGGCGTTTGCCCATAAGTGCGCCCAAGCAAATATCGGCACCATTACAACAAACCGGCGACGTGCCGAGTAGGGACGCCAAAAGTTCATCTCTTGACGTACCTCCACAGCGTCCAGTTGCTGGAGGAAAGGTACATTCTATTTAAAACACTAGTGTTATTCCATGGACTAATTTGCTCTCCACTCAGACTTCTGATCTTGTTAAGCGTCGCTACTCAACGCGGTTTGCAAACTTACCTTCAGAGTTCGACCCAACTGCTCCCCCAGTACCTTCTGTGCCCTCGCTTCCACGGCAGTATACACCAAATGGACAGAGTCGTGGAGTGTCGCCACGTGGAGGAAGGGGATTGACTGTGGATCTGAATACTCTCGGTGATCCGGGGCTTCGACCAGACCAGTGTCAGTTCAAGCTTCTATGCAATACAATCCCCTCTCTAACGCTAGATAGACGTTGCTAGAATTCTCAGTGATGCATCTGAGCAGGACATCTATGAATATCAACAGACTCTTCAAAAGATGCGCCACCGAACTTCGACAGATTTACAACAAAACGTTTATCAAAATAGGACTCAATTTATTAAGATTAGTAAAGAAACAGACAGGTTAAGAAGTGAATTGAGAACACTTCGAAACTTGATATCTGAGCTGAAATCTAACACAACGGCTCTCAGAACGGTCTCTTCGCTCGCCGGACCTGAGTTCGCACCGACACTAAATAAAAGAGACAAGCGAAGCTCCGTTGCTGATCGAACTGCAATGTGGAACTCTCAACTTCAGGTACGTAAAGTCATTTCAAGCCTTGGAAACATTTTGTCATGAGTAACTGACAATTTGCAGGCCTTATGGAAGAGTGTGGAAGGCTCCCAGAAATTCCTCCCAGCAATACCTGGCCGTCATGTAGTACAGAACGCCGGTCTTTGGATAGAGTTGGATAACGCAACATGGAAGTCACGCCGAGCAATGCAAATTATCCTCCTTAATGATCACTTGTTGGTGGCATGGAGGAAGAGAAGTAAGATTGAAGGTGTTAATGGGGCTGAAGCAAGGCAGGCCCCTTCAAAGCTTGTCGCTGATCGCTGTTGGCCACTTTTGGATATCGAGATGGTTGACCTCGCTGGCGGCAACGAGTCCGCCACAGTCAGGAATAAGGTAGCCGATGCGATAATGATTAGAGGCGTTGGGCAGGAATCCTTCACTTACCGTACCGAAAAGTCAGACGGCAATGAGAAAGCCTCATTGTTATTAAACTTTCGAAAGACTGTGGAAGAGCTGCGCAAGGGGCTTCGTTCAGAGATTGAGACAAGCAATAAAGCTAAGGAGACTATCAATTATTTCGCCTCACGTGATCCAGGCCTGCTCAAGAAGGCCGATCTATTAGAAACTTTATCTGACATTAAGGATCGACCCAACATGCTCATCGAAGTAGATGGAAAACAACAAAACCTCCGGTGGATCGAAGGCCAGGTCGATGAGCTTGACATCGACATAGCGCTCCAACGCTTTGATGCTGCTGTTAATCGGGTTGAAAAGCTTAATGCATTGGCAAAAGGGCTTAGGGCTAACGCTGTAGCTCAAGATTTCATCAACTTCAAGGCCGAGGAAAGGGCAACGAAGCTTGCTGGGTTGATCACGCGTGAGCTTGTTGACACACACAACGAGTTGAAGAAGACCAAGCGGAATGTCAGCTGGCTAGCCCGACTAGGCTTCGAAGATCGTGCCCGTGAAGCATATCTGGAGGCTCGTAGCCAATTGATCCAGAAAAGATCAAGGTAAGACTGCATAAAGAAAGCCTGGTCCCTTGATCACTTGGAAGACTAACTTAAGGAACAGACAATGCATCTTCGAAGGTAATCTTCCTCAGTACATTTGGCAAGTCTCCTTGGTCTATTTCACCATCATTCGGAATACTGTATCCAATTTTCAAGCATGTTTTCCTCCTCTAATGATGAGTGCTTGTGTGAAATGGGCAAAGGAGCAAGTTGATATCTTCAACACGATATTGGAAAGGCAACTGAGCAGTGCTGAGCACGGCGGTACGGTATGGACTGAGTGCATGAATCAGGCAAAGGACCACGCCAAGATGCTCTCTGAAGTTGGACTGGACTTCAAAAATCTTGTGGGACGTAATTTAGACAGTACCAAACCCCAAGAGTCTAGTGTGGGGTTGGGTTTGTAATAGCCACTCTATCGATCCTTGTCCTTTTGCCACTCAGAAGGAGAAATATTCATATAGAAGGTTAGAGAAAATACTTCAGTAAATAGAATTATCCAAGGAACTCTTAAGCACGCCTGAAGACATTCAGAACCAGCTGTTGGTGGATGTAAACTTCCAGCGATTACTGAGACGTTTTGCTTTAAAATTTACTAAATCCAACCATCTAGAAAGATACTTGCAGTCTAAGCGAGTTTCGATCCAGAAGCCGCCATAACTCCCACAAGCAACCAGAAAGCTGCAGAGCGCGTCCTTCACGACTTTAGCACCCTACCAGACGAAATCATCGACTGCTTGCTGCTTGAAAACATTGTCCAACCTGCGTCACCACCCGACGCGTCGCTGCGACCTCGCTACATTGTAATTGTGCGCCGAGCTCTCTTGTTGTCATTCCCGGTCAAATTCGGATCAAGAAGCCTCGTTGATTGAATCGCCAACTTACTCGAGTTTAGTTAGCGATGGATATCAATATGGAGGATGTAGGCAGAGTGCCTGAACCTTCAAAGTTGTCAACAGCGACAGAGCCGGCCTCTATACCTACCCTGGATGGATGGATTGAGAGCCTCATGAACTGCAAACAGCTGGCAGAGGTTGACGTACAGCGACTATGCGAGAAGGTATGCTTTCATTCACGCTCGCTAGGTCTCCGGGAGTTCAGGTGGTCTGCATATCAAAGAGTCCGTTTTGATGTTGGTCTATCTAGGCACGAGAAGTTTTGCAAGAGGAGAGTAATGTTCAGCCCGTGGTGAGTACGGCCTTGAAGCTTTACTAAAATTCATTGTGTACACACTAATGTATCTGCCACAGAAATGCCCTGTGACTGTGTGCGGAGACATTCACGGCCAATTCCACGACCTGATGGAATTATTTAGGATTGGCGGACCAAATCCAGATACAAACTACCTTTTCATGGGTACGCTATCCCTTATTACCTTCCTATGCTAGCATTTACTGACTGCTTGTTATAGGTGACTACGTTGATCGTGGATACTACTCAGTTGAAACCGTAACTCTCCTCGTTGTTCTTAAAATCCGTTATCCTCAACGGATCACAATCCTCCGTGGAAATCACGAGTCCCGGCAAATTACCCAAGTTTACGGATTTTACGACGAATGTCTCCGAAAGTATGGCAATGCAAATGTATGGAAGTATTTCACTGATCTTTTCGACTACCTGCCCCTGACCGCCCTTATCGACAACCAGATCTTCTGCCTGCATGGAGGTCTCTCCCCTAGCATAGACACTCTTGACAACATCAGAGCTCTTGATCGTATTCAAGAAGTGCCACACGAAGGCCCTATGTGCGATCTTTTATGGTCCGATCCAGATGATAGATGTGGCTGGGGAATATCACCGAGAGGTGCGGGGTACACCTTCGGACAGGACATCTCAGAGGCATTCAACCACAACAATGGCCTCACCTTAGTAGCAAGAGCACATCAACTGGTCATGGAAGGTTACAACTGGTCGCAGGACAGGAACGTGGTGACCATTTTCTCAGGTAGGTAAAGCAGCACGGGACAGACGATATACAGGCTAATCAAGACACATAGCTCCCAACTACTGTTACAGATGTGGAAACCAAGCAGCAATCATGGAAATAGACGAACATTTGAAATACACCTTGTATGTTCTCACAAAAAAGCCTGAAATGAGGCAATTTACTGACATCTATTTAGCCTGCAATTTGACCCCTGCCCAAGAGCCGGAGAACCGATGGTTTCACGACGTAAGTCTATTTCCGAGTCCTACCCTAGTCACGGTGTACCTATATTAATGCGCATGCGTAGGCACGCCCGACTACTTCCTCTAAAGCACTTGATACCCAATACACAGCGACTGGCAGTTAATTATCTTGGCATCACGTGACGAGTCTCAAGAAAGAAGTGAACGCCCATGTCTATTAAAATTGGGCTCCAAGCAAGTAGTAAAGATGAGGTGCTTCATAAAGCGGCACCTCTTAGACAATGCATTAGACTCAATGGCTCCAGGCTCGAAAGAATACAAGTGGTTTGAAAGTAGAAGAGAGTATTTCTCAGTTGTGTCTATATTGGTGCCTTCTATCATGGTATCCCCCAAACGCCAATGTCTTTCCATGCTATGTTTCCCTATACTCCCACTAAATTTAGTTGTACACATTACAATGCTGGGTATTATGCCTTTCCATATCTTTTTCTCACTTTCACATTAAACATCCCCCTGCCTACGCAACTCTCGCAACCGGCGGCTCTTGCATGCCATTCTCCAACTCGGCCACTGCTCTCTTCTCCCAACCCGCAGAATCCGTCGCTCCAGCGCCACCATTGCCCGCTATGGCACTGCCATTCTCCACATCCTTAGTCTCCTCCATGGGCCTAAAATCATCCAAAAACTCCTCCTCGCTCATAATCCTCGTCTCGACCTTTCCTTCAGCCGGGCCATAATTCTTGCGTCTGCTCGCCCCATCTGGGACAAGGAAACGGCGGTCCACACGCAAGAGAGCGTACATGTAGACGACGATGATCTCGACGGTGAAATTGAAGCAGTAGAAGCAGGCGCGGCTGTGGTACCATGCCGGGTCGCTGGCAGGCCGAGGAGCGAAGTTAGCGCCGATGCGGAAGCCGGCCCCGAGGAAGATCAGCAGGCTCGACAGGAGGAGGATCCAGATCTTGGTGCGAAAGCGGCCGGAGCCGAATTTGTCCACGCTGCGAGGGGAGCTTGGGGAGCTGCGCATCTTGGGGAGGACGACGCCGATGACTAGGAGGGGCATGGGGAGGAAGGCGGCGAAGGCGCTGTTGGTGCCGCCTACCAGTTGGATGTCGCGGTCGATGCGGTGGGTGTTGGGGTCTAGTGTGTAGCTTTGCTGCACAATGGATGTGATCAGAGCAATGAGAAGGAGAATAATGACAGCGTAGTAGGCTATGAAGAGATAATGCACCACCCGGTGCCAGCCAAGTTTTGGATGGCTTGCTCGGAGAATTCGTTGGGCAAAGAGGATGTTGATGATGATTATGATGATCACACCGGCATTGACGAAAATGTTCGCCGCAATGGCGACAGAAACGTTGTCTTGATGTGTACTCCATACTAGTCGCATTGTAGCGGTCGTGATACGAGCCATACAGAAGCCGAAGAGAGCGCCTGACGCAAGGAACTTGTGGCCCTTTTTGAGGTTGAGTTGTAGAATCGTCATATGCACCACGGCACCAATGATGAACAATACGAGAAAGACTGATGTGATAGGTGCGTCAACACTAGTGTTGGGAACGCCTCCAACGAGGGCCATCGTTGAGGCATAAGGAGGCCCGGAGGGCTGTGAAGACTATGATTCTCCGTTAATGTCGTGCTCCAAATATCCGCAAGTAGAAAAGATGGCCATGATATCTTCATGTAAAAAGCCAATAGCCGAATAGAGCTTCCTGCATCAGGGTTCAGACAGCTCAAGCCATTGATATCGTAATTGCGACAGCCTTAAGCTCAAATTCATGCTCATAGACATAGCATCCTTTCACTTGAAGGCCAGTATTTCAGGCATAGACTTTTCCAGCCGGCGCTAGCCTGGCTTCGTCTCAGTTCTCGCATCTTGATATCTTATATGTCATGTTACACGAGATGAAATGCAGTGTAGACTCACCTGTTGCGATGACATCTTAACAGTTGAGGGATATTCAGTAACTCCCTAGGGTGCCACGAGATGTTTCCACTTATGTCTTATCGTTTGTTGTGGTTTTTGTACAAAGCTTGGCGGGGAACAGCCTTGCTACTCGTGTTTTGGCGATGCTGAGATGGGTTGAGAAGTCGAGAAGATGAAGAGGACTAGAACACAAGATAACACCAGTGTAGCAGTGACAAGCCTGGGCCCTCTTATATGAAGAAGCATTGTCGTGAAAAGACGACCAGACCTCTCATACGAATCCCTATTAAGTCGGCGCGTGAAATGGAATCGCGCAAAGAGGAAAGGCTGGAGCTTCGCTTCTACATCAAGTTTGCCGACAACCTTGTCGGTGATGTGAAAGCGCGAGGACCGACTGGCCAATGAGATCTGAGGTTTATTTGAAATAAGCTCCGCGTCGCCGGGCAAACCGGGTGTGCTATTGGTTGCTCCTCAGCCACGGCAAATTGATGAGTAACAATTTACCACAGATCTAGCTTTTTGTTATCGTACGGACTTTTTCGCACATTTTTGTCCGCCCGGGTCGCCCAAGGGAACTTAGCGAACAACCGACAGTTCGGACATGGTAATACAGTGCTAGGCTCCTCCCTCTTTACATAATGTCTGCACGTTGCTATTGCTCAAGCCCCTAAATCCGTCGACGGATCACACAAGGGCCAAAAAGGGCAGAATCACCGCTTGCATCGATCGCATAGATTCGGACTCGCAGTCGGGCCGAGTGGTAGTAAGTGGGACTATTGTGGGGGGCTGCCGATGTCTCAGGTATAACATAGTCCCTCGTAAATTGTAAGGGTTCTATAAGAGATTTTAGCTGCGACGAAAAGAAGGGCGAAAAACTGGGCGCTGCGCGCTGAACTTTATTGATCGAAGAGCACTTACATGATACAGGACACCTGGCTGAAGAGGCGTACCATACTTTTTCTAATTGGACAGAACACATTAGAGACAGTGATGAGGTATTGCTGTCTGCGATTCAGACAACATTTGTTAGAATTGACGTATGAGGATTAAAGAAATATTATCAAATATACGGGTACCTCCGCACTTTTATTTGTAGAGTCAGGATGAGGCGCAATCAGAGTGCTGATGGTGGGCCCGAGTGGCATGATTTTCTCAATGAGTTCAGAATTATTGAAATTCCTCAAGTGACATAATTGTAAGGCATAAAATCTGTGTTATTAATAAATATCAATAAATATGTCTATCTTTAAGTTACTTTTTAAAGAGCACGAATTCTAGTGTTGTCACCCTTGTAAAATCAAGTTTTCACCATCACAATCATCTCACATCGTAGCTAACAATAGAGTAGTGCTTTCCCTCGTATCCGGTGCGACATATACATCTAAAGGATTGTGATTTTACTTGAGTCAAGCTCAAGAGGATAACAAACAACCTTGAGAAATTCAATGTCAAAAAATCCAGCTTCGATTAGGGTTGGCCACTCGACGATTTCAACTCTTTCGTATGTGGACTTACTTAAACCTAGCTGTCGAAGCACAAGGGCAATGGCTAAGTGGACATCTCGATACACCCTCAAGTGAAGAAGTTCCTC
>Ga0335075_10003010_pt1 | contig 26925 bp, 26 predicted proteins | sample Lox_Sample_24_FD_206723 | JGI IMG/M metagenome (GOLD analysis project Ga0335075, IMG submission 206723) | Soil microbial communities from Loxahatchee National Wildlife Refuge, Florida, United States - Lox_Sample_2.4 | ecosystem: Environmental > Terrestrial > Soil > Wetlands | place: USA...
ATCGGAGATTCGCGCCTTGGACGTCTGCGAAATGGCCGCGGCGGCCACCACCTGGTGGCCCGCCCGGGTAAGCGCGGTAGCGAGCGCGGTCCCGGCCCGCCCGGGGCCGATCAGCCCGATCTTGAGCCGGGCGGGATGCTCGCCCGCTGGCGTTTGCGGCTCCACTGGTACCGGATAGCCCCCTTCGCTGCCGAATGCGTGACAAGGATAGCCAGCCCCTGCGCATCTCCTGGTCAGTGGTGCCAGGGAGGTTGGCGGGGCGGAACGGGTTCGTCGCGGTCATCGCCGGACCTCTGCGGGACACGGCAGCAGTATTCGAGGTAGAGCGCGGCCCCAGCGAGCAGCAGGGATGCCCCGAAGGTGCCCGCGGCAACGATCATGTCGTTGCGGGGCGTGGTCGCGTTGAGCATCCCGGACAGGTAGATGCAGAAACCGGCGGCCACCCCGCCGATGAACGCCGCGACCTGCGAGCTCGCCTTGGCCAGCGCGACCATCCGGACGACGAACAGCGGCCGCGCGGGCTTGTAGCCCGGGCGGCCGGTGATGCGCGCGTGCAGGTCGCGTCCAACCCATGCCTCCGCGGCGGCGAAGATCAGCATGGCCGGCAGGAACGTCCAGGAGAGCGGCGGCAGCTTGCTGTAACCCACGGTCAGCAGCGCCCGGGTGATCACCGCGAAGGCCAGGGCGATGAGCAGCAGCGTCCGCACCCGGGTGGGCTTCACGCCGTACCTTCCGTAAGGGTCAGCGGCAGCGGCGAGCGGCGGATGCCGGACCGGTCGGCGGCCGCGAGCAGGGCGGCGACGGTCCCGCGGCCGGGGAGTACGGCACCCGGGTCCATGTCGTGCCACGGTGCGAGCACGAACGCCCGCTCGTGTGCCCGCGGGTGCGGCAGCGTGAGCTCGGGATCGTCGCTGACTTCGCCCTCGACGGTGATGATGTCGATGTCGAGCGTGCGCGGTCCCCAGCGGACGTCGCGGACGCGCTCGAACGCCGCCTCCACCTCGTGCAGCCGGTCAAGCAGCACGCGAGACGACAGCGTCGTGCGCGCCAGCAGCACGGCGTTCAGGTAGTCCGGCTGTGGCGGTCCGCCGACGGGCGCCGTCTCGTAGACCGGCGATACCGTCATTACCTGCACCTCCGGTATTCCGGCGATGGCATCGACGCAGCCCTGCAAGATGTCCCGCCTGTCTCCGAGGTTACTGCCCAGGGCAAGTACAACAGACCGCGCGCGGGCGGGATTCGTCACCGGGCCGCCGCGCGCCAGGCGGCGGCCACCCGGACGGCGTCCGCGTTGGCGGGCACCCTGTGCACCCGCGCGCACCACGCGCCCGCGACCGCGGCGAGCGCGGTCACCGCCACGGTGGCGTCGTCGCTTTCCGCGAACGACCGCGGAGCGCCGTCCGGAGCGGCGAGCAGCCTGCCAAGGAAGCGCTTGCGGGATGCGCCGACGAGCACGGGGAAGTCGCGCCCGCCGATGTGCGCCACGTCCGCCAGGCGGGTCAGCAGGTGCCAGTTGTGATCAGCCAGCTTGCTGAACCCGAGCCCGGGGTCGAGCACGATCATCGACGGGTCCACTCCCTCGGCGGTGACCGTGTCGATCCGCTGCGCGAGTTCATCATGCACCTCGCGCACCACGTCCTGATAGATCGCCCGGGAGTTCATGTCGTGGCTGTGCCCGCGCCAGTGCATGACGACGTAGGGAACGCCCGCCCTCGCCACGAGCCGGGACATATACGGATCGGCCAGGCCGCCGCTCACGTCGTTGACCAGGCTGACTCCGGCTTCGAGAGCGAACTCGGCCACCTGTGCGCGCATCGTGTCCACGCTGACCACGACGCCGGCTTTGACCAGTTCGGTGATGACGGGCCTGACCCGGCGAAGCTCCTCCTCCGCTGTGATCCGCTGCGCGCCCGGCCTGGTCGACTCCCCTCCGACATCGACGATGTCCGCGCCCTGGGCGACGAGGTCCAGCCCGCGGGAGATCGCGGACGCGGCTCCGTACCACTGCCCGCCGTCAGAGAACGAGTCGGGTGTCACGTTAACCACACCCATGATCAGGCAGCGGTCAGCGACAGGCAGGCCGGGAGGCGAGCCTTTCATGCGCCCTGACCATCAGATCCCCCGCGGGCCAAAGGGCGCGTCCGAGGGCGCCCGGCGGCGAGCGGGGCAAGCCGGGCACGCAACGCACGACCGGGCCTGGCCAGACCGAGTCGGCGGGCCAGCCACCTGACCTCAAGCCTGGGCCAGACAAGGAACGCCTCTGCCTCGAGCGCCGCCAGCGCGATGCGCAGCGCGTCCCGGCCGCCGGGGAACACGAAGAACCGAGGTTCCCAAATGGGGCAGAACTTCGCGTTGAACTTGTACAGCGACTCGATCTGGAACCACCGGGACATGAACAGCAGCAGCGAGCGCCAGGCACGCAGCACCGGGCCCGCCCCGATCCGCTCGCCGCGCTCGAGCGCGGCGCGGAACATGGCGAAGTTCAGCGAGATGCGCTTTACGCCAAGCGCGGGCGCGGCCTTGATCGCCTCCACGATCATGAAGTCGTTCAGGCCGGGCTGTGCGCTGCGGTCGCGTCGCATCAGGTCAAGCGACAGGCCGTCCGCGCCCCACGGCACGAAGTGCAGCACGGCGCGCAGCGTCCCGTCCTGCTCGGCGGTCACCAGCACGCATTCGCCGTCTTGTGCGCCGCCAATCCGGCCGAGCGCCATGGAGAAGCCCCGCTCGGTCGAGCTTCCCCGCCAGGTCTTGGTGGCCCTGATGACACGTTCGAGTTCGGCCTGCGGTATGTCCCGCACGCGCCGCGCCTCGGCAGCGTAGCCGTTCCTCGACACGCGGGTAACCATCTGCCGGACGTTGCGCATGGCCCGGCCGGAGAGGCTGAAGTCCGCGACGTTGACGATCGCCTCGTCACCGAGTTCCAGGGCGGTCAGGTCGCCCTCGCGGCACCACACCTCGGCCCCGAGCTCGCTGCATCCCATCACCGCCGGGCGCCAGGCGTGCCGTGCGGCCACGGCGAGGAACTCGGCGATGGCACCGGGCCACGCTTCCGGGTCGCCGATCGGGTCGCCGGCGGCGAGCATCACGCCGGAGACGACGCGGTAGCACACGCACGCCTTTTCTGACGGGGACCAGATGACGCTCTTGTCGTTGCGCAGCGCGAAGTACCCAAGCGAGTCCCGGTCACCGTGCTTGGCCAGGAGTGCCCTGATCTTGGCCGCGCTCGACTCGCCGAGCCTGGCCCTCGGCTGGGCCGGGCGGAGAAACAGGTAGACGGTGACGATGAGCGTGAACAGGCCGAGCGCGCTTGTCAGCAGGTGATAGAAGTCCGACCGCGGGTCGGAGACGAAGTAGACCGGCCCGTTGGCCCCGACCGTTTCGTATACCACGTCCTGGACGCGCTGCGGGAACGGGTAGTTCGCAGCCAGGCCGCCGGAGGCGAGGTAGCCGAGCCCGATCGCCAGGTCCGCCACGGCCAGCCCGACGAACACCCGCATCGCGTTCCACCGGGTACGTGGATCACCGACGGCGTAGAAGTCGTCGTGGAAGTACAGCAGCGTGGCTATTTCCACGATGGCCACCACCGCCACCGCCGAGTACCCGTGCGGCGCGGCCGCGTGCCCGAAGTGGACAACGTGGATAACGATGTCGAACGCGAGCAGGGCCAGCACCGCCTGCCAGGCCCGCCGCTTGCGCCGCCGCAGGCCGTGTGACAGCAGCAGCAGCATCAGGCCGATGATCACGTCCGCGCTGCGCTGGACGTTGGTCAGCGTGCCGGGGACGAAGGCGTCGATCCGGTGCAGCTTGGCGTGCCAGTCCGACTTGAAGATCGCCAGGATGTCGGAAAGGCCGATCAGCAGGCACAGCAGCGAGGCGACAGCCGGAATCCAGGCGCGGCGTTTTGTGCCCGTGCCCGGCCACGCACCGGCTTTGTCGTCACGCTCGGTGCGATCAGCTGAGTTGCTCTCGCTCATCGTTTATCTCTTGTCAGGCCCCGGGACCACGGTCAAGCAGCGTACTCATGACAAACCGGCCATGTGCCGCAACCGTGATCTGCTGATGATCTTCTTACCCCGGCAAGCGATGCGGACACCGCGCCGGGACGGCTTGGACTCCCGCCGCATGTCCATCAACACCGTACCTCCAACTGGCCGTCAATGGCCGGACGAGCCGCTAGGACGCCGGCCATTAGTTAGACGCGCCTGAGGCCGTTTTCGTTTAGGAAATTCAGCCTCTTTCGTTTACCCGCGCAAAAGGGTAAGAAACACCATGGTCAGCACCATCCATCTGGGATACGCACCAGCGGCACGGTTAGTTCAGCGGTGGCCGAACAGCAGGCTCATGGCCTCCGCCCTGGTCTGGGCCTGGTCACGGAAGATCCCACGGACGGCCGACGTGACGGTCTTCGCGCCGGGCTTGCGCACGCCGCGCATGGACATGCACAGGTGCTCCGCCTCCAGCACCACGATCACGCCGAGCGGGTCGAGGATGCGCATAAGCGCGTCCGCGACCTGGTAGGTCATCCGTTCCTGTATCTGCGGCCGCCTGGCATACACGTCGACCAGCCGGGCGAGTTTGGACAACCCAGTGATCTCGCCCTTCCCGTTGGGGATGTAGCCGATGTGCGCCTTCCCGAAAAATGGCAGCAGATGATGCTCGCACATGCTGTACATCTCGATGTCGCGAACCAGGACGATCTCGTCATGCTCGGAGTCGAAGATCCTGGTAAGCACGTCCTCGGGCTGCTGTCGCATCCCGGCGAGCTGCTCGGCGTACATCCGGGCGACCCGGGCCGGGGTGTCAACCAGCCCATCCCGGTCCGGGTCCTCGCCGATGGCCAGCAGGATCTCTCGCACGGCGCGCTCGATCCTCGGCATGTCGACCGGCGGCAATCCTGACGCGGGCTCCTCTACCGGTTCCATTAAGGCGCCTCAGTCGTTGTTGTCGTTGCCGCCAGGCGTCCCGCTGTCAGAGCCGAACCCGCCGTCAGAGCCGAAGCCGAGCGGCTGGCCGTTCGCCTGCGTCGTACCGTCGGCGAGCGGGGAGCTCGCCGCGAGGGCGAGTTCCTTCGGCGACAGCACCGGCGGTCGGTCGGACGGCAACCGCTTGCCGTACCCGGTGTAGGAACCGCGGGCCTGGCGCTGCTGCACCGGCGCGAAGATCTCCAGGACCTCCTTGCGAGACACGGTCTCTTTGTCAAGCAGGCGCAGCACCAAGGCGTCGAGCACGTCCCGGTATTCGACGAGCACCTCCCACGCCTCGTCGTGCGCGTATTCGATCAACCGCCGGATCTCTTCGTCGATGGCGGAGGCGATCTCCTCGGAGTAGTCCCTGCTGTGCGACCTCTCCATGCCGAGGAACGGCTCGCTGTCCCCGCTGCCGAACTTCCGGGCGCCGAGCCGCTCGCTCATGCCGAACTCGGTGACCATGCCGCGCGCGATCTGGGTGGCCTTGTCGATGTCGTTGGCGGCGCCGCTTGTCGGCTCGTGGAAGATCAGCTCCTCCGCCGTGCGGCCACCGAGCAGCATGGCGAGCTGGTCCTGCATCTCCGCCCGGGTGGTGAGGAACTTGTCCTCGGTGGGCAGTGCCTGGGTGTAACCAAGGGCGCGGCCGCGCGGGATGATCGTCACCTTGTGCACCGGGTCGGCGTGCGGCATCGCGTGCCCGACGAGGGCGTGGCCGCCCTCGTGGTAGGCGATCAGCTTGCGTTCGGACTCGGACAGCAGGACGCTCTTGCGCTCGGGACCGGCCATCACCCGGTCGATGGCCTCCTCCAGGGATGCCATCGAGATCTGCTTGCCGTTCGTGCGGGCGGTCAGCAGCGCCGCCTCGTTGATCACGTTGGCCAGGTCGGCGCCGGTGAAGCCCGGCGTGCGGCGGGCGATGATGTCGAGGTCGGCGTCGGGCGCGATCGGCTTGCCGCGGGCATGTACCTTCAGGATGCCCTTACGGCCCGCCAGGTCTGGCTGCGCCACGACGATCTGCCGGTCGAAGCGGCCCGGCCGCAGCAGCGCGGGGTCGAGGATGTCCGGCCGGTTGGTGGCCGCGATCACGATCACGCCGCCCTTGGTGTCGAAACCGTCCAGTTCCACCAGCATCTGGTTCAGCGTCTGCTCGCGTTCGTCGTGACCGCCGCCCAGGCCGGCGCCGCGGTGCCGGCCCACCGCGTCGATCTCGTCAACGAACACGATCGCGGGAGCGTTCGCCTTGGCCTGTTCGAACAGGTCGCGCACCCGGGAGGCGCCGACACCGACGAACATCTCCACGAAGTCCGAACCGGAGATGGAGTAGAACGGCACCCCGGCCTCGCCGGCCACCGCCCGGGCGAGCAGTGTCTTACCGGTTCCTGGCGGCCCGTACAGCAGCACGCCCTTGGGGATCTTGGCGCCGATGGCCTGGAACTTCGCCGGGTTCTGCAGGAACTCCTTGATCTCCTGGAGTTCCTCGATCGCCTCGTCGGCACCGGCCACGTCGGCGAACGTGGTCTTGGGGGTGTCCTTCGTGATCAGCTTGGCGCGCGACTTGCCGAAGTTCATGACGCGCGATCCGCCGCCCTGCATCTGGGACAGGAAGAAGAAGAACACCAGCGCGATCAGCAGGTAAGGAATGAACGATCCCAGCACGTCGAGCAGCGTGTTCGACTTGGGGAGCGTCACGCTGTAGCCGCCGGGCAGCTTCCCGGAGTCATACTGCTTCTGCAGCATCTGCTGCAGCGCCTGCCCCTGGCCGGAGATGAAATCGGCCTGATACTCCTGGCCGCCGTTCGTGGTGACCTGGATCGTCTGGTTCTTATCGGTAAGCAGCGCGGACTTGACCTGGCCCTGCTCGATGAGCCTGACCACGTACGAGGTGTCCTTCGGCGTGTACGTGGTACCCGAATTCGCCCAGCCCAGCGTGATCGTTATGACCAGAACCGCAAGCAATACCAGCAGCAGCGGCCCGCGGAAATAGCGCTTCAACTCCATTGCGAGCGACCCCCTCGGCTCGGGGCCGTTCCCTCCTGACCAGCCTCACGTCCCGCCGACCACCGGCGGCACTGCCGTGCCTGCTCCGCACTGGCGGCCGACTGGGCCGACCGCGCGCAACCTACAAGGATTACCTGACGGTACATCAACGCTATCCGGCGCGGGATGTGTTCCCCCCGTAGGTCTCAGGCGAAAGCGTCCCGATGAACGGCAGGTTCCGGTAACGCTCCGCGTAGTCGAGGCCGTAGCCGACCACGAATTCATCAGGAACATCGAAACCTGTATAAGCCACCTCAACGTCCATCTGCGCGGAGGATGGCTTGCGCAGCATCGCGCACACCTCGACTGACGCCGGATCGCGCGATCGAAGGTTCCCCACCAGCCAGGATAGCGTCAAGCCGGAGTCGATGATGTCCTCGACGATCAGCACATGCCGACCGCTGATGTCGGCGTCAAGGTCCTTGAGAATACGGACCACGCCCGACGACCTGGTGCCGGACCCGTAGGACGAGACGGCCATCCAGTCCATCTCCACGGGCAGGTGCATGGCGCGGGCGAGATCGGCCATCACCATGACCGCGCCCTTGAGGACGCCGACGAGCAGCAGCTCGCGGCCCGCGTAGTCGGCGTCAATCCGCGCCGCGAGCTCGCCGATCCGCTTGTCCAGCTGTTCTGGGGTGATCAGCACCTCCTTCAGCGCCGGTCCCATGTCCGAAGCGTCCATACATCGTCCCTTCTCTGCTGGCCCGGGGGACACAGTGCCTCCCGGGGACACCCCAGACCCCGATGGCCCGGAACCCCCCGGCCGCCGGCCCGAGGTAAACCATTGTCGGGCCAGCGCATGCCACGACGATCCCCCCGGACCTCCGCGAAGAGCACCTCTCCGTCGCGGCGCGAGGCGCGGACGCCGCCGGGCAGGTCGATCCAGCGCTGCCCGTGCCAGTCTGTGACAAGCTCCGCCAGCCGTGCCACGTGCGACGCGGTCAGCGCTCCTGACGGGCAGCCCGCGGCGATCGCGGCCGAGCGCAGCACCCGGGACCGCACCGCGCCAGGCATCCCGGCAAGCGAGGAAGCGGCCAGGGGGGAATCGCCACGAGCCCGTTCGGAAGAAATGTTCTCCAAGACCTCCGCGTCGGCGCGCAGCTGACCGGCCGTGCGGGCCAGCGCCTTCGCGACTCCCGGGCCGAGCGCCGCCTCAAGCGCGGGCAGCGCGTCCAGGCGTACGCGGACCCGGGCGAACCTGCGGTCGGCGTTGTGCGGGTCGTCCCAGGGATCCAGGCCAAGCGCGTCACAGGCAGCCGCGGTGACGCAGCGGCGCACTCCGAGCAGCGGACGGCGGAACACGCCGCGCCTGGGCGGCATGCCGGCCAGCGACCGCGGCCCCGAGCCGCGTGCCAGGCCGAGCAGCACGGTCTCCGCCTGGTCGTCCAGGGTGTGCCCGAGGAGTACCGCCGACGCGCCGAGCTCCGCCGCCGCGCGCTCGAGCGCGTCGTAACGGGCCGTGCGCGCCGCTGCCTCGAGCCCTCCGCGTTCCCCCACGGTCACGCGGACCTCGCGCACCGGGTCCAGGGCCAGCCCGGCCAGCAACGACACCACCGCGGCAGCACGCTCCGGCGAGCCTTCCTGCAGCCCGTGGTCGACCGTCACGCCGCCCGCGCGCAGCCCGGCGCGAGGCGCCACGAACGCCAGCGCCGCGGCCAGGGCCAGTGAATCAGGACCGCCCGAGCAAGCGGCGAGCACCAGCGCGCCCGAGGGCAGGTCATCGAGGTCCGCGCGTACCGCATTGCGGACCGCCGCTACCGCTGGGGCTGGCCCCATCTCAGCCGGCCTTCACGCTCAGCCGACCCGCGCCAGCCACTTGGTGGGGTTCGCCAGCTCGTCACGGGTGGGCAGCGTCTCGGGAGAGGTCCACACCTTGTTGAAGCGCTCCATCCCGGCCTCTTCCACGACCGTGCGGACGAATCGCGAGCCCTCCGCGTACTGCTTCATCTTGAGGTCGATGCCGAGGATGCGCCGGAGGATCTGCTCCGCCCGCCCGGCCGAGCCGCGCCGGGAGTTGAACCGTTCCCTGATCTCGGCGACCGACGGCACGACCTGCGGCCCGACCGCGTCCATGACGTAATCCCCGTGCCCTTCGACCAGGGTCATCACGGCGGTGAGCCTGTCGAGCAGTTCCCGCTGCGCCGGTGTCTGGAGCGCCTCGACCAGGCTCTCGGACTCCCCGCCGCGCACCGCGCCGGCCACCGCGCCGGCCGCGGACCGCAGCCGGTCCACGATCGCGCCAGCGTCGAGGTTGGAAGCCAGCAGGAACTCGGTCATCATGCCCTGCACGTACCCACGCAGCCACGGCACCGACGTGAACTGGACCCGGTGCGTCTCCTCGTGCAGGCACACCCAGCGCCTGAAGTCGTGCGGATCGACGCCGAGCTCGCGCTCGACCATCACGATGTTCGGCGCGACCAGGGTGAGGCGGCCCACGCTGGGCGTCGCGCCGTTCGAAGACGCGCCGTTGGCGGACGTGCCGTTAGCCGAGGCTCCGGAACCGCCGTCGGCCGGGGGCAGGAACAGCTCGTACTGGCCGAGCACCCGCGAGGACAGGTACGCGAGGATCAGGCCAGCCTGCACGCCGGTGACGCGTGACCCGACCGCGCCGACCAGCGACCCGGCCGCGGGCACCGCGGTACCGCGCTCGGCGAGCTTTTCCGCAAGCGGTTCGAGCACGACGCGGAAACCACCGACGTTCGCCCGGATCCAGCCGGGGCGGTCCACCACCGCGACCGGTCCGGCCGCCGACTGGCTGGTCAGCCCGGTGACCTCGCGGACCGGCTGCTGGACCACGGCGGTCAGGCCGCGCAATTCGGCCACGACGGCGCGGGCATCGGCGAGGCTGACCTGCGGCCCTTGCCTGGCGAACCGCACGCCGGTGGAGATCGCCAAATCCCAGTCGATCATCTGTGCGCTGCTCACCCCTATACCGTACGTGCTGACCGGAAGCAGTTGCAGCTACCGGGCCGCGAAGATCGAGGGAAGATCTCAGCGGCAGCCGCAGTCGGCAAGGGCGCCCGCCGCCGAGTCGATCGCGTCGGCCGCGGTCTGCAGCATGGCTGCCCCCGGCACCTGCGGCGCCATGATCGCGAAGACCAGCAGCGTTCCGCTGCGGTCATACGCCAGCCCGGCCAGCGTCGCGACCGTGGTCAGGTTGCCGGTCTTGGCCCGCACCACGCCCCGCGCCGCACCGCCGATTCCGCCGAATATGCTCTGCCCCGCCGACAGAGTCCCGGTGAACCCCGCTACCGGCAGCCCGGTGATCGCCGCCCGCACCCGCGCGACGTTCAGCGCGACCTCGAGCACGGACACCAGCGTGTCCGGTGCGATCCCGTCCTGCGGCGACAGGCCGCTTGTGTCCACCAGGCTGATCGGCGTCCGCACGCCAAGGCGCCGCAGTTCGGCCGTCACCGCGGCCGCGGCGCCGCTGAACGACGCGGGCATTCCCATCGCGAGCGCCAGATGCCGTCCCAGGTTCTCGGCGATCACGTTGTTGCTCTCCCGCAGCATCTGCCCCACTATCTCCGACAGCGGCGGCGAACTCACGCTGGCCAGCGTCGCCGCCCCGGCCGGAGCGGTCTGCGGAGACGGGCCGCCGCTGAGCGTGATGCCATCCTGCCGCAGCAGGGAGGCGAACGCGCTCGCGGCCATCCCGGCCGGGTTCGTGGTGCGCGGACTGAAGTTGACCGGGTCGTCGGAGTCCTGGGGCGAGCCGCTCGCGGTGAGCCGGCCCTGGTCGACTTCGAGGGACACGATCGGCGTCACGTTGCCGGTGCTGACGTCGCTGCTTGTCCAGCCTGGTGCCATGGTCGGCCCGCTGTACAGCGAGGTGTCGTACCCCAGCCGCACGGACCTGCGCCCTTCCGCCTTCAGCGCGCGGGCGGTGCTGGCCGCCAGCGAGGCCAGCGTGGCGGGCTGGGGGTAGTCGGAGGAGGGGTACCTATTCACCGCGAGGGTGGGATCGCCGCCGCCAACGAGCACGATGCCGCCGGATGCCTGCCGCACGCTCGTGGTGAAGCGCGCGTCCGGCCCGAGCACCGCGAGGGTGGTGACCGCGGTCACCACCTTGGTAGTGGAAGCGGGCGTGGCGAGCGTGCCGGGGTTCTCGGCGTACAGTTGCCTGCCGGTGGCCGCGTCCGCGACCACCACGCCGAGGTCGGCGCCCACCTCGCTGCCGCGCAGCGCGGGGCCGAGGGCGGCGGACAGCCCGTCCCGGCTCGGCAGCGTCGGCGGGTCCGTCTCCGCGGGCAGCACGGGAGCGGCCCGGACGACCGGACGGTCGGCGGCGACCGGGACGCGGAGCGCCGCGAGCCGCGGCGGCAGCATCCGCGCCACGGTGATCCCGGCCGCGAGCGTGAACACGTCCAGCATCGAAAGCGTGATGAGAACCGCTTTCCGGGTACGGCGCACGTACTTACCTTTCGCGGGTGGCGGTGTGCCACAGCTTAGGCCCGCGCCGCGCAGCCCGGCGCACCGCATCGCCGCGTCCTGTCAGCCCCCTGGCCAGTCGCACGCTCGCGACCGGCGACAATGGAGTAAATCAGCAACTACCGCATGGAGCGAATATGGACGTCGAGGTAGTCATCGAGATCCCCAAGGGGCAGCGGAACAAGTACGAGATGGACCATCACACGGGCCGGATCAGGCTTGACCGCATGCTGTTCACCTCGACCAGGTACCCGGCTGACTACGGGTTCATCGAGGAGACCCTGGGGGGAGACGGTGACCCACTGGACGCGCTCGTGCTGCTTGAGGAGCCGACCTTCCCTGGCTGCCTGATCACAGCGCGGGTGATCGGCATGTTCCAGATGAAGGACGAAAAGGGACCCGACGACAAGATTCTTTGCGTCCCCGCGAGCGATCCGCGCATGGAGCATTTGCGTGACATTCATCACGTGCCCGAGTTTGAGCGGCTGGAAATCCAGCATTTCTTCGAGGTCTACAAGGACCTTGAGCCGGGCAAGTCGGTAGAAGCCGCCCGCTGGTCGGACCGCGCGGCCGCGGAGGCGGAGATCGAGCGCTCCCGTAAGCGCTATGCGGAGGCCGAAGGGTCGGCCGAGGAGTAAGCGACGGCCACCGCGCAGCTTGTCCCGTTTGCCCCGTTACCCCTCACCCACGGCAGTCCACTGCGTTTCTTCGTGCTCCCAGATAGTGTCCGCCCTGGCAAGGAGTGCCTCATGCGCCTGGCGCTGCGCGTCGCCGCCCAGCGCTGCCAGGCCGGCGGACACCCGGACGGCCGCGCGGGCCGCGCGGGCGGCCTGTCCCCATCGCCCAGCGGCCGAATGCAGCGTCATCGCCCGCGTGGCCGCCGCGAGCCAGTCCTGGACGACTGCCTGCACGAGGCGCGGTGCATGGCTTAGCCAGCCGTCCGGGTTGCCAACAGGGGCGTCGCCGGTGAGGCCGCCCCCGTCGGGGGTCTCGGCACCGGTGATCCCCAGCAGTTCGGCGGCATGGTCTGCGAGGTCGAGGCCGACCTCGATCTCGGCTAGGCCGTCGGCTTCTGCGCCGCCCTTGGGGTCGGCTTCGACGTCGGCCGCAAGCAGGCAACGGCCCAGGTGGAAGTGAGCCGCGGCCAGGCTGAGATCGCGCTGCGCCGGATCGGCGGCGGGCGCCTTCTCGTACATGCGGATGACCTCGCGGAGCATGCTGATCGCATCGCCGGTGTTGCCGGACAGTTCCGCCGCCAGCGCGACGCGGGACAGCACGTCGATCCTGAGCACCTCGTAGGCTTCCGGGTCGGCGTCGGCCAGTGCCGCGTAGTGCCCGGCGGACTCGGTGAGCAGCGTGATGGCGTGCTGGATGCCCCCGTACCTGGCATGGTTGGCCAGGGCAGCCGCCAGTCCGGGCCGGTGCAGCGCGGGCTCGGGGGCCGCCGCGTAGAGTTCCCGGCTGATCGCCAGCGCCCTCTCGGAGTGCGTCGCCGCCTTGTCGTAACTGTCCGTAAGCGAAGCCCGGATCGCCTCGCCAAGGTGAAAGTCGTAACGCCGCTCCAGCGTGCCCTGCCGCATGGCCTTCCGATCTGGCCTGCGAACTGCTGGTTTACTCTCCGGCGGCTCACGCCGGGCGTTGAACATGCCGGAACCCTTCACCGGTAACCGCACCCATCGATCGGCCCTGTAAAGATCGTCTCATAACAACCCGTAGCAGGCAATACACCGTCTGAGACTAATTAGAGGCGAAATTTCCGTTATATGAAGATTCGTCATCCTTCGGGAACGCGCCCGGTCCGCCTCACCGGTCCGTCACCTCGGCGGCGGCCAAGAGGAAGGCCGCGGACCGCCCGAACGCCTCACCGATCGTGTGGCCCGCGAGCCAGTCCTGGTAGGCCTGGTACCGGCTCATCTCCCATGTCCGTCCGCGCGGCGGCAGCCAGTCGAAGGCCGGCTTCGGCAGCGTCTTCCAGGTCCATACGGTGATAGGGGCATCTTGCCCGCCATCGATGTCGCGAAGCGGCTCGACGAAGTCGCCGTGGTCGGCGTGGTAGCCCATCATGTTCCGCACGAACCGCAGGCCGGTGAACGTCCCCTCGGTGAGACGGCGCTCGGCGCTCGGCAGCTTGCCCAGCGCGGCTTCATAGGCGTCGGGGTAGTAGCGAACCAACGTGGCATCCACGATGGTGACCCACCACACGGCCTCACCGATCACCGCGAGCGCCTGCGGGCGGTCGCTCGCACTGACCTTGCCTAGGCGCCAGGTTGTGTCGCGCATCGCGATAATCGCCCAGGCGAGCGCCGGCTCCTGTGGCTGTGGATCCTCTCGCCTGCTCGTCGCCCAGCTTTCCCACCGGTCCTGGCTCAGGCGCTCCCGGTTCCAGGCAATCCGGCAGCGAGCCGAGCAGAACCGTGCGTGCTCCCGCTTAGGCTCAAATAGCCTGCCACAGCGCGCACATGCACGGGTATCCGCCACCGCTCAATGTTACGTGCAGAGCGAACCTCCGTTCCTTCCGCGACAGGACCGCCTTTGGGTAACGCCGGCATGCCGCCCAGCCTTGACAGGACGCCTCGCCAGGGAGTACCGACCCCAGTAACCAGCAACATCGCGGCGTACACACGAAGATGACGGCCATACAGGGATGATGCCGCGTTTCGTGGCGAATGGGACTGGTGAGGTGTGCAGTGGATGAGATGGGTGAGGCATGTGGTGGGCTAGTGAGGCCGCGCTGACTACGGCACTAGGGTGGGCACCGGCCAGACATTTGGGTGCGGGGCACCGACCATGCCGTCACATGATTCACACTTAGTAATGGCAAGGCACCCAGCAAGGAGGACCGGTGGATAACACCGAAGGAGTGCTCAGACGGGCACCCCTGTTCGACGGGCTCGACGACGATGGGGCTCGCGCGCTCCGGCGGCAGATGTCGGAAGTGAAGCTCTCTCGTGGCGAGCATCTGTTCATGGAGGGCGATGATGGAGACGCCCTCTACGTGGTACTTGACGGCAAGATGAAGCTCACCCGTGCCGCCGCGGACGGCAGGGAGAGCCTGTGGAGCGTGATCGGGCCCGGCGAGATGTTCGGCGAGCTGTCGCTGTTCGACCCTCGTCCCCGGACGTCGACCGCGAGCGCGGTGACGGACGCGGTGCTCGCGTCCCTCAAGCACGAGGCGCTGATACCTTGGCTGCGGGAACGGCCAGAAGTGTCCCTGCACATGCTCCGCGCGCTGGCGCAGCGGCTCCGCCGTGCCAACGACGTGACGGCTGACCTCGTGTTCACGGACGTTCCCGGCCGTGTCGCGAAGAACCTGCTCGACCTGGCCGACCGCTTCGGCACTCAGGAATCCGATGGCCTGCACGTGCACCACGATCTGACCCAGGAAGAGCTGGCTCAGCTTGTCGGCGCGTCAAGGGAGACGGTGAACAAGGCGCTCGCGGACTTCGCCGCTCGCGGCTGGCTGCAGATCTCGGCCCGCTCCGTGCTCATCCTCGACGCCGAGCGGCTCCGCAGGCGCGCCCGCTAACAACTCAGGGAATGCCCAGGTAGTCGAGCTGCGCGTGAACCGACCACTCGGCGGCACCGCGCACGGCCGGATCCGTATCCCCGTAGACCATAGCCACGATCTCGGCAGGCGTCCGGGCACCGGCGGCTAGCGCCGCCCGCACCTGCTCTAGCCGCTCCTTCCGGTGCTCGATGTAGTAATCAAGTACCCCCGTTGGATCGGCGAGTACCGGTCCGTGGCCTGGCAGCAGGACCCGCAGCCCCGACGTTCCCGCCAGTTCCCTGAGCTCGTCAAGCGTTCGCAGGTAGTCACCGAGCGTCCCGTCCTTGGCGATGACCGTGGTGCCGCGTCCCAGCACGGTGTCGCCGGTCAGCAGCGCCCCGTCCGCCGGCAGCAGCAGGCTCACCGAGTCAGCCGAATGCCCGGGGGTTCCCACCACAAGCACCTCGCCGCCCGCGGCGGTGAGCACCTGTCCGGGGACCAGGCCCTCATCGCCCAGCCGCCGCGCCGGGTCGAGCGCTATGACCGGTGCTTCGGTCATAGCCGCGAACCTTGCCGCGCCCGCCGAATGGTCAAGGTGGCCGTGGGTGAGCACGGTCATCGCTACCCGCCGACCGCCTGAACGGGCGACGTCGAGCACTCGCCGCAGATGACCCTCGTCCTCGGGGCCGGGATCCACCACGATCACGGCCGTCGACCCTGGCTCGGCTATGACCCAGGTATTGGTTCCGTCCAGTGTCATCGGAGACGGGTTAGGCGCGAGCACGCAGCGGGCGCGCTCGGTGCCGGAGCCGTCAATAGCCGGGTCAGGCAGGTACGGCGACACAGCGATTTACTCCCATTACAGATCGCTAAAGCGGATAATCCGCTTCGTCGGGAATGACCAGCCACGCCTGGCCCTGATCCACCTCGAAGCGCGGCTGCACTGGGGTGATCACCCGGCGCTGCCCGAGGATCTCGGGAAGGGGAAGGCTGCCGCAGGCCGCGAACTCGTTCAGCGTCGTCGCGGTAGGCGGCAGCAACGTGATCGAGCCGCCGCGCGCGGCCTCGATGGCCGCCTCCGGCCGCAGCCATGCGGTCCGCTCGGTCTCGGTGGCGTGCCCGGTGGCTTGCTGCCCGGGCGGCAGGGCGGCGGCGAAGAACCGGGCGTCGAAGCGCTTGGGCTCGGCCTCCGGCGTGATCCACCGCGCCCACGGCGTCAGCAGGTCGGCGCGGATGACTAGGCCGCGCCTGGCCAGCACCTCGGCGAGCGTCTCAGCACCGGACATCAGGGCGGCCCTGTCCCGGTCCCAGGCAGGACCGTCGGGTACCGCTAGCGCCCCGTCCGGCGTCCCCGCGAGCAGGATGCCGGCCTCTTCGAACGTCTCGCGCACCGCGGCGCAGACTATGGCGCGGGCCAGTTCCCGTGACGCGCCCAGGCGTTCGCCGATGTCCGCGGCGGACGGCCCATGCCAGCCAACCCGCAGGTCGGCGTCGCCCGGGTCTACCGAACCGCCGGGATAGACGTATGCGCCGGGCGCGAACGCCATCGCCGCGGGCCGGCGCAGCATGAGCACCTCAACGCCGTCCCCGGCAGGGGTGGCGGGGGCGGACGTACCGGCCGCGTCAGCCGCGGGCCGCAGCACTATGACCGTCGCCGCGTCCCTGGGCCGGGCCGGGATGATCCGGCCCGTCTCGATGTCGGCGATCCGTGCCGCCATGTCAGCGACCTGCGCCGCCCGGATCGTCCCCCAGGCCAGCCGCGCTTCCACCCGGCTAGGCCACCTCAACGATCATCTCGACCTCAACGGGAGCATCCAGCGGCAGCACCGCCATTCCGACCGCACTGCGCGCGTGCCGCCCGGAGTCGCCGAACACCTCGATCAGGAACTCGCTCGCGCCGTTGATGACCTGAGCCTGCCCGGTGAAATTCGGCGCGCTCGCCACGAAGCCGGTCACCTTGACGATCCGCGTGATGGCGGACAGGCCGCCCGCCGCGTCGGCGGCGGCCGCGAGCGCGTTCAGCGCGCTGATGCGCGCCAGGGCCGCCGCGTCTTCGGGCCTCACGGTATCGCCTACCTTGCCCGTCGCCTGAAGCTTCCCGTCCACCATGGGGAGCTGGCCGGACACGTACACATGGTTTCCGGTCCGGACAGCCGGGACATAGGCGGCCACCGGAGCGGTCACCGGCGGCAGCGCCAGCCCGAGCGAGGCGAGGCGTTCGGCAGCGCTGCTCATGACTTCTCCCGCTTCATGTAGGCGATGAGCTGTTCCGGGTTAGGTCCCGGCACCACCGCGACCAGTTCCCATCCGTCGTCACCCCAGTTGTCCAGGATCTGCTTGGTCGCGTGCACCAGCAGCGGCACCGTCACGTACTCCCACTTCTGCATACCCGAACCCTACTGCCCCGGGCGTTCCGGGGCAGTAGGGTGCGCGGCGAGTCACTTCGCCCGGGATGACCTCGCCCGGGTCGTGCGGCTCGCGGACGCGGGCGCCGCGGTCGCCGCCACGACATCGGCTTCCTCGCCGGGAACCGCCACATCGCCGACCTCGGCAGCGCCGTTCCCCGCGGCCAGTTCGGGCACCGATCCCCCCGCGGCCTCCACCTCGGGGGCCGACGGCACTTCGGGCTCGCTGAGCTCGGGGACCGGAGCGTGTGCGATCGCCGCCTCGGCGGCCGCCACTTCGGCGTCGCCGAGGTCATCGAGTTCCGGCGTCTCCGGCTCGGACACCTCAGCCGCCGGACCCGACGCGGCCGGAGCCGAACCGGGCGTCATCTTCTCGAAGAACCTGAGCAGTTCCACCGGGACCGGCATGACCAGCGTGCTGTTCTTCTCGGCCGAGACTTCGACCACCGTCTGCAGCAGCCGCAACTGCAGCGCGGCGGGGTCGCGAGCCATCACGTTCGCCGCGGCGGCGAGCCGCTTGGACGCCTGGTATTCACCGTCGGCCGTGATGATCCGTGCACGCCGTTCCCGTTCGGCTTCGGCCTGCCGGGACATCGAGCGCTTCATCCCCTCGGGCAGCGAAACGTCCTTGATCTCGACCCGCTCGACCCTGATCCCCCATGGCTCTTCGGTCGGTTCGTCGATGATCCGCCGCAGTTCCCGGTTCACCGATTCGCGCTCGGCGAGCAGCTGGTCCATTTCGGACTGACCGATGATCGACCGCAGCGAAGTCTGCGCCTGCTGGGAAATGGCGAACATGTAATTCTGCACGTTCACCGTGGCCTTGATCGGGTCCACCACCCGGAAGTACACCACGGCATCTACCCGGACCGAAACGTTGTCCCTGGTAATGCCCTCCTGCGCGGGGACGGCCATGGCGACGATCTGCATGTTGACCTTCTGCATCCGGTCACCGATCGGCCGCATCCGCGCCAGGCCAGGACCGCGCACCTCGGGCAGCACCTTGCCCCAACGGTAGATGATGCCCTTCTCGTACTGCTGGACGATCCGGAGCGACCGCCCGGCAGCGATCAGTCCGAGTATCACCACGATCACGACGATGATAACGATGGCAGCCACCATCTGCGATCGCCTCCTTTTCACACCGCAAGGGCCTAGCTAGCCACGCTAGCCATGAGGCCTAGCCCTCGAGGACTATCCCCCGCGGGCCTAATCCAGCCTAGCCCGCGCTAGCACCGCATGACAGGGCCGCGCCTGGGACGTAAGGCTTTCCCGCTCATAAGAGACCGCCGCCGTTCCGTATCACCCAATGAATCTCCGGCAGGGAACGGCGACCAGCGCAGACTGGCACGATCCGGTCACCACGCGGCGATAGCCTCCGATAGAGCGCTGCGTAAGGCCGCGAGGCCCGGCGGCGCCGCAAGTTGGCAAAGAAGGCAGGAACCAGGAAATACCGCATGACCGCGAGGGATACCGACTGGGATGGCGTGCGACTGCACGTCGTGACAGGCAAGGGCGGAACCGGGAAGACGACAGTCGCGAGCGCCCTGGCGCTGGCCCTGGCCCACCGTGGCCGGAAGGTGCTGCTGATCGAGGCGGAGGGGCGGCAGGGCATCGCCCGGCTCTTCGACCGGCCGCCACTGCCGTATGAGGAGCGCAGGATCGCGATCGGCGCGGGCGGCAACGGCGACGCGAGCGGCCCGGGCGGCGACGTATACGCCCTCGCCATCGACCCCGAGGGCGCGCTGCTTGACTACCTGCAGATGTTCTACAACATGCGCAGCGCGGGAAAGGCCCTCACCAAGCTCGGCCTTGTGGACTTCGCCACGACTATCGCGCCTGGGCTGTCTGACGTGCTGGTGACCGGCAAGGCCACCGAGGCCGCTCGGCGCAAGAAGCCCGGCGGCGGCTACATCTACGACGCGGTGGTGATGGACGCGCCGCCCACCGGCCGGATCGGCCGGTTCCTCAACGTCACCGCCGAGGTGTCGGGGCTGGCGAAGGTCGGCCCGATCCGGACCCATGCCGATACCGTGGCGAACGTGATCAAATCACCGCAAACCGTCGTGCATTTCGTCTCCACGCTGGAGGAGATGCCGGTGCAGGAGACCCTGGACGGCGTAGCCGAGCTTCGCGCGATTCCCGGGCTGCACGTCGGCGGCGTCGTGATCAACATGGCCCGCCCCACGAGGCCGAGCCCGGAGGTCCTCCAGGCGCCGCCGGACACCGGCGCGCTCGCGGCGGCGCTGTCCGCCGCCGGGCTGTACGGCACCGACACGCTGGCTGAGGACCTCACGGAGGAACTGACCGAGCACGCGCGCCAGGTCGAGATGCAAGATCGCGAGCGCGGCGAGCTCGAGTCAGCGGGCCAGCCCTGCTACGAGCTGCCGATGATCACCGACGGAATCGATTTGGCCGGCCTGTACCGGCTGGCCGCCGAGCTTCGCAACCAGGGGGCGGCATGAGCGGGAGGCAGAGCGTGAACCACGCGAACCCGCGGCTGGAGATGGACCGCATCATCGACGACCGTCGCACCAGGATCGTCGTCTGCTGTGGTTCCGGTGGCGTGGGAAAGACCACCGCCGCGGCCGCGATCGGCCTGCGCGCCGCCGAACGCGGCAGGCAGGTCTGCGTGCTCACCGTTGACCCGGCCCGGCGGCTGGCCCAGTCGATGGGCCTGACCTCGCTGGACAACACGCCGCGCCTGGTCGACGGGATTTCCGACAAAAACGGCGGCAGCCTGCACGCCATGATGCTGGACATGAAGCGCACCTTCGACGAGATCGTCGAGGCGCACGCCGAACCAGGCCGGGCCGCGCAGATCCTGGCCAACCCGTTCTACCAGTCGCTGTCGTCCAGCTTCGCCGGTACCCAGGAGTACATGGCGATGGAGAAGCTCGGTCAGCTTCGCCGATCGGACGAGTGGGACCTGATCGTGGTGGATACCCCGCCCAGCCGGTCGGCACTGGACTTCCTCGACGCCCCAGAACGCCTCGGCCGGTTCCTCGACGGCCGCCTGATCCGCGCGCTGTCCTCGCCCGTCAAGGCGAGCCGCCCGTTCACCAAGGTGCTGAACGCGGGGTTCTCGATGATGACCGGGGCGCTGACGAAGCTGCTCGGCGCCCAGGTGCTGCGCGATGCGCAGACATTCGTGACGGCCTTTGACACGATGTTCGGCGGGTTCCGCGAGCGGGCGGAGGCGACCTACCGGCTACTGCAGGCGCCGGGCACGTCGTTCCTCGTGGTCGCCGCGCCCGAGCCGGACGCGCTGCGTGAGGCCTCGTACTTCGTGGAGCGCCTCGATGAGGAGCGGATGCCGCTGGCAGGCCTCATCCTGAACCGGGTGCACAACTCGCCCGCGGCCCGGCTGAGCGCCGCACGCTCGCTGGCGGCCGCGGAAACTCTCGAAGGTATCCCGAACGGTGACGAGGTTTCCCGCGATTCCAGCGGCGATGCCGGGGCCGGGGGGCACGCGACGTCCGTGAGCTACGCGATGGCAGTCGCCGCGCTGCGGCTCCATGCGGAACGGATGAGCCTCAGCGAGCGGGAACAGCGGGTGGCCGGCGGGTTCACGTCGGCGCACCCAGCCGTCCCCGTCGCCGAGGTGGCAGCTTTGCCAGTAGATGTGCACGATCTCGCCGGGCTACGCCGCATCGGCGAGTCGCTCGCTGATCAGTCCCGGGGTTTATCGGGAACTCGGGGTTGTTTGTGCCCCGAGTGAGCGCTCAGTTCGTGGCGACTAGTTCGTCGATCCCCTGGCGCTCGTAGCGGTCGCGGGCCTTCTCGAGCAGTTCGCGCCACGACGTGACATCGGGACGACGGCGCAGCAGAGCACGCCGCTCGCGTTCGGTCATTCCGCCCCAGACACCAAACTCGATGCCGTTGTCGAGCGCGTCCGCAAGGCACTCGGTACGGACCGGGCAGCCCCGGCAGATGAGCTTGGCCCGGTTCTGGGCAGCACCCTGGACAAAGAGCTCGTCAGGATCTGTTCCCTTGCAGGCGGCGCGTGTGGTCCAGTCGGTGATCCACATGTGCCCAACTCCTCTTGCTCGATCGCCGGCACACGAGTGCGGGCGGTCTATGTTGACTGATTGCTTGCCGTAGGGGTGTGCGGCCATCCCAGTCACGGTTATCGGTTCGTGACAATGCAACTTACGGAAGTTCGGCCATGAATGCCAAGACCCCGGCATGGCCATTTCACAGATAGTCCTGATGGACTATATGCACCTGTGTGACTAGTCACGGTTCGGTTGCGAACGCACCTCCAGCGTGACAAAAGTTGCAGCATGTGGCGATAGATCTGCGTACGGTTGCAGTAGTACTTGCGGGCCCGCGTACTCTTTGACTCGTGCAACTCGCGGACTGGACGCTTAGCAAGACCAGCGCGGTTGGCCGCCTGATCTTGATGTCGGGACTCGGCGGCGTGCTCGCCGCGGCCATGGTGCTGCCCGTGGTGGCGACAACTGGCATTCTGGTGCGGAACACCTCCGACAAGTTCACCACGCTGTCGCTGACCAGCTCGTCGGGCCTGCCGCAGCGGTCGGAGATCCTGGACCGCAACGGAAAGCTGATCACCTACGTCTACGGCGTGGATCTCGGCCCCGGAATGACGTACACCGGCATCGACCGGCAGCCGGTCGACTACGACCAGATCTCGCCGTACATGCTCAAGGCGATCGTGGCGATCGAGGACGACCGTTACTGGCAGCACGGTGCGATCGACCTCAAGGGCACGCTCCGCGCGGTCGTGAACGACCTGGAGCACAAGCCGGTCCAGGGCGGCTCCACGATTGCCCAGCAGTACGTCAAGGGCGTGCTCGTGCTGTCCTCGCTTGGCAACCAGGCGGCCGAGCAGGCGGCCATCGCCGATGACCTGAGCCGCAAGCTGAACGAGCTGCGGATGGCGGTTGACGTCGAGCACACGATGTCCAAGCAGGACATCCTGGCCGGCTACCTGAACGACGCCTACTACGGGAACGGCGCCTGGGGAGTCGAGGCCGCGGCGGAGACGTACTTCGACACCACCGCCGCCAAGCTGAACCTGGTCCAGTCCGCCACGCTGGCCGGCATCGTGGAGAATCCGTCCGCCTATGACCCGATCGCGAACCCGACTTTGTCGGTGACACGCCGCAACACCGTGCTAGCGCGGATGATGCAGACGGGCGTGCTGCCCAAGTCCGCCGAGGCGGCCGCGCTCAAGAAGAAGCTAGCGGTCAGCACGGACGGGATGGTGCAGAGCGGCTGCACCGCCAACACGGTGGGCAACGCGGCCTTCTTCTGCGACTACGTGATCCACACCCTCCTGCTTGACAATGAGCTCGGCACCACGCCGGAGGCCCGCGCCAAGACGCTCGCCACCGGCGGCCTGAAGATCTACACGACGCTGAGCCCGCAGGACCAGAGCGCGGCGACCAACGCGGTGAACTACGTGGTCCCGGAGAACAGCAACTACTACAACCCGGGCCACAACGTGGACACCGAGGTGCTCATGCAGCCGGGCACCGGCAAGGTGCTTGCGATCGCCGAGGACCGTCCGTACGGGACCGGCAGCGGCCAGACCGAGGTGGACTACGCGGTGAACACCGCGTACGGCGGCCAGGACGGCGTGCAGACGGGTTCCTCGTCCAAGCTGTTCACGCTGGTCACCGCGCTGGAGCAGGGAATACCTTTCGGCTACACGGAGACGGTACCGTTCTCGACCACGGTGAACGGCTTCCATGACTGCGCGGGGAACCTGGCGGGCTACAACCCGAGCAACGGGCAAGATGGTTCCTGGTCCGTGGTCAACTCCTCCACCGGGGACAAAGGGACGTTCTCGCTCTACACGGGCGCCGCTCAATCGGTCAACACGTACTTCGCCGAGCTTGAGCAGAAGGTCGGGCTCTGTAACGTGGTGCACACCGCCGCGGACATGGGGATGACCTGGGCCGACGGCACATCGCTGCTCAAGAAGGACCGCGCGCCCAACGGTCAGTGGCTGCCGTCCGCCGACAACACCCCGTCCTTCACCCTCGGGTCGATCAACGTGTCCCCGATGTCGATGGCCGCGGCGTACGCCACCGTGGCCTCGGGCGGCACGTACTGCAAGCCGGTCGCGATCAACAGGATGCTCAACGCGGCTGGCAAGTCGTTGCCGGTGCCGTCGGCGGACTGCCACCGGGTGATGTCCAGTGCTGTCGCGGACGGCGTTGACTACATCCTCCAGGGCGTGTTCACCTACTCGGGCGGGACGGCCGTGGGCCTCGGTCCCATCCCCGGCTACCAGACGGCTGGCAAGACGGGAACGTCGAACGTCGAGAACGGTCAGGGCACCCCGTACGCCGCCTTCGCGGGCTACACGACCAACCTGGTCAGCTATACCTCGGTGTTCAACCCGGTCTCCCCGACGGTCAACAACACGATGTACAACACGTCCGCCTGTTACCGCCCCTGGACAGGCGGCCTCGAATGCCCGGGCGAAATGTACGGCGCCAACGCCCCGGGCTCGACCTGGCGGGCAACCTTCGACAGCGCCAACCTCGGCCACGCGCGGAACTTCGGGACCGTGCCGCCGAGCAGCGAACTGTGGAGTCAGGGCACCGGCCTGGGCGTCGTCCAGCAGCCGACCAACCCCGGCCACCGTAAGGGTGGCGGCGGTAACGGCGGCAATGGTGGTGGCGGCGGTAACGGCGGCAATGGTGGTGGCGGCGCCCCTGGCGGAGGCGGCGGCAAGACCGGCGGCACGCCGCCCCACGCGTAGTACCTCTTGCGAGAGCGCCCTCAGGCCCAGGCGCCCTCGCCGCCAGCCCGGTTCAGCCCGCCGCCAGTTGACGGCGGACTTCGGCAGCGACGCGGGCGCCGTCCGCCCGGCCCGCGGTCCGCGGGGTCACTGCCTTCATGACCTGGCCCATCGCGGGCATCCCCGAGGCTCCGGTCTCGGCGATCACCCCGGCCACCAGGCTGGTCAGCTCGTCATCGGTGAGCTGCGCGGGCAGGTAGCTGGCGAGCACATCGCCTTCGGCCCGCTCGGCAGCCGCCTGCTCGTCCCGCCCAGCGGATTCGAACGCCTCGGCGGCCTCCCGTCGCTTCTTCGCCTCACGGGTCAGCACCTTGACGACCTCGTCGTCCGACAGATCTCGCGCGCTCTGGCCGGACACTTCCTCGTTGGTGATCGAGGTGAGGGCCATCCGCAGCGTGCGCAGCCGGACCTGGTCCCGTTCGCGCATCGCGGTGTTGAGGTCAGCGCGCAGCCGTTCTTTGAGTTCAGTCACAGCCCTATCCTGCCGCATCAGCGGCGGCCGCTTCTGAGCCGACCGTGGCATGGCTCAGCCCGTAGCCGACGCGGAATGGGGGAGCCACGGAGCACACATCGCCCACGGCATGGCACCATGGTTAGGTGAGAGCACGGACTTTGATATCTCTCTCGGCCGCCGCGACCACGGCGGCATTGGGATATACCGCGATCATCGAGCGCAACTGGTTCGCGCTCCGCCAGGTGGAGATCCCCGTACTGCCGCCGGATTCGGCTCCACTACGGGTACTGCACGTCTCCGACATCCACCTCACGCCAGGCAGGCACCGGCTTATGTCGTGGATTCGGTCACTCGACGCGCTGGATCCCGACCTCGTGGTGAATACGGGTGACTCTATAGCGTCACCCGTCGTCGTTCCGTATCTCCTTGAGTCTTTCGGGCCGTTGCTTGAACGGCCGGGAGCCTTTGTCTTCGGCTCCAATGACTTGTACGCGCCCAAGCCGAGGAACCCGGCGCGGTACCTGTGGCGGACCAGCGCCGGCGAACACAAGAAGAAGGCGCCTGACCTGCCATGGCAGAAGCTGGGCGAGGGCATGTCCGCGGCGGGCTGGATCGACCTGAACAACAAGCGCGGGCGGCTCAAGGCCGGAGGGCTGGAGATCGCGCTGGCCGGCGTACATGACGCGCACGCCCGCAGGGACCGCTATGAACTGGTCGCCGGGCAAGCGGACGCGGCGGCGGACTTGCGGCTCGGCGTGCTGCACGCGCCTGAGCCGCGAGCGCTCGACCGGTTCACCAACGACGGTTACGAACTGCTGCTCGCCGGGCACACCCATGGCGGGCAGCTGTGCATCCCCGGTTATGGGGCACTGGTGACGAACTGCGGGATCGACCGGAACCGGGTCCGCGGGCTGAGCATGCACCCGGCGGTCGCGCCGGCGAACGGGAAGACGTCGTGGCTGCACGTGTCCGGCGGGCTGGGGACCTCCCCGTGGGCACCCGCGCGGTTCGCCTGCCGGCCTGAGGCGTCCCTGCTCACGCTCGTGCCGCGAGCGGTCCGGTTATCCGCTAGACTGACGACGGTTCGCCCGGGTGTCCGGGCGGCGGGGTGTAGCGCAGCTTGGCAGCGCGCTTCGTTCGGGACGAAGAGGCCGCCGGTTCAAATCCGGCCACCCCGACCCAGGTCACAGGTCACTTCCCACAATGGGGCGTGGCCTCTTTCTATGCCGTACAGCAGCAAAGTACAGCAACGCCTACAAGCCAAGCTGCCTCCCGAGCCGCTTGAGCGTCTTCTCGTCGGAGAACTCGGTGTAGACGTTCATAGTCACGTCAATCTGCGCATGACGCAGGATCCGCATTGCAACCCGAGGATGCACGTAGAGCGCAGCCAGGAGAGTGGCACAGGTATGCCTCATGTCGTGCACGGTGATGCGGCCAACGCCCGCCTTGGCGCAGCGTGTCTCGAAACGACGGTTTAGCTTCCGCGGTTTGAATGGTGTACCGGCCCGCGTCGTCAAGCGGCCCCGCTGCGTGGCGTGGGGTGCCCGGCCCCACGCCCAAGCTCAACGCAGATCAGCGAAGCTCACCGGCACGCAGGTCACTCGGGCTCCTCGACATAGGGCCGCAGCTCGAAGGTACCAATGCGGGCCGTAGGGTGCCGGGACGCGACCTCGATAGCCTGGTCGAGATTGGAGCATTCGAGCACGCTGTATCCGGCGATCTGCTCTTTGGTCTCGGCGAACGGGCCGTCAGTGATCAGGACCTCACCATCGCGCACTCGCAGCGTCGTGGTCGATCGCGGCGCTTTGAGGCCGCCACCGCCAACGAGGATCCCGCGGGCGTCCATCTCCTCGTCCCACTCGCGCAGTGCACGGTCCTCCTCCGGGCCCCACTCCTCTTCGCCGTCCTCCCAGGCGTTGAGCAGGCTCTCGTCGATGTAGTGGATCAGCATGTACCTCATCGTTCATCCTCTCCTGGAAACCCGGCGGTCTCGGCCCGTCCTGGTCGACGGAGCGGCGTTTGGCCTCGTGGCGGCATCTTGCCTATAGATACGACGAAGCAGGACCCTCAATATGGACACGTTCGCGCAAAATCTCTCCGCTTGATGCTGCCGGTGACCGAGGCGAGCCGCTGCAGCACGTAGCCCGGTTCGGGCACAAGTTCGACGCCAGGGCGTGCTTCCCGGATCCAGGGACGGTTGCCGGTGCATCAGGTAAGACCATGCCTCCGGCGGGGACCTCAGGCTCCGGGATGGACGCCGGACACGGAGGCTGAGGTTGCCGGTGGCTGAGGTTGCCGGTGGCTGAGGTGCAGCTAGTTCGGGACGAAAAGGCCGCCGGTTCAAATCCGGCCATCCCGACCAT